>ENA-OOXJ01001732-OOXJ01001732.1-human-gut-metagenome-genome-assembly--contig:-NODE-1732-length-12929-cov-3.905701_pt1 | contig 12929 bp, 8 predicted proteins | sample MGYA00241587_ERZ501343 | MGnify/ENA primary metagenome ERZ501343 (study PRJEB25962, sample SAMEA2042918) | human gut metagenome | biome: human gut; feature: human-associated habitat; material: faeces... | reverse complement strand
GGTGGCTTTTGTGGGGCTGTGGCTGCCGGTGGTCGTGGCCGTAGCCTACGACCGCGATTTTGCGGTCACACAGGGGCTTCCCGTGCGCCTCGTCGAAGGCGTGATGACGCTCCTTACGTCGCTGAGCATCGTGGCCTGCCTGCACGTGGTGGGCATTGTGCTGGTGGTTTCGCTCCTCTCCGTGCCGCAAACCACGGCCGCCCTGTTGGTGCGCACGTTCCGCGGCATGATGTGGCTTTCGGCGCTCATCGGCTATGCCGCCTGCTTGGGCGGACTGGCCCTGTCGTATGCCTTCGACGTGCCGAGCGGCGCCTCGATTATTGTGGTCTCCGTGGCCATTTATCTACTGGTTTATACAATAAAACGGCTGAAAACGAGTTTAAAAAGAGGGGCGTAGCCTTTTGTGCCTGAGGGCGCCCCGTTTTCAACCAAAGACAGCGCGCGTGAAACGCTTACCCATATACATAGCCCTGACGTTGCTGGCCGTGGCCGCCTTCTCGGGCTGCTCCACGAAGAAGAATACAGCTTCTTCGCGCTTCTGGCAGTCGTTTGTCACGCGCTATAACGTCTATTACAACGGCAGCGAAGCCTACAAGGAGGGTTGCCTGGCCAAGGAGCAGGGCAACAAAGACAATTACACCGAGATGTTGCCCTATTTTCTTGTGGGCAACGAAAAATCGCGCGACTTGGGAAAGAGCAACTTCGAGACGGCCATCACGAAATGTGAGAAGGCCATACAGCTCCATTCCATCAAGAAGAAGCCCGTGGTCAATCCGTCGAAGCGGCGTTCGCCCAAGATGAAGGCCTATTTGAGCCGGCAGGAGTTCAACCCCTTCCTGAAGAACGCCTGGCTCTTGATGGGACGGGCACAGTTCCAGAAAGGCGACTTCATCGAGGCGGCCTCGACGTTTTCCTACATCGCCCGCCACTATGCCCCCGAGCCCCTCGTGGCCGCCGAGGCCCGCACGTGGCTGGCGCGCTGCTACGCGCAGCTCGACTGGTTCTACGACGCCGAGGACGCCCTCGACAAGGCCCGGCGCGACACGCTCAACAAGGCTATCCGCCGGGAAATGCTCTTCACCGAGACCGACCTCCTGCTGCGCCAGCAGCGCTACGCCGAGGCTCTCCCCCTGTTGCAGCAGGCAGCCAAAAAGGAAAAACGCAAACAGCAAAAAGCCCGCCTCTACTTCCTCTTGGGCCAGGTCAACCTGCACCTCGACAAAAAGCGCGAGGCCGCCGAGGCGCTCCGCAAGTGCATCAAGCAGAGCCCGCCCTACGAGCTCTCGTTCAACGCCCGCATCTTGCAGACCGAAGCCTTCACCTCGCCCGACGAAGCCCGCAGCATGGTGAAGCGTCTGCGCCGCATGGCACGCGACGGGAGCAACAAGGATTATCTCGACCAGGTGTACTACGCCATGGGCAACATTCACCTCACCCTTGGCGACACGGCGCAGGCCATCGGCTCCTACGAGACGGGGCGCGCGAAGAGTACGCGCGGGGGCGCCGAAAAGGGCATGCTCCTGCTCCGCCTGGGCGAGCTCTATTGGGAGCGCGGGCGCTACGACCTGGCCCAGTCGTGCTACGGCGAGGCCGTGGGCCTGCTCGACAAGACCCACGAGGCCTACGAGGAGACGATGCGACGCTCCAAGGTGCTCGACGAGCTCGTGCCCTTCACCTCGGCCGTACACTTGCAGGACAGCTTGCAGCAGCTGGCCCTCATGAGCGAGGAAGACCGTAACGCGGCCATCGACCGGACCATCGAACTGTTGAAGCGTAAGGAAGAAGCCGAGCGCGAGGCACGCGAGGACTCGGCCGCCGAGGCACGCATGCAGGAAAACGCCGCCGCCGGCGGAACGACCCGCCCCGTCTCGCAGACCGGTCAGACGGCTGTGGGAGGAAACAAGCAGTGGTATTTCTACAACCCCATGCTCGTCATGCAGGGCAAGCAGGACTTTAAGAAGCGCTGGGGCAACCGCAAGCTCGAAGACAACTGGCGGCGCTCCAACCGTACGGTCGTGCCGATGGACGACATGGCGGGCGTCGACTATGAGGCCGAAGACTCCATCCGCCTGGCCGAGGAGCGGGCCGACAGCCTCGCCCTGGCCGAAGAGGAGGCTGCCGCGCAGCCCGACTCGGCGCAAAACGACCCCCACCGCCGCGAATACTATCTGAAAGACATCCCCTTCACGCCCGAGGCCAAGGCGGCGTCGGACCTCATCATCATGGACGGACTCTACAACGCGGGGCTCATCGAAAAAGACAAGTTGGAGGACTTTCCCCTGGCCGCCCGCACCCTGACGCGCCTGGCGGACCAGTATCCCACGTTCGAGAAGATGGACGACGTGTTCTATCAGCTCTTCCTGCTCTATGCGCGCTGGGGACAGGCCGACAAGGCGGCCGAGATGAAGGCGCGCATGGCGCAGCTCTTCCCCGAAAGCGCCCTGACCACGCTCATCACCGACCCCGACTACGAGCGCTATGCCCGCTACGGCCGACAGATTGAGGACTCGCTCTATACGGCCACCTACGAAGCCTACCGCCGCCGCGACAACGCCACCGTGGCGCGCAACTTCGAGGAGTCGACCCGTCGCTTCCCCAAGGGGGCCAACCGGCCGAAGTTTATGTTCGTTCACATCCTGAGCCGCATCGGGCACGAAGACACGAAGCAGATAACCACCGAGCTCCGCGACCTGTTGAAGCAGTTCCCCGAAAGCGACGTCAGCGAGCTGGCGGGCATGCTCGTCAACGGCTTGGAGAGCGGGCGCACGTTCAATGCCGCCGGGCTCGACCTCGGTTCGCTCTGGTCGCGCCGCACGGCGGCTGCCGATGCCGCCTCCGACAGCGCCAGCTCGGCCCGCCGCCTGCTGCCCGACCGCGACGTGCCGTTCGTCTTCGTCGTGGCCTATCCCACCGACAGCATCGACGACAACCGCTTGCTCTACGAGCTGGCGCGCTTCAACTTTACGGGCTTCATGGTGCGCAACTTCGATATCACGCCCTTGCGCGACGCGCAGCTCACACAGTTTCGCGTGGCAGGCTTCAACAGTTTCGACGAAGCCCACACCTATGCCCAGCAAGTCTATGCCGACACAACGCTGGCCCGCATGCTGACGAAAGCCCGCGTCGTGCTCATCTCGACCCACAACCTGGAAATGCTCGGCACGCAGTACAGCTTCGACGACTACCGCAAGTTCTACGAGCAAACCTTCGCCCCGATGGAAATCAAAGACACGCTTCCGCTCGACATGCAGGACGGTCCCGTCGAAACCCACTACGAGGACGAATATACCCCCGAGCAGCTCGAAGACATGCAGGACGACAGCGCCACCGAGGACGACGAAGGCGAGTGGTACTCCGAGTAGACCGCCGCCCGGCGCAGGCGAAAATCAACGTTTCCGCCCTGTCAGCGTCTCGGCAATGGCTTTTCTTATTTTTTGCCACCCGGGCATTTCTTTGAGCTCCCTGCGTATCGGAGCGTCGTAGAGAAGAAACAGCAGAAAGAGGAGAATGCATGCGTATGCAGTCCAGCCGTAAAGCTGCTTGATGCTGATTTCCGTTATTTGCGTCATGAAGGTTTCCATGAAACGTGGCATGTCGACAGCAGTTCTACCAGCTGTCACACCGTCAAATGCCGTCCCGTAGCGTGCAAGGTTGTCGGGCAGATAATAGGCCAGGCCACGTGTGTAGATGGCCGCCCCGACCACGCCACCCATGACCATGTGCAACATGTTGAAAACCGACAATGCCTGGAAGAAATGCTGAAAGCTCATGATTTCTTCCAGGCAGGTCATGAACGCAGTGCTGAGCACGGCGTATGCAAATCCGCGGAGAAATATCGGCAGGTAGAGCTGCGATATATGAATGTCGGACGAGATGGTGAAATAGCACCCCAATAAATAACCGACGATGCCTCCCATTCCCACAATGATGAGCCGCAGATAGTTGAAACGCTTCACGTGCATCCACCAATAGGCGAACAGGCACCCGGCCAGTACGCCGCCCAGCGCAGGCCAGTCCAGCTGTACGCTTGTCAGCGTTCCGTAGTGCATCACCGCTTCCAAATAGACTTCTTCCAGCACGTGCTCGGTTGCCAGAAACATCTCAATGAGCGTAATTAGCAAGAGGACGGGCAGCAGATGGCGGTAGGCCCACATCTTTGGCTCGTAGTAGGGATGACGGACGAAGCGTATCCGCCAGATGCAGAAGAGGAGCGTGACGACAACGGCGAGGCTCAGCCGTCGAACGACCGGGCTGTTCCACCAGTCGTACCAGTCGCCATAGTTGAACAGGTAGGCAATTTCCAGCAAGAGGGCCGACCAGAGCAAGGCTCCGAGCCAGTCGATGCCAAACAGGGGAAGCTTCTTGAACAGGCGAAAATGGCGTGTGCCAACAGTCAGAACAAGCAGGTCGAACATCATGATGCCGCCCATGAACAAGTGCATATATGTCCAATGATAATGGTACATCAGGTAGGTTGCAAGCAGGTCGGAGAGCTGCATGCTCCCCAAGATGACGATGTGCAGCACGGGGAAAAACACGGTGAAGTCGCGGGTCGGCGTCATCCACAGCTGGATGTTCGACATACATTCAAACGTGCCTTGTATTTTGCACATGCCTTCGACGAAGCATACCAGCCATAGCAGGGGAAGGAACGTGATGTGCGGAGCAAGCAGGTTGCAAAGCAGCACACCGGTGGCTGCTGTACACAGCAACGTCTTGTTGGTAAAGCGAAATTTCATGCGAAACAGCAAGGGGAAGTAGATGGCCATTCCAGACAGGTTGGCAAAGAGACACATCAGGAGGTCTTCGCGCATAAGGGCCGTCTCTCCCATCATCTGGTTCAGCGTGCCCAGGTAAAGCCCGCCCGAGAATTGGAAGGTAAAGGCTATGAAAACATATATCCAGGGCCTTATCCGTTCGGGAACAAAGCCCCTGAACATCGGCATGGAGAAGGGTGTGGAGTTTGCTGTTGCGCTCATTTTAGTATTTTATCTCACATTCAACATTGAATCCCGCTCTCAGTCGGCTCACGTCTTGCGTGTTGTTGTTTTTCAGACGAATGCGAACGGGAACCCTTTGCTCCACTTTTACAAAATTGCCCGTGGCGTTGTCTTGTGGAATGAGGGAGAAGGCTGCCCCGGTGGCTTCTGAGATGGATTCGACCACCCCTTTATAGACGACGCCCGGTACCGCATCGGCTGTAAAGGCCACCTCTGCACCTTCCTTGATGTGGGGCAGCTGGGTTTCCCGGTAGTTGGCAATGACCCAAAGGTCGCTGTTGTCCACGATGCTCACCATTGTCTGGCCGGGTTGCACCAGTTGGCCTTCATGTATGTCCTTGTGGCCTGTAGTGCCGTCGCATGTGGCAACGATAACGGTGTAAGAAAGGTTCAGACGGGCCAGGTCAACGGCAGCCTGCGCCAGACGGATGGCAGCGTCGTTTTGTCCCAGCCGGTGTGTCTGTTCGTTTTTCGAGAGCGAGGTGGAGTGTTTCATGCGGATGGCCTGTTCGTAGCGTGCGTCGATAGATTCGTAGGTAGTCTTTACGTTGTCGTATTGTTGACGTGTGACAGCGTCTTCATCCAGCAGCTTCTCGTATCGTTGCAGTTCGCGTTTTGCGTTGGCCCGCTCCACGCGAAGCTCTTCAATGCCCGCATCGTTTACCGTCAGGTTGTTTTGCGTGGTGGCTATTCCTGCGTTGGTGACGCGCTGGCCTGCCAGTGCGTTGGCCAGGTCGGCTTCGGCTTGTGCCAGCCGCAGCTTGAACTCTGTGTTTTCAATCACGAGCAAGGTGTCACCCTTGTGTATCGGCTTGTATTCCTCGAAGTAAATTTTCTTGATGAAGCCTTGCACGCGCGTATTGACCGGGGTGATGTGTTGTTTCACCTGAGCGTTGTCGGTGTATTCCACGTTGCCCGGGTGAACGAAGCGTGAGCAGACGTATGCTATCCCGGCTGCGAGCAATGCCAATACAATGGTGTTGTAAATCAGCTTCTTCGTTTTTCGTGTTGTCATGGTGCAGTTCTTTTTGGGAGATAAGTTATAAAGTATGGGTGACGTATTTCATTTTATAATAGTTGTACAAGATGTTGATGCGGGCGTCCACCAGCTCCATGTCGGCGCTGAGTTTTGTGTTGCCTGCGTCCAGCATGTCGGTGAGCAGGGCCATTCCGTTCTTATAGCGCGTGTCGGTGACGTCATAGTTCTCGTCTGCCAGCCGAACGCTGTTTTCTTGTGTTCGCAGGTCGGCAAAGGCCGTTAGAAAGTTCACATAGCTTTCCTGCACGGCGTTTTCCACCTGCTCTTGCATCCATTGGTGGTGTTCCTGCGCCTGACGAACGTTCAGACGGGCTTGTTTCAGTTTTTTGTTGTTCTTGAAGAGTGAGGAGAGATTGTACCTTACTCCTATTCCCACATACCAATAATTGAAATTATTATCCAGTACGGGCACTTCGATCGTGATGGGGCCGTCCAAATGGTCGGCTGCCACGAGGGCGATGTGTGGAAGGCGTTCGGAGCGTTCCAGTCGCACCTTCTGTTCATTGAGCCGGACCGTTGTTTCCGCTTGTTTCAGCGAGATGTTGTGGTGTTCCGCCAGGTTTTGCCATTCGTCTTCTGTCAGCGCGGCGACCTTTTGTTCCAGCAAGGAGGCGTCGGGAGTTATCTCCGTGCTTTCGGGGAGGTGCAAGGTGGTTGTCAGCCGGTGGTTGGCTATGCTGCGTGCGTCCTTCACTCTCGACAGCTGCAAGTTCAGTTGCTCCCTTTGCAGTTCGTAACGGGTGATGTCGTTTTTCAGCACCGTCCCCTGTCCTCTGCGGGCTTTCATGTTGGCAATGACCTCCCGTGTCAGTTGCAGGTTTCTTTGCAGCACTTTGATTTGGTTGTCCAGTTTGTAAAGGTTCAAGTAGTGTCCCACCAGCAGGAAGCGTATTTCCTGCACGTTCTTCTGCAAGTTGAGTTGCGCCATCAGCTTTCCCAGCTCGGCCTGTCGGATGCCGCTGCTTATGGCGCCGCCTGCATAGATGACCTGTTGGGCTTCCAGGGCGAAGTTGTTGCCGAAATGGGGCATTTCCACCGTTGTTGTGTTGCCGAAATCCCTGTCCCATAGCTTTCCGTTGCCCAGATAGCTGGCCGAAAGGGATACATTCACGTCGGGGAGCCTTTGTGCTTTGGCTGCTTTCAGTGCTTCGCCGGCGGCTTCCGTTGCTGTTCTGTAAGTTTGGATGCTTTTGCTTTGTTCGTCCGCAAGACGAAACAGTTCCTCGATGCCCATCTGTCGGGGTTGGGCACATAAGCTGCGGCTGCATAGGACGGCAATGCACAGCAGTCCTATGAGCCTATTCTTTTTGCTCATAAATTATTTGATTGGATGAAGGTTTCTGATGAATATAGCTGCGGAAAGAGAGGCAACGGTCAGATCAGAGCCGCTGCGCCCCATGCGTGGAAATCATGAATCTTGTTCTTGTAGACAACGGTGTATATTTCCATTCTTTCGCGTCCTATATCCATAATTGGATGTGCAAAAGTAGAAAAAAACAGGGCAGAATGTAACGCTACAAGGCTCGTCTTTTTTGCTATTTTAACGGTTTAATCTGTTCCTCGGTGTGGAAAACCGACCCTGCGCTTTTCCTTTATGCCAGTGCCCCAGCAAACGGAGTCTGTTTGTCGGGGCACTGGCCGTGGTGGCGTGGCAGCCAGGCCGGGACGAGGCGCACCTGCTGCTTTGTGGGGTGGTTGGCCGGCGACTTGCCGCCCCGTCAGAACACGTCGAGCGTCAGGCCGAAGCTGAGCGAGAGGATGTCGCCCAGGCGCACGTTTTTGTTGGGAATGGCCGAGATGATATACAGGTCGGACGTGCCCAGCTCATAATAGAAGGCGATGCTCTTGTGCATCCACCGCTTGCGCAGGGGGATATGGTAGCGGAAACGCTGGCCCAGAAAGACGCCTGCGCGTATCTTCGTGGCGAAGCCGTAGTACGACTTGGGGTAGCGCGAGGGCTCGTGCGCCCAAAAGTCCTCACCAAAGATGGTGTTCAGGTAGATGCCCGCCGTGAGCGGTTCCACGCTCCACCATCGGCCCATGGGCAGGCGCCACGGCACGAAGCGCTCCTTGACCGTGAGCGTTGCCTTGGCACAGTCCGACTCGTAGCGCGGCACGAAGCCCAGGAGCACCTCGCTCTCCCAGCGGTCGCGGCGGCCGTAGTGCCACCCGATGCCGGCCGAGAGAAAACCGATGCTGCCGGCATATTGCACGACGGCCTGGTTGGGGATGAGCTTCTCAGCGCGACGCAGGTAGCGCTGCTTGTTGCGCTCGTAGCGCGGCAGGTCCGTCTCGCAGCTGTGGGGCAGGAGGGTGTCGGCCGCCGTGACCGCCGTGTCGGCCGTTGCCGCCGGCGTGCCGGCCGGATGGCTGCCGCCGACGCCAGCAGGCTAACAAGCCACTTCTTCATACGTGTATCCATCTTCTGTCAGCGTGAAGAGCAGGTACGTGCGGCCGTGCGCCGCCCCGCAGGTGTGATAGACGATGCCGTCGCCGAACAGGTCCTGGTGCTGCGTGTGGTGCGTGTGGCCACACAGGCAGAAGGCCAGGCCGGGATAGCGGTGCAGCATGAGCTGGAACACCTCGGCCACGTTGTTGTTGAACTGGTCGGTGTGGGGCGCGGCGTGCATGGCCACGACGGTGCGCCGCGTCGAGGCGGGCAGGGTTTCGCGGTCGGTGCGCAGGAAGTCGAAGTCGGGGATGGCCGTGGAGTAGTCGTACTCGAAGGCGTTCGTGTTGAGGCAGACAAAGTGGGTTGTGCCCACGTCGAACGAGAAGTTGGGGTCGCCGTAGAGGGCGCGAAACACGTCGCCGCCCGTTCCCAGGCAGTCGTGGTTGCCGATGAGGCACACGTAGGGCGGCCGCAGGCGTTTCAGCTCGCGCGCCATCCATTCCCACTCGCGCGTCAGGCCAAAGTCGGTCTGGTCGCCGCAATGGATCACGAAGTCGACGTCCGGGCGGGCGTTGATGGCGTCGACGATGGCTCCCGTCTCGTCATACCAGCGCTGCGTGTCGCTTATGACGGCGAAGCGCACCGTTTCGCGCCCGGCCGTTTCGCGCTCGATGCGTTCGATGGCCGCGGCGTTGTGGAGGCGCTCGCCGTCGACGCGGCTGTCGTACGGGTGATACTCGATGAGGTCGCACCCCGTCAGGGCGGCCGTCAGGCAGAGCACTGGCAGCCATCGTCGGGCGGAAACTAAAAAGCGTTTGATGGTTTCCATGGTGCAAAAGTCGTGCTTTTACACCGTTTTAAAAAGGTCGATTTTTCGGAATGTGTGTCTCTTTTTCGCGTAAACGGCCGTCCGTGGCCCTTCGCCGTGGCCGGGCTCAGGAGGCAGGGGTAAAGCCTCCGTCGGCGTTGCGCACGAGGCGTCCGCTCCTCACGAGCATTTGCAGGGCCGCCCCGGCCTCGTCGGGAGCGAAGCCGTCGGGCGTCGTTTCGTCGGGGGCCAGCGTGCCCCGCCTGCGTGCCAGCTCCTCGATGGCCGCGGCGGCGGCCTCGATGCGGCCGCCCTTGGGCCGTCGGCTCAGGCACACGTCGCAATGGTCGCAGTCGGCCGCGGCGGTCTCGCCGAAGTAGGCCAGCAGGTAGCGCGAGCGGCAGCAGTCGGTGCCCCCGGCATAGCCCAGCATGGCGTTGAGCCGCGTCACATATTGTTCGCGCCGCGTTTCGTACACCTCGGGCGGTATGACCACGCGGCTCTCCTCGACGCGCCGTTGCAGAAAGGTGATGCGGGGCACGTTTTTGCGCGGCACGTAGTGGACGATGCGTTCCAGCGTGAGCAGGCGCAGCGTTTCGTACACCTCGTGGGGCGTCAGGCCGCAGTCGCGTCCAACGAGCGTCTCGTCGATAAAGGCATAGTCGCTGAACAGCCCCGTGTAGCGCCGCAGGAGCGACAGGATGACGCGGTCCATGCGCGGCGTCAGGCGGTGCAGGTTGTACAGCTCGTCGCGCTGCACGATAAACATGACGCGCGAGGCGCCCTCCTCTTCGTCGCGATAGAGGATGAGGCCCGTGCGCGTGAGGATGTGAAGGGCGCTGAGCACGCGCGTGGGAAAGTATTTGAAGTTGACGCAGAAGCGTTCCAGGTCAAACTCGTAGGTCACGCCGAAGCCGTCGCCCACGGCCAGCTGGAAGAAGTAGGCCAGCGACGAGTAGACGCGCTGCACAAACTCCTTGGGCGGGAACGTGTCGGCCACGCGGCGCAGCATTTTCGCGCGGTCGGCCTCGGAGTAGAGCAGCACGGCATAGGCCCGCCGCCCGTCGCGCCCGGCGCGTCCCGCCTCCTGAAAGTAGGCCTCGATGCTGTCGGGCAGGTCCATGTGGACCACCAGGCGCACGTCGGCCTTGTCGATGCCCATGCCAAAGGCGTTGGTGGCCACCATGACGCGCGTGTGGCCCTGCTGCCAGTCGTCCTGGCGCACGTCTTTCTCGACGGGTGGCAGCCCGGCGTGGTAGTAGAGGGCCGGTATGCCCGCCCGCGTGAGCATGGCGGCCGTGTCGGCCGCACCGCGGCGGCTGCGCGTATAGACGATGGCGGCTCCAGGCACGCTGCGCAGGATGTGCACGAGCTGGGCGGCCTTGTCGGTTGTGGGGCGCACCACGTAGCTCAGGTTTGTGCGCTCGAAGCTCATGCGGAACAGACGCATGCCGGGCCGTTTGAGCACTTCGCGGATGTCCGTCAGCACGCGCTCGGTGGCCGTGGCCGTCAGCGCCAGCAGGGGCACGCCCGGCAGCAGTTCGTTGAGCTGGCAGAGGTTCAGGTAGGAGGGGCGGAAGTCGAAGCCCCACTGCGACAGACAGTGAGCCTCGTCGATGGTGACGAAGCTCACGTGCATGTGGCCCAGCCGCCGGCGGAAGGCCTCGGAGCCCAGCCGCTCGGGCGCCACGTAGAGAAACTTGTAGCCGCCGAAGACGCAATTGTCGAGCTGCCGCGCCACCTCTTCGTTCGACAGGCCCGAATAGACGGCGGCGGCCCGTATGCCGAGCTGCCGCAGGCGGGCCACCTGGTCTTTCATCAGAGCGATGAGCGGCGTCACCACCAGGCAGATGCCCTCCATGGCCAGTGCCGGCACCTGGAACGTGATGCTCTTGCCGCCGCCCGTGGGCATGAGGCCGATGGTGTCGCAGCCCCGGCCGATGTTGCGGATGATGTCGAGCTGGATGCCGCGGAAGTTGTCGTAGCCCCAGTAGCGCCGCAGGATGTCCCTGTACCTTTCTTCGTCCTCCATGCGTCTGTGTGCACCTCCGCCGCGTCAGTCGGTCTCGACGGGTCGTATGTCCTCGATTTGCAGCTGCACCTCGCCGCGTCGGTGCGTGTTTTCCTCGATGCAGTAGCAGATGTCGAAGGCCCGCTTGGTCTTGATGTAGCGTGCCTGCGAGCTCTGTCCGAAGGCAATGCCGTTCATCACGTTGTTGGTCTTGTTGTCCACGAGTTCGAGCTTGATGTGTTCCTGTCCGCGGCCCACGACCTTGCTCGTGCCGTAGTCGTAGACGCGGTGGGTGCAGAACACGGGCTTCGGATTGCCCGGCCCGAAGGGGGCAAAGCGCTTCAAGTCGGTATAGAACGCGAAGGTCACGTCCTTAAAGTCGAGCACCGCGTCGATGTCGAGGCTTGGCTGCGTCTGTTCCTCGTTGATGTGGTGTGCCACGTAGTCCTCGAAGCGCCGGGCAAAGGCCTCGACGTTTTCCACGCGCAGCGAGAGGCCGGCGGCATAGGTGTGGCCGCCGAAGTTTTCCAGCAGGTCGCTGCAACTCTGCACGGCGCGATACACGTCGAAGCCCGACACCGAGCGGGCCGAGCCCGTGGCCATGCCCTCGCTGCGCGTCAGCACGACGGCGGGGCGGTAGTAGAGCTCCGTGATGCGCGACGCCACGATGCCGATAACGCCCTTGTGCCACGCCTCGTTGTAGATTACCACCGCGCGGCGGCTGTCCAGGTCGGGCAGGTGGCTCACCAGCTCCGTGGCCTCCTCGGTCATCTGCTTGTCCAGGTCCTTGCGCGCCTCGTTGTAGAGGTTGATGCGTGCCGCCTTGTCGAGCGCGGCGGCATAGTCGCGTTCGACGAGCAGCTCCACGGCCTCCTTGCCGTTCTGCATGCGCCCCGAGGCGTTGATGCGCGGGCCTATCTTGAAAATGATGTCGTTCATCGACAGTTCGCGGTCGCCCAGGCCGCACACCTCGATGATGGCTTGCAGGCCGATGGAGGGGTGCGTGTTCATCAGGCGCAGGCCGTGATAGGCCAGGATGCGGTTTTCGCCCATGATGGGCACGATGTCGGCCGCGATGCTCACGGCGCACAGGTCGAGCAGAGGCGTCAGCTTGTTCTGCTCGATGCCGTTGCTTGCGGCGAAGGCCTGCATAAACTTGAAGCCCACGCCGCAGCCCGACAGGTGGGTGTAGGGGTAATGGTTGTCGGCCCGTTTTGGATTGAGGATGGCGGCCGCCGGCGGCAGCACCTCGTCGGGCACGTGGTGGTCGCAGATGATGAAGTCGATGCCCAGTTCGCGCGCATAGGCCACCTCGTCGACGGCCTTGATGCCGCAGTCGAGCACGATGACGAGCTTTACGCCCGTTTCGGCCGCGAAGTCGACGCCCTTCTTCGAGATGCCGTAGCCCTCCTCGTAGCGGTCGGGGATGTAATAGTCGATGTTGGAGTAAAACTGTGAGAGGAACTTATAGACCAGCGCGACGGCCGTACAGCCGTCCACGTCGTAGTCGCCATACACAAGGATGCGCTCCTTGCGCCCCATGGCCTCGTCGAGGCGCCGCACGGCCCGCCCCATGTCGTCCATCAGGAAGGGGTCGTGCAGGTCCGAGAGCTGCGGGCGGAAAAAGCGCTTCACCTCGGCGGGCGTGCGCAGGCCACGGCTCAGCAAACGCGTCACCA
>ENA-OOXJ01001728-OOXJ01001728.1-human-gut-metagenome-genome-assembly--contig:-NODE-1728-length-12943-cov-2.147269_pt1 | contig 12943 bp, 6 predicted proteins | sample MGYA00241587_ERZ501343 | MGnify/ENA primary metagenome ERZ501343 (study PRJEB25962, sample SAMEA2042918) | human gut metagenome | biome: human gut; feature: human-associated habitat; material: faeces... | reverse complement strand
GGGCGACTCTCCGAAACGAAGTGAAGGAGAGTCGATGGAGCGCAGCGGAACCTCGAAGAGGGAGACATGCCGTCTGTCGCACGGACCGATGACCGTAGACATCTCAACCAACGATAACAAAAACAACAGATAATGGACAAGATACTCGAAAAGAAGAAGGGCCTGGCCCTCGTGTTCTCCAGGAAGGCCCTGCCGTGGTGGCTCGGAGCCCTGCTGCTCATATTCATACTCTGGGTGGCCCTGCGCGACAACGCCTCCACCCTCAGGGTCAACTCCGACACCCTGAACATCGCTTCCGTCGAGCATGGAGAATTCAACGACTACATCCGCGTCAGCGGACAGGTCCAGCCCATGACCACCATACAGCTCAGCCCCCTCGAAGGCGGAGTCGTGGAGCAGATCTTCATAGAAGAAGGAAGCCAGGTGCGCAAGGGCGACGTGATACTCCGCCTGAGCAACGAGAACCTCGACCTCCAGATCCTTAACTCTGAAGCCGAGCTCGCCGAGAAGGAGAACATCCTGCGCAACACCATGATCTCGATGGAGCAGCAGAAGCTCAGCGTGCAGCAGGAGAGGCTCCAGCTCGAGATGGAGGTGCGCCGCTACCGCCGCGCCTACGAGCAGCAGAAGGCCCTCTACGACGAGAAGCTGATCGCCCGCGAGACCTACCTGCAGGCCGAGGAGGACTGGCAGCTCGCCGAGGACAAGCTGAACCTCGTGCGCAACCGCGAACTCCAGGACAGCCTCTACCGCAGCGTGGAGATCGAGCAGATGGAGGAGAGCCTGGAGAACATGCGCGTGAACATGCAGATGATACGCCGCCGCAAGGACAACCTCGACATCAAGGCTCCCATCGACGGCGAACTCGGACTGCTCGACGCCGTGCTCGGCCAGTCGATTGCCTCCGGCACCAAGATAGGCCAGATCAACGACCTGAGCAGCTACAAGATCGAGGCGCAGATCGACGAGCACTACATCGACCGCGTGTCCGCGGGGCTCGACGCTACTTTCGAGCGTCAGGACGACGTCTTCGGCGCCACCATCCGCAAGGTCTACCCCGAAGTGCGCGACGGCAAGTTCAAGGCCGACTTCAAGTTCAGCGGACAGCAGCCCGAGAACATACGCACCGGACAGACCTACTACCTGAACCTCCAGCTCGGACAGCCCGAAGAGGCGGTGATGATCCCGCGCGGCAGTTTCTACCAGCAGACGGGCGGGCAGTGGATCTACGTGGTCGACGAGAGCGGCGACAGGGCCGTGCGCCGCGACATACGCATAGGCCGGCAGAACCCCCAGTACTACGAAGTGCTGGAAGGCCTCAAGCCCGGCGAGAAGGTGATAATCTCCGGCTACGACAACTTCGGAGACAAGGACGTACTGATATTCTAAACGACAGCAGACGATGAACAGAATAAAGACCATACTCGGACGGGCCTTCCCTCTGGCGCTCGGACTTGCGCTCAGCATCGTGATGATAGCGCGCATCTGCTTCGACCTCTCCTACGACAAGTTCTACGACGACGTCGACCGCATCTACAGCATACGCACCACGTCAGTGCTCCAGGGCACGGTGAGCGAATATTTCAACGTCAGCGGCGGAGTCGCCCCCGGATTCAAGCAGTACGTGCCCGGAGTCGAGGAGGCCACCCGCACCACGTTCATCGTGGACAGTCCGAATTTCACCGACAGCGAAGGCAACACCGTCAGCGCCAGCCGCGACATTCTGCTCGCCGACACCTCCTTCTTCCACGTCTTCAAGAGGCGCATACTCGTCGGCGATCCGGCCGAAATCCTCACCGTACCCCTCAACGCGATGGTCTCCGAATCCTTCGCCGCGAAACTCGGCGGAATCGAGGAGGCCGTGGGCGAAGTCCTCTACAACTACGACATGCCCCAGATTCCCATGACCGTGTGCGGAGTGTTCGAGGATTTCCCCGAGAACGGCAGCCTCGACATCGACGTGCTGGTTTCGATGAGCTCGATGCCCAGCATCTCGACCGAGAACTGGCTCGGCAACGACAGGTACGCCGGCTACGTGAAACTGGCCGAGGGAGTTGACCCCCACAGCCTCGATGACGCGATACGCCTGATGCAGGAGAAGAACCAGCCGCTCGAAGAACTGGAGAAGGAAGGCACCTCGATACGCTACTGGCTAACCCCCTTCTACCGGGTGCACACCTCCGACCCCGAAGTGCGCAACTCGATGATACTGCTCGGCATAGTCTCCCTGCTGCTGCTCGCGATTTCCGTGCTCAACTACCTGTTGTCGACCGTATCCGACGCCGTCCGCCGCTCCCGCGAGTTCGCGACGCGCAAGTGCTACGGAGCAGAAGCACGCAACGTCTATGGCATCCTGCTGCGCGAAGCCTCGCTGGTCATGCTGGCCGCGCTTGCAATCGCCGTCCTGCTGCTCGTCGCCGCCGGACCGTTCATAAGCAACATCATGGGCGTGAGCCTCAGCGCGATGATGGTGCCGCTGACCTGGATCGTCGTGGCAGCAGTGGTGGTGCTGGTGCTCGTCAGCACGGCTCTGGTACCCGGCTGGCTCTATATGAAGATCCCCGTGACGGCCGCGCTCCGCAACTGGTCCGACAGCCGGCGCAACTGGAAACACGCGCTTCTGGTCACCCAGTTCACCGTCAACGTGTTCATGTTCGGCATGCTGCTCGCGATCACCGCGCAGTACAGCAAGGTGATGAGCGACGACCCCGGCTATGACTACGACAACGTCTACAGCGTCTTCACCTTAGGCCTCCCGGAGGAAACCGTCAGAACCTGCATGGCCGAACTCTCGTCAGTGCCCGGAATAAGCGACGTTCAGAGATGCTCCAACCTGCCACTGGAGGGCTCGTCGGGCAACAACATCTACCTTCCCGGAGAAGATCGCGCCTTGCTCAACATCGCCGACCAATATTACGGCACCTCCGGATTCTTCGACTTCTTCGGCATTCCGATAGTGGAAGGCAGGGCGCCGGCCGCTCCGAAGGAGATAGCCGTGAGCCGCAGTTTCGTCAGCGAGATGGCGAGACTCGCCGGCTGGACCGACGGAGCAGTGGGCAAGCAGGTGCTGCTCAGCGAGCATTCCGCCGGAAATGACGACTTCTTCACGATCTGCGGCGTCTACGAAGACTACCTCATAGGCAGCTTCAACAATCCCGACGAGCGCCCGAGCATACGTTTCTGGGCGGAGGCCCCCAATGACTACGTGTACCTGAACTACCTGCTCATCAAGACCGAGGATTCCATGCCTGACGCCGCTACCGCCATCGACAACGTGGTCGGAAGCGTGGTGGGCGGCACGCGCCAGATTGAAGCCGTCTCCTACGAAGAGCAGATGCGCAACCTCTACTCCGACAACCGCAAGAGTCGCGACGTCTTCATCATGGGCTGCATATTCTCGCTGCTGATCTCCATATTCGGGCTCGTGGGCTACATCGCCGGCGAGGCGAACCGCCGCAGCAAGGAGATAGCCATACGCAAGATAAACGGCGCCAAGGCTTCCGACATCACCGCTATGTTCGCCGCCGACAGCCTGAAGATGGCCGCGATGGCGATAATCATAGGCGACATCCTCCTTTACCTGGCGGCATCCGGCTACCTGACCCTGTTCCCCGAGAGAGTCAGCCTGAGCGCATGGAACTTCGTGGCCGCCGACCTGCTGCTCGCGCTGCTCGCAGCCGCATCCGCCGCGATATGCAGCTACAGAATATCCCGGGCCAACCCGGTCGAATCGATAAAGAACGAATAGACTATGCGATCATTTCTACGTTTCCTGATGCGCAACAGGCTCTTCAGCCTGATCAACCTCGCGGGGCTGACGTTCTCGCTGGCCCTGGTGATAATAATCTTCAGCTACGCTTCTGCGCAGAAGAAGATATCCCGCTCGGTGCCGGACTATGAGAACACCTACGCGCTGGCACGGGACGGACTGTCCATGATGGGCTACGGAATCTCCGACCGTCTTGCCGGGCTGCCCGAAGTCGAGGCGGCCACGATGATCGGATGCCTTAAAGAAGACGGCCATGTCTGCGATTTCGAAGGAGCGAAGACAATTCCGACGCTACTCACGGCCGACCGTGAGTTCTTCGACATGTTCGACGTCGAATTCGCCAGCGGAAGCCCTGATGACTTAAGCGCCACGGGAGTCTTCGTTTCCGAAAGTTTCTCCCGGAAAATCACCGACAATCACGATCCTTGCGGGAGACAGATCCTGATTGACGGCGAGAGCTTCAGCATAAACGGCGTCTTCAGGGATTTCAGCAGAGGCCTGCTCAGCCCGACCGACATAATACTCAGCAACGAAGCGCCCGGATTCCTGTCGCCCTACAAGGCCAACCCTCTCGAGAATATCGGAAACATCCAGATATTCGTCAGGCTGTCTGCCGGCAGCGATGTCTACGCCGTGACCGACAAGCTCAACGAACTGTTCAAGGACACGAAATTCCTCTACGGCAACCTGTCGCTGATACGCTCCGACGAACTGTATTTCAGCGAGGGCAACCTGTTCCTCGAAAAGGGCCGTATCGGCCTGATACGCAACCTGTCCGCCGCCGGAATCGCCCTGCTCCTGCTCGCTCTGCTCAACTATATCAACCTCAACACGGCTCTGGTGGGCAGGAGGTCGGTGGAGATGGCCACCCGCAGGCTGCTCGGCTCCGGCAGGGAGGACATCTTTTTCAAGTACATACGCGAGTCCCTGACGTTCACGGCACTGTGCTTCATTCTCGCCATAATTCTCGCCGCCACGCTCACCCCGACGCTCGGCAGACTGACGATAAATCCCGAATATGCCTCGGCCAGCGCCCTGTTCGATCCCCGCGACATTTTCATGCCAGGCAACATCCTGGCCTACGCGCTCACCTGCCTGCTGACCGGAATCCTCGCCGGAGTCATACCCGCCTCTCTTGCATCGAGGGTGGCTCCGATAGACACCATCAAGGGAGAGTTCAGAAAAAGCGACAGACGGATATTCAGCAAGGTCTTCATCGTGGTCCAGAACGTGGTGTCCGTGACGCTGATAGCGCTCACCCTCACCATGGAGTTCCAGACCCGCCACATGCTCGGCCGCCCCACTGGCTGCGACTACGGCGACATCTACTACCTGAGCACCGGGCTGCCGCAGACCGACAGGGAGGCGCTGCAGAAGAAACTCGCCCAGCTGCCCTGCGTAGACAAGATCGGATTCTGTTCAGGATTGCCTGGAGCCGTCGGCATGTCCTACATGACCGAGGTAGACGGCGAGGACTTCATCTGCAGAATCTGCGTACTCGACACCACAGCGTTCGACATGCTCGGCTTCAAGGTGCTGAACCAGACACAGGACTGCGCACCGGGAGCGATATGGCTCACTGAAAGCACGGTGAAGCTCATCGGCGAGGATACAGACAGCGACAATCTGACGGAAAGCTTCGTAGGAAGAGGCTACATGCACGAATCCTACGGCGACGCCGTATGCGGGGTCGTCTCGGATTTCGTTGTCGAAAGTCCGGGCGAGAGCACCGCCGGAGAAGGAGTCATCATCTCCATAACAGGCGACACCGAATGGAAAGACTTCGTGATACGCACGAAGGGCGGCCATGCCGACGCCGCGGCGATGATCGAGGCCGCCTACGAGGAAGTCTGCCTTGAATCCAGCGGAGTCGTGCTACCCACCTATGAGAACCGCTACATGGACGACGTCATCAGGCAGAATCTCTCGGACGAGCTGCGCAGCCTGCGGCTCATGGAGATTCTCGCCGCACTCGCGATACTGCTCTCCATCTCCGGCCTCGTGGCGATAAGCATCTACTACGCCGACGCCAATGCCAGGAGCATCGCGGTCCACAAGGTCTACGGCGCCTCCACCTCCGAGGAGACCATGAGGAACCTGAGGCTCTACTTCGGCATCACCCTCATCGCCGACGTGCTCGCAGTACCGGTCGCGCTCGCGCTCTGCCGCCGCTACCTCGAGTCCTTCTCCTACCGTATGGACCTAAGCCCCTGGATTTTCATCGGCACGGTGCTGCTGTCGCTGCTTATCACCTTCGTCTCGGTGATACTCCAGATACGCCGCGCCGCAGGCGTCAACCCCGCGGACACTCTGAAAAAAGAATAGTACAAAATAAATTATCAAAACTCAAAGATTATGATCAAAGTTACTGACCTGTGCAAGGTATTCCGCACGGAAGAAATCGAGACCACCGCTCTCGACCACGTCTCATTCGAAATCAAGGACGGCGAATTCGTCGCCATCATGGGCCCCTCGGGATGCGGCAAGTCCACGCTCCTGAACATCCTCGGACTGCTCGACAACCCCACGAGCGGAAGCTACGAACTGCTCGGCCAGGAGGTCGGCAAGCTCAAGGAGAAGGACCGCACCAAGTTCCGCAAGGGCAACATCGGATTCGTGTTCCAGAGCTTCAACCTGATCGACGAGCTCAACGTCTACGAGAACGTGGAGCTGCCTCTGCGCTACCTCAGCATCAGCGCGTCGGAGCGCAAGCAGCGCGTGACCGAGATTCTCAAGCGCATGAACATCAGCCACCGCGCCAAGCATTTCCCCCAGCAGCTCTCCGGCGGACAGCAGCAGAGGGTGGCCATAGCACGCGCCGTGATCTCCAACCCCAAGCTGATCCTCGCCGACGAGCCCACCGGAAACCTCGACTCCAAGAACGGCAAGGAGGTGATGGACCTGCTCGCCGAACTCAACCGCGACGGCACCACCATCGTGATGGTGACCCACTCCCAGAAGGACGCCGCAGTCGCCCAGCGCACCATCGACCTCTTCGACGGCAAGATAGTCAGCGACGTGGCTAACGAACTGTAGCACCATGCTCAAGAATCTCTGGCACGTGGTCCGCCATTTCAAGGCGGCCTTCATCCTCAACCTGCTGGGGCTCGCCGTGGCGTTCACCGCATTCATGATGATAATGATGCAGGTGCGCTACGACCTGGACTTCGACCGCTGCTACGACGACGCCGACTGCATCGTGAGAGTCGACGCGGTGGCGGGCGGCAACGCCCAGGCGATTATAACCCGCCCGCTCGCCCGCATGCTCGCCGAATCCTCTCCTAAGGTCGAGGCTGCCTGCATCACCCAGGCGTCGACCTACACAAACTTCTGGCAGATCGAAAGCGGCGGGGTACGGCAGGGCTACAATCTCGAATACTGGGACGTGTCGCCCGAAATCACCGAGGTGTTCGGCTTCGACATGACTGAAGGCGGCATGGACGCCCTGGAGACCCCGGGCTCGGTCATCATCCCCGAGAGCCTTGCCACGAGAATCTTCAGCGGCGAATCCGCAATCGGCCACATACTCCCCGCCACCAGCGAGTACGACATCGACCGGACGATCACCGGAGTCTACAGGGACTTCCCGAAGAACGCCTCCATGAAGAACGTGGTCTACACCTCGATGAACCCGCAGGAGAACTACGACAACTGGGGCAACTGGAACTACTACTGCTTCCTGAAGCTCGACGACCCCGCATCCGCGGACGGAATACTCGAGGACTTCAAGAAGAACAACGCCGAATACCTGTTCGACACCACAGACTGGGACGACAGCCAGCTCCAGCTGATCTTCGACCCGCTTCCCGAGCTCCACTTCCGCTCGGCAGGCATGTTCGACGGTCTGCCGAAGGCCAGCCGGAGCACCGTGAACGCGCTGATCGCCATCGCGTTCATCATACTGCTGATCGCCGGAATCAACTTCACCAACTTCAGCACCGCGCTGACGCCTATGCGCATCAAGGGAGTGAACACCCGCAAGGTGCTCGGCAGTTCCGATGCGGCGATACGCGGCAGTCTCGTAGGCGAGATAGTGCTGATCAGCCTGACGGCCTTACTGCTGTCGGTCGTGCTGCTCCACCTTGTCGGCATGACCCCTCTGAGCAGACTGGTGGACTGCGACATCTCGCTGAAGCTGAACGCCGGAATCATCCTGGCCTGCTCCGGTGCCGCAGTGATACTCGGAGTGCTTTCCGGACTCTACCCGGCATTCTACATGACCTCCCTGCCTCCGGCTCTGGTGCTCAAGGGCAGCTTCGGGCTGTCGGCGGCAGGACGCAGGCTGCGGTCGGTGCTCGTGGGCGTGCAGTTCACCGCTTCGTTCGCCCTGCTCATCGCCGCTTCGTTCATCTGGCTGCAGAACCGCTACATGCTGCGGGCTCCGCTGGGATTCGACAAGGACCAGGTGATAGTCACCGACATCAACGAGAATATCCGTAAAAACGAGGAGGCGTTCAAGGCTGAACTCAAGAAATTCGCAGGAATCGAAAACGTGGCGCTGTCGCAGTTCACCCTGTCGTCCGGCGACTTCTACATGACCTGGGGACGCGACCTCCGCGGGGAGTCGATCACCTTCGCCTGTCTGCCGGTGGACCATGAGTTCCTCGACGCCCTCGGCATCAAGGTTTCGGATGGAAGGAACTTCCGGGCCGATGACGAGACCCGGGAGATTGGAGCCTACATCTTCAACGAGACCGCGCGAAGGCAGTTCGACATCAAGCTCGGCGAAGAAATCGACGGCGACGAGATCATAGGTTTCATCCCCGACATCAATTTCGCGTCGATGCGCCAGAGCATCACCCCTATGGCCTTCTTCATGTTCGGAAAGAACCACTGGGGTGGAGTCTATCAGAGCGCCAGCATCCGCGTCGCGGCGGGAAGCGACCTCAGGGCCGCCCGCCAGGCAGTGGAGGACTGCCTCAGGAGTTTCGACCCCGAATACCCCTTCAACGTGAGGTTCTACGACTCCATCCTGGAAGACACCTACCAGAAGGAGCAGCGCACCGGCTCGCTGATAACGCTGTTCAGCCTCGTGGCGATATTCATCTCGATAGTCGGCGTCTTCTCGCTCGTCGTGTTCGACTGCGAATACCGGCGCAAGGAGATTGCCGTCAGGAAGGTGCTCGGCTCAAGCGAAGCCGAGGTGACGGGGATGTTCTGCCGCAGCTACATGGTCATGCTCGCAGTATGCTTCGTCATAGGGGCGCCGCTGGCCTGGCTGGCGGTGGACAGATGGCTGGAGAGCTTCGCCTACCGCACTCCCCTGCACTGGTGGGTGTTCCCGGCCGCCTTCGCGGCAGTCGCCGCAGTCACCCTGCTTACGGTAATCGGGCAGAGCTGGCGGGCGGCGAACGAAAATCCGGTAAAGAACTTGAAATCCGAATAAAATGGCCCGAATTTTCAAGAAAAGCAGGCTGCTGGGCGCAGTGCTGAACCTGTTGGGGCTCACGGTCGCTTTCACCGCGTTCATGGTCATCATGATACAGGTACTCCACGACTGGAGGTACGACAGGAACTATCCCGGCAGCGACAGGACGTTCCGGCTGGAATTCGTCTATGATCCGTCAAGCCCCGGGTCCTACAACGTGACGATCTGCCGGCCTTTCATCGAGGCGTTGAAAGGGACCATACCAGAAGTGGAGGCGCTGGGGACATACCGTTTCTACGACGGCACCACCCAGTCGTGGTTCAAGGAAGACGACCTGGAGCATTCCTGGTATCTCCCCACTGGAGTGATGGACACCAGCATGCTCAGGGTCTTCCCCTTCGAGTTCATCGAAGGCGACCCGGCCGGGTTCGCCCAGCCGCGGAGCGTGATTCTGGCGGAGTCAGCCGCCGGACGGTTTTTCCCGGACGAAAGCCCGGTCGGCAAGACTCTGACCGACTACAACGGCAACCCCTACCGCATCGCCGCCGTCTACAAGGATTTCCCCGAGAACTGCAGCGCCGCGAACGGAGTGATGATCCAGATTGCCGACGACAACCTCGGAAACTGGAGCGAATGGTCCTACTGCTGCTACATGAAGCTGCGCGACCCGGCAGACAGGGACAAGGTTGCGGAGCAGCTGAAGCAGAAGATGTTCGAGCTGCTTGACATAGAGTCGGGGTCGGAATGGTACAAGGTGCTGGAGAACGGGGTCCGGATAAGCACTCTCCACGAAGCCTACTACTCCCGGGATGTCAGCCCAGACCCCATGGCCAAGGGCAGCAGAAGCACCACGAACTCGCTTTTCGCCATCGGGCTGGTGATCATCGCCATCGCCGTGATCAACTTCATCAACCTGGCCACGGCGTCAGTGCCCCTCAAGATCAAGGACATCAACACCCGCAAGGTGCTGGGTTCGGGCAGGGCGGCGCTCGTGGGGGCGCAGCTCGCCGAAGCGCTGGTGCTCGCGCTGGCGGCCTTCGGTCTCAGCGTGCTGGCTCTCCATTTCCTCTCCGGGACAGGCTTCAGCTGGTTCATCTCCAGCTCGATGCGGCCGGCGGACAACCTGACGGTGCTCCTGCTCGGAGCCGCCGTGGCCGTGTGCACCTCGCTGCTCGCCGGAATCTTCCCGGCGATGTACAGCACGTCCTTCCAGCCGGCCCTGGTGCTGAAAGGCTCGTTCTCGATGTCACCGCGGGGGAAGCTGCTCAGGAACTGCATGGTCGGCTTCCAGTTCGTGGCGTCGTTCGTACTGATCGGGATGGCGCTCTACATCCGGGTACAGACCTCGTTCATGGAGAAAATGGACATGGGCTTCACCCGCGACCAGGTGGTCGAGTTCGGCTGCGGGGCGACGATCGGGGCCCGCTCGGAGAGTTTCGAGCAGAGGCTCAGACAGAATCCGCACATAAAGGACGTGACCTTCGCGGGCAACTGGCTGGTGTCCGACAGCAAGATGGGCTGGGGCCGCGAATATGACGGCCACCGGGTCCAGCTCGACGTGCTTCCGGTATCCGCCGACTTCATCGACTTCTTCGGCATGACCATGAAGGAGGGACGCGGTTTCATGCCCTCCGACGAGCTCAACCCCTACGGCACCTTCATCATGAACGAGCAGACCATGCTCAAGTTCCCGTTCCTGAGACTCGGGGCCCGGCTCAGCGGCCACGCCAACGAGCCGGCGGAGATAGTCGGCATCGTCAAGGACTTCAATTTCAAGCCGTTGCAGTACGGGGTGGATCCTCTCGCCCTCTACGTGTTCGGCTCCGACCCCTGGTGGCCGCTGCAGGTGGCCTACGCAAAGATAGACGGGGTGGATGTGGCCGGGTCGCTCCGCGACATCAGGGACGCGGTGGAGGAGTTCGACCCCACGATCAACGGCGACGAGATCCGGATTCAGTTCCTCGACGAGAGCATAGGCGAGCTCTACGAGAAGGAGCGGAAGCTCAACAGCCTGATTGCCACGGCGGCCGCGCTGTCGCTGATGGTCTCGCTGATAGGCATTCTGGGCATGGTGAGCTTCGAGACTCGGTTCCGCCGCAAGGAAATCGCGGTCCGCAAGGTGCACGGCGCCGACACGGCGGAGATACTGAAGATGCAGAACCGGCATTACGTGCTGATGACGCTGATATGCTTCGTGGTCGCCGTGCCGCTGCTGCTCACGGCCATGAAGGCCTGGGTCAGAAGCTTCGCCTACCAGGCGCCGGTGCCGGTGTGGATCTTCGCGGTTTCGTTCCTCGCCGTGGCCGCGGTCACAGTGCTGACCGTGACGCTACAGAGCTGGAAGGCCGCCTCCTCCAATCCCGTAGACTCGCTGCACGACGAATAGGCCGCCCGGGTTTGCGGCCGAGTAAGGAAGAAATGATTATCTTTGCGTGATTTGAACCGCCGGAAAACGGCAGGCTGACGATGGCAAAGACGAACGGGAAAATACTCGTGGTGGACGACAACGCCGGGATACGCCAGGCGCTGAAGATACTGCTGCCCCTGCATTTCAGCGAGGTGGAGCTGCTGCCTTCGCCGAAGGAGCTCGTCAGCCGCACGGCGGCGTTCAAGCCCGACGCGGTGCTGCTCGACATGAACTTCAACAGCGAGCTGAACACCGGCAACGAAGGTCTCTACTGGCTCGGGGAGTTGAAGGCGCGCTGGCCTGACATCCCGGTGGTGCTCTTCACCGCCTATGCCGACATCTCCCTCGCAGTGGAGGGTATGAAACGCGGGGCCTTCGACTTCACCGTGAAGCCCTGGGACAACGACAAGCTGATCGGGATTCTCAAGAGCGCGGTCGCCAGCCGCGGCAGGAACTCCGTCAAGTCCACCAGGTCCTCCGACAGACCCGCCATGCGCTGGGGAGACAGCCCCGAGATGCTGGCCGTCAGGAAACTCACGGAACGCATCGCCCCCACCGACGCCACCGTTCTGATCACCGGGGAGAACGGTACCGGAAAGGACCTGCTGGCCGCCGAAATCCACCACCTGTCGTCGCGCAGCGGCAGACCGATGGTCGCGGTAGACCTCGGGGCGGTGACCGAAACACTGTTCGAGAGCGAACTCTTCGGCCATGTGAAGGGAGCCTTCACCGACGCCAAGTCCGACCATGCCGGCAAATTCGAACAGGCCGACGGAGGAACCCTCTTCCTCGACGAGATAGGCAACATCCCCCTGCACCTCCAGGCCAAGCTGCTGCGCGCCCTGCAGAACCGCAGCGTCACGCGCGTGGGCGGAAGCCAGAGCATCCCGGTGGACATACGGCTCATCTGCGCCACCAACATGGACCTGCCCCGCATGGTCGCCGAAGGGAAGTTCCGCGAGGACCTCTGGTACCGCATCAACACCACCGAAATCCACCTTCCGCCCCTGCGGGAGCGCCGCGATGAAGTCCTCCCGCTCGCCGGGATGTTCCTCTCGGAGTTCGCCGGCAAATACGGACGCAGCGCCTCCGGTTTCAGCAAGGAAGCGGCAGCCGCGCTGATGAAGGCCCGGTGGAACGGCAACATACGCGAACTGCGCAACGTGGTCGAAAAGGCAGTGATCATCTCCGAAGGCGACACGATAGGCCCCGCCGACCTCGCGATGCACGAAGCCCCCGAGACCGAAGCCCCGGCTGCAGGCGACGAGACCCTGGAGCAGATGGAGGAGCGCATGATACGCGCGGCCGTACGGAAGTTCAACGGCAACCTCTCCCTCGTCGCCCGCTCGCTGGACATCAGCCGACCGACGCTCTACAGCAAACTCAAGAAGTACAATAT
>ENA-OOXJ01001725-OOXJ01001725.1-human-gut-metagenome-genome-assembly--contig:-NODE-1725-length-12952-cov-18.231837_pt1 | contig 12952 bp, 15 predicted proteins | sample MGYA00241587_ERZ501343 | MGnify/ENA primary metagenome ERZ501343 (study PRJEB25962, sample SAMEA2042918) | human gut metagenome | biome: human gut; feature: human-associated habitat; material: faeces... | reverse complement strand
TATCTCACTGTCACCACCACTTAACACTTGACTTCCCCCAACGCAAATGGTATAATGTTATAGAACAAAATTGAATGGAGGTTTTTACAATGGCAAAACAAAGAAAGAAAACAGCTCAACAAATAGCAAGGCAAAAGGAGGAACGAAACCTAAAACGCCGACTTAACAGAATCATTTCCAAAACTGAAACGAAATACGGGTACAAGGTAGAAATTAACATTAACGAATACTTGAAGAACAGAAAGAAACCGCTTACAGCAAAACAACTCAATCAGTTGCGTGGTGATAAACTTACCATGTTAGTAGATAAGCGTTCAAACATTGTATTCATTGATAGTGAAAACAAACAATCCGTTGTTCCCATGAGTGAGTTTAAGGACGTTGTTAAGAAATACGAAAAAGCGGTAAAACTGTCAAAGAAATACAAATCTGATGTTGAAATAGGTAAGCCCGATAGAATACTATCATATAGCGGCTACAAACACTATAAGAAACACATTGAAAAAGCGGCAACCGATAAATATTGGATTGAAAAGAATAACAGAATGGTTGATAACTTTATGCAGTCTTTTTCATACTTAGGTGTGAACAGTTACGGTTATAAACTGATGGCTGAAAAGCTGAATAAAATGTCAACTTCTTCTATCGTTGATGTTTTGCGTTCTTTGGTTGATAGGCATTATCCAAACATTACATGGTACTTTTCAAGCAATCAATCAGAGGTTCACGCAAAAATCAATGACGTTTTCAATGCTTTTGGAATACCGTTTGACGCTTCCATTGATTACAGTGAACCGTTTGACGGTAACGATTATGAAGAAGTAACTGATGAAGAATTAGAAGATTTACCATTTTAAGGGTGTGGCTCATGGAAAGTGTTTATATTGCTGACTTTGAAACCCGTGCGGGGGAACAAGCGATTAAAGACGATAAAACGTGGGTTTGGGGTTGGTCTTTAACTTCTATTGATGATTTTGAACACGTTGAAACAGGTTCAAGTATAAACACTTTCTTTGGACATATCAGAAAGTTAGATGATTGTGTTATATACTTTCACAACCTAAAGTTTGATGGTAAATTCATTCTTGATTTTTTATTTAAGAATGGGTTTCACTGGGTAGAAACAAGAAAAGAGTTTTATAGAAGTCGTTATAACTTCATGGCTCTTATTGATGATTCGGGTGTTTTCTATTCTATCACAATTCACGGAACAACGCAACGTTCAAAAATTGAGATACGAGACAGCTTTAGAAAAGCCCCGTTTTCGGTTGAAAAGTTGGGTAAGGACTTCAAAACTAAATATAGAAAAACTACTCTTGAATATGAACTTGACCGCCCTGTTGGGTATGTTCCAGACAGTGAAGAACTTGAATATATGAAAAATGATGTTCGTGTTGTTGCCGAAGTTATGAAACGTTTCTATGATGATGGATTAGACAAAATGACTATTAGCGGTGATAGTTTGGAAACGTTTAAGAAAATGATAGGGCACAACCGTTTCAAGAACTACTTCCCGCAACTTGGAAGCGAGGAGGATAGTTTTGTAAGAAAAAGCTACAAAGGTGGTTGGTGTTACGTTGACCCCCGCCGACAAGGTGAAGTTCTCACAGTTAAAGGAAATACTTATGATGTAAATAGCCTTTATCCGTCTATGATGTCAAGTACACCGTATATGTTAAACGGTAAGAAACAGGTCAATTTATATCCTAAATATCAAGGTAAATATTTTCGTGGTAAATATGTATATGACCCTGATTACCCGTTGTATGTTTGCAGATTTAAGGCACAATTTAAGTTAAAAGAGGGATACTTACCAACTATTCAAATTAAGGGTGGGCGTTTTGCTGACAATGAATATATTGTAGATACAGGCAATAATGTAGAAGAACTCACATTAACGTGTATTGACCTTGAACTATTCTTAGAACATTATGAACTAATACATGAAATTGAATATATTGACGGGTACAAATATTATGGTATTGCAGGAATATTTGACGAATATATAGACCATTTCATGTTAGAGAAAACAACACAAACAGGAAGCCGAAAAGCGATTGCAAAACTTCACCTAAATTCTTTATATGGAAAATTCGGGCAGAAAATAAAGGCTGAAAGCAAAGAACCATATTTATATAATGACAGCAAAGTTCGTTATAAAATGATGCCTGAAAAAGAGCGTAAGCCCGTTTATATTCCTGTTGCCACGTTTTGCACAGCATACGCAAGGCGTTTTACAATCACTCATGCACAAGAAAATTATGAGGGTTTTTGTTACGCTGATACTGACAGTATACACATGATAGGTGACGCAACAGGTTTAGAGATTCACCCTAAAAACCTTTGTTGTTGGAAACATGAAAGCACATGGGATAGTGCAAAGTTTCTTAGACAGAAAACCTATATGGAACATATTGTTGAAGAAGATGGAGAATCATGTGAACCGCACTGGATTGTGAAGTGTGCAGGAATGACTGACAATGTAAAGGAACGGTTTCTTTCAGAGATTAAAGCAGGAACAAAGAAAGTAAAAGATTTTGACGTTGGTTTGTCTTACGAAAATGTAAAACTGAAACCGTGTGTTGTAGAGGGTGGCGTTATACTGAAACCAACACCGTTTGAAATTAAGGGGCGAAAAGTTAAAACAACCTATTGACAACAGTGTATTTGTGTGGTAATATAAACACATAAACAAGAACGAAAGCGAGGACAACAACATGATTAACCTTGTAAGCGGCTGTTATAGCCCCAATTCCGAAAACTGCAAAACCTGTCTTATTAAAGACTATTGCACAAAGACACCGCCAATCATTCACCGTGTCAACAAAGGGGAAATTCTTCACCCCGTTGAAAATAAAAAGAAATAACGAAAGCGAGGACAAAGAAATGAAGAAAGACGAAGCAATCAAGCTTATCACTGGAAAGGGTTTTACTAAGCGTGTAGCGGGTAAAATCTACATGAACGCCGTTGCAAACATGGACGTTCAAGAAGCCGATATTTGCACCGCAATTACCGACTTCATGCAGGGCAATATGAACACCAATGAAAACGAACAGGAGGACTAAACAATGAACATAATTGCACTTTCCAACGAGGACATGAACAAGGCAACTATCTACCACCTGACGAAATCTCCCGATGTGGAGAAAATGAGCGAGGTTTCCGACATGGAGGAAATCACCGTTTCTGACTGGTGCATGTATGAGGAAGCCGACTACAAAGACCCTGAAAAGGTCAACACCATTCTTGCAATCCGTGACGAAATCACGGGCAAGGCTTACGCTACCAACAGTGCAACGTTCCAGAGAAGTTTTGACGACATTGTTTCCATTTTCGGAAACACTGGTTACACCGTCAAGGTAAAGCACGGAACGAGCAAGAACGGGCGTGATTTTATCACCGCCGTATTTCAGAGGGAGGTTTAATATATGACCCGTGATGAGGTTTTAGCCCTTATCACGCAAGCCGCAAACGCTGATACTGCCCCCGCCGCTCTTAGCGAGTTGACGGGGGCAGTCAACGAACTGTTCACCACGAACGAGACGTTGACGCAGACAGTGCAGGAGAATGAAACCACGATTGCCAACTTGCGTGATACCAATATGCGTTTGTTCTTAGCCCAGACGGAAAAGGTAAAGGAGGACGAACCCGAACCCGAAAAGACCGCCGAGGACTACTTGAACGAACTTGTAGAAAAGATTATGGAGGAATAAGACAATGGCAAAGATTACCAATGCGGAGTTGTGGAACGCCGTAAGAAAAAGTTTTCCGAACTTTGCAAGTCACACTTCCGAAGCCACTAAGGAAACGTTCACCGAAGCGGGCTTTGAGAAGCTGAAAAACTGGAACGCTGACACGCTGAATGACTTCTTTAGTCTGTCTATGCGTGTCTGGCTGAATATCGTAAATATCAGCCACGCAACCGACACCCTTGAAAGTCAGGGTTTCGGTGAATACTTTGATATGCCGTGGGGCGGCTACGTTCAGCGTATGGCAACAAACAGTGTTAAGCCTATCAACCCGAAGTATAAGGGGCTGAAAGACGGTGACAGTGTTGACCCGTTCGTTGTTCGCAAACCTGACGTTAAGGAACGTTTCTGGAAGCAGAACTTTGATTATCAGTCTCTTATCACCATGCCTGACGAGTTCCAGATGAAGCAGATTTTTGTTTCTGAATACGGCATGAGTGAGTTCATGGCGGGTATCATGGCAGGGCTTGAAAACGGATACACTATCCAGAGATACACCAACAAACTTGAAGCAATCAACGCAGGTATCAACAGCACTGACAATGTGCTTCAGGACACACAGCACATTCAGGTTGCACTTTCCGCAGAGCCTACCGCCGAAGAACTTACAAAGTTCTTGCTTGCGGTTAAGAATGCTGTAAGTGCTATGACGATTGCCCCGCAGACTGACGGCTTTAACGCTATGAAGTATGAAAGCAGTCAGGACAAGAGCCGCTTGAAGTTGCTTATCCGTCCTACCATTTCCAATGCAATTACCGTGAACGTGCTTGCGGGTATCTTCAACCCTGAAAAGCTGAATCTGGGTATTGACTTTGTGGAAGTTCCGAACTTTGGCGGTTTGACCCCGTACAAGGAAAAGGCTTACACAACCCCCCTTTATGAGGTGTATGACAAACTGGGGTCTGTCATTGGCTACGCTGAAACAAAGGGTGCAAGTGCTGTCACTGTTCAGAGTAGTGCGGTGTTCTGGAAAGACCCGAACGAGGGTGTGAACGCAATTCTTGCAGATAAGGGCTTGATTTTTGAGTGCAAGCAGAACCCTTACACCGTTGAACCTGTCCGTAACGCCGCAGGACGTTATACAAACTACTGGGCGAGCAGTCCGAACAACTGCGTTGCTTATGACCCGCTTTACAACGTGGTACTGTTTGAGAATTAAGCGGTGAAAACTTCCTCACCGTGAGGACTTTTCAAAACTTCCTCACGGTGAGGACTTTTTATAAAGGAGGTTAAAAGAATGGCTGTATACTCTATCAAAGGTTATTTTAATACGGGCTTTAACAGCGTGAATATTCCTGATAGCCCCGCTGTTCTTGCAACCGCTTCAAGTAAAACTTTTGCGTCCAACTGGCTTTTGCAGAACAAGGACTTGACCGCCGTTAGACTTAATGCAACGTGGGAAGAAGTACAGAACATTGACTATGTTGCAATCGGAAATTCCTATTACTATGTAAAGGGAATTACCATGTTGACAGAAGTGTGTGCAGAACTTTCCCTTGTTCTTGACGGACTGACAACGGCGGGAGGTGTAAACGCTGTTGGTATCACGGGCGGTTGGTGTAAGCGTTCCCACACAGGAAATGACGCTCTATTTGATAACAACATTCCCGAACCGTGGCAACCGTCAGAACCACTTGAAATTGTGGGGTTGAAAAAGCACATTGAAAGCACAGGTATGGGTTGGACGTTGGTTTGCTCAACGGTGGACTTAACCAAAATTGAAAGCGTGGCACAAGAGTATCTTGACAAAGATAACGCTGTTGTGTGCTACGTTCCGAAAGTTCCACCTGTTACAACTGAAAGCAGAATGGAAGCTGTTCTTCCTGTTTATGGACGAAAGGCACAGACATTGCCGAATACTTCACTTTTCTATGCGGACAATGTTCTTGAAGCTATTGCACACGTTAGGGAACTGGGCATTGAAAGTTGTTTAACGGGGGCTTATGTTTTGCCCCGTGAATGGGGTGACATTGGCTTTGGTGAAAGGAATGTTGTAAACGCTCTTGGTAAACTGTACTCACAAACTTGTGGCGGTGCTATCAGCTACGGAAGCGTAAACAACAAAAAGTGCTTTTCACACTACAATGAATTTTCTATTGTTGCTATGGCTACGGGTGACAAAATCACAAGTGAAGCACATGACATTTATGACGGCGGTTCTTCACCTACTGTTCTTTTGTTTTCTGACCCCTCACCCGAAAACGGCAAGCCTTACGCACAGTTTAAGAACTTCTTAGGCAATCAGCAGTTGCCGTTTCAGAATTGTGTTCAGGGCGGTACATGGCTGAATCAGCCAATGTCGTTTTCTGGAACAAGTGGTTCACTGATTGCACAAACGCAGTTCACAAACCGTCAGGACTTAGCAGAAACAAGAAACAATGTCAACTATGGTATGTCAACAGCGGGAAATTTCCTTTCTGCTATTGGTAGTGCTTTAACTGTAAATATTTCAGGTGTTATTGGAAGTGCTAAATCACAGGCAGAATCGGCAATCAACTATGAGTTTGCAAATCAACAGAGACAACTTGAACGGGCAGAGTTTGAAACAGCCCAGACAATAAACGCCCCTGACGTTAAGTTTACACGAAGCAGTTCAATTCAGGCTTATGTGGGTAATGGGTTTGTTACCTATCAGACAAGACTTTCCGCAAAAGACCTTTCACGTTTTGACCGTTTTCTTACAATGTTCGGGTACGCACAAAGTAAACCGCTTGAAAAGTCTGACTTCACGAACCGCCGTTATTTCAACTATGTTCAGGCTGACGGCGTAAACGTTTCTGGAAACGTTGGGTTGCGTGTCCGTGAAAACATTGTGGAACAGTTAAGCGGCGGCGTTCGTATCTGGCACACGTTACCGAACGCAAGCTATTACAACAGCAACCCGATTAAATAGGAGGTGAACACAAATGTTATGGTATCAAAATATTTTCGGGAATCTGCCCTTGAACATGAGTGACAGGAAACTTGCTAAGTATGAAACCGATATGGAGTTTATAAACACTTTCAACAGGCTTATGAACTTAGCACTGGACACGTTCAAGTGGGAGGGTTTACCCGAAACCTGTAACGCCCGATTCCTTGAACTTTCGTTGTTGGTGTATGGTAAAGCTATTCTTGTGAACCGTGACGGTGCATATATGAATCTTGCTTTTGCGGCGGGTTCTGACCTGAATATTTACGGTGAACCTATGAACGGCTACGGCTACGGTATCAACGGTTTTAACGAGCAGTTCAAACTTTATATTGACGGTGCAGAACAGTCAACCGTTGTTCTTGACGGTATCGGGCAGGACGGCACAAAGAACTATAACGGTGTAATGTGCCGTGACAACAAACTTTCCTACCCGTATATCAACTACATTTTCACAGCGGCAAGACGCTTGACCCAGACAATGAGAAGTGCGGACGTTATCGCCCAGAACTTGAAACAGCCTATCATTATCACTTGCGAGGAAAGCATGGTGAAATCCGTTAAGGAAGCCTTGAATCAGCGTGACGGCAATGTAAGTAGCATTATTTCAAGCGGTAAGTTACCGATTGATAGTTTCAAGGTTTGGAAAACCGAAGCAGACCCGAACACCCTGAAAGTCATGTGGGAACACTACGGAAACCTTGACAGTCAGGTGAAAGAACTGTTAGGCGTGAACAACAACCCGAACGTGGACAAGAAAGAACGTCTGCTTGTGGACGAAGTGAACGCCAACAACGAAGCAACGGAAGATAACATTTCCCACAGACTGAAAGAACGTGAACTGTTCTGTGAACGTGTCAATAAGGCGTTCGGGCTTAACATTTCCGTTTCTGTGAATGTGGAAAACGTTGTGGATAATGTGGAAAACGAAGAAACGGAGGTTGACGAAGATGTTTTATAACAGTTATTCAGACAGCTATGACAACCTGAAAACGTTTCAGGAGGTTTTGCAGGAACAGACACAAGCCGTTGTTTTCGGTGATACCCAGATTGACGAAGCCACGCAAACGGCTATTGTGAACTGGTTTCAGTTCCGAAAGGTTTCTGACAATGACAAGTTTGTTGCATACTTTCAGCGTTTGTTAAAGGCAAACGAGGAACAGTATATAAACTATATGCGTATTCAAACGGTGCAGTTTGACCCGCTTGTTACACAGTATATGGAAAGACTGCTAAACCGTGATGGTTCAAGTAGCGAAAAGGACAAAGACACGACCGTGAACACTGGCAACGATACTGTAAACACTTCTGGAACGGCGAAAACCAATAATAGTGATAACAGCGTGACAGATTCCATAGGGGTTGACAGTACAACCCAGAACGGCGAAACGGGTGACAAGTCCATGAACGCACAACTTCCCCAGAGTTCCACGGGAGCGGGTGCAGGACTTCCCGAAAATCTGAACTGGAAGTATGCAACACAACAGGACGAACGCAAGGGAACAAGCAAGAACAACAGCAAGAGCGAAAGCACAGGAAAGACCACGAACAAGGGAACAAGCACAGGAACGGCAAGCAATAACCAGACAACGAAAAGTGACAGAAAAAACCAAACTGTAAAGAATGGTGAAAGAAGCGGAAGCAACAGCGAGGTAGTCAAGGAACGTATGACAGGCAGAAGCGGCGAACCCACTTCTGAACTACTCAAAAAGGCGGTTTCTTATATCACTACCACGAACGGGTTTTTCTGGTTGGTTGACAAACTGGAAGCCGCTTTTATGGCTATCTACGAGTAAGGAGGACTAAATGAAAATGGTGTATATTATTACCCTTGCGTTTATTATCTTTGACTTTGTTTCTGGATATGTAGCCGCAATCAAAAATGAGGACGTATCAAGCAAAGTCATGCGTGAGGGGCTTTTCCACAAAGCAGGACTTGTAATGCTTATGGTTCTTGCGGCGGTGATTGAATACGGACAGGCGTATATTTTCGATTCAGCACCGATTCCCGTAATTATCCCCGCTTGCGGCTATATTTGCATTATGGAAATTACTTCCATTCTGGAAAACATTACAAAGTTGAACCCTGATATTTTACCAGACAAAATTGCAATGATTTTCGGAAAGTTCACAGAAAAGGAGGACTAAACAATGCCTACTGTATCGCCACAGGGTTACCGGATTACAAAAGACCCTGTAAACAATAACCCTTTTTGGGAGAGCGAAGAAGCGAACCCGCAAGCACTGTTACCCTCTGGCGGTGCAACGGGTGACATTCTCCAAAAAAAGAGTGCAAACAACTATGACACTGAATGGGCGAAACTTCCTGAATATGTAACCCCTGAAAAACTGGGTGTGGCTGTTCAGGAAGTCACCCAGAAAGTGACAGAGGAAACACAAGCCCGTGAACAGGGTATCACAGACGTAAATAACCGCATTGACGGGCTTGACATTCCTGACGTTGCACCACTGGAACAGGCGATTGTTGAAACAAATAATCGTATCAACAATTTGCAAATCCCTGATGTTACAGGACTTACACAGGACGTTGCAGAGGTGAAACAGACTGTTGCAAGTCAGGTTGAAGCACTGGCAAGCCTGACAGAAACCGTCAACACAAATCAGGCAAACATGACCGAAAAGGTTGACGGTGAAATTAAAGCACGAATTGATGTCGATAACGCACTACAAGTACAGCTTACACAGGAAACACAAGCCCGTGAACAGTTTGAACGGAATGTAAGACAAGTTCCCGTTTCGGCTCTGGCTGATAGTGGCAAGGTTCTTACCGTCAATGAAACAGGCGTTCCAGAATGGGCTGAACCGTCAGGCGGTGGAGGTGAAGCGTATACTTTGCCTATCGCAACGGAACAGGTTCTTGGTGGTGTGAAAGCTGTTGCAAAGACAAACGAAACCGTACCCGTTGCCGTTGACGCAGAGGGAAAGTTGTTTGTTCCCGAACAGTCGGGCGGCGGTGGAGGTGGTGATAGCTACACTTTACCACAGGCAACCGAAACGGCGTTAGGTGGTATCAAAGCGAAAGCGAAAACCACGGAAACGGTGGAAGTTGCCATTGACCCCGAAACGGGAAAGTTGTTTGTTCCCGAACAGTCAGGCGGTTCTGCTGAACCTGTTCTTTTTGCAAGTCACGGTGACCTTAGTCTTGCAAACCTGACAGGTGGTGAAACTGTTAGCGGCGGTTCTTTGAAGCTGACAAAGGCAGTTGACATTTTCGCCCAGATGGTGAACTATAAACAGTTCGGCGTTTCGCTCATTAGGCCGCGTACTGACGGAGGTGTTGTCGGTGCAACGTTCTACAATCCCTACTATAAAAAGTCCATGTCGAACACAACGAAAAAGTTTTCCCACACGTTCATGTTAGACGCAAAGATTTATTGTGTTGTGGACTTCTCACTAACTGGTTCTGACTACACCCCTACGGTAACTTTCAGCTTTATCACAAGTGCGGGAGGTGTTACAAATAATATAAAGGTTATCGGTGCGGCAATCTACGGTTTGAATTGAGGCGATTAAAAATGGATATTATAAAGGCATTTGCAGTAAATAACCCGTGTTACAAAGCGGGTACACCTATGAAGCCCGTTGGAATACTGGTTCATAGCACGGGTGCAAATAACCCTTATCTGAAAAGGTACGTTGACGCACCCGCCGAAGTGGGAGTAAACAAGTATAACAACACTTGGAACACCACAAACACAACTGTTCTTGTTCATGCCTTTATCGGCTATGACAAAAACAATGACGTTCGTGTTGCACAGTGTTTACCGTACAACGTGGCGTGTTGGGGTTGTGGCTCTGGTAAGAACGGTTCTTACAATCGTAACCCCGTGGGGCATATTCAGTTTGAAATTTGCGAAGATGGGCTTGATAATGAACTTTATTTCAAAGAGTGTTGGAGGGTTGCGGTTGAATACTGTGCTGAACTGTGCAAGAAATATGGGTTTGACCCGCTGAAAAATATTACTTCCCATTATGAAGCACACGCAAAGGGTTACGCAAGTAACCACGGTGACCCCGCACACTGGTTCAAGCGTTACGGGCTGACTATGAACGATTTTAGAAAAGCCGTGTATGACTACATGAACGCAAAGACCGAGGACAAGAAAGAGGAAACGAAACTGTACCGTGTTCAGGTTGGTGCTTTCTCTATCCGTGCCAATGCGGAGAACATGAAAAAGAAACTGAAAGAAGCAGGGTTTGACGGTTTCATTGTTGGGTAAAAAACTTCCTCACGGTGAGGACTTTTCAAAACTTCCTCACCGTGAGGACTTTTCAAAGGTGGTGACATTATGCAAGGGTACTGGTTTAACCCGTCCTTAAATATCGAGGGAATAAAACCGACAACGGGAAAATATGGCATGGCTCAAAGATGTTACGTTGCAAAGTTCGGTGTCGGAACAAGTAGCCGTTTACTACAACCGTATATTGGCGGTGCAAATCCTGAATACGGGATTTTTACAGATATTCCCTATTTTGACAAATGGATTGGTTTAGATGGTGAACTGATTGACGGTGAAACCAATATGCAATTCTACATGGACACCGCCACAGTTGAAATCAGACCAAACGAAACACTTGACAGCTTGATAGAACGCACACAAAAAATATTGCCGTTTCTGGGTTCTACTGGTGGTGTTGGCGGTGGTGTTGTTCTAAGTAAGTTCAACAGGCATTATCAATCCACTATCGGCGGTTATCCTGTCTATGTGCGTGACGGTAGGCGGGAACTTGTTTCAATGCTGTATAGAACAGTTGAACACCACACACCGACAGACAGTACAAGCGGTTATTTCAAGTTCTATATTGACTGGTCTAAAAAATACCCTGAAAATATATGGGCTATGGAAACAGTAAAATACACAAGTACAAGCATTATCTATTATCACCCAACTACAACGGGCAAATACTTTAGCATGGTGAGGTTGACAATAATATGAGTGAAAAACAATTCTATGACGGAACAAAACTATTATCATTAAAGGATATAAGCGGCTTACAGCCTGAAATATATATGTGTGTCGGAAACAGAACAGCGGGTAAATCTTACTTTTTCAAACGTCTGCTTGTTCGTAAGTTTATGAACCGTGGTGAAAAGTTCGCCTTGCTTGTGCGTTTCTCCTATGAGTTGGACGGCATTGCAGAAAACTTTTTCAAAGACCTGTCACAAATTGACTTTCGGGGTTATTCGATGGAAAGTAAGCCCGTTGCAAAGGGTTTGTTTCAGGAATTGTTTATAATGAGCGGAACGGGCAAGGACGCAAAACGGCAACATTGCGGTTACGCAATCGCCCTAAACAGTGCGGACGCATTAAAGAAATATAGTGCAAGGTTTGTTGACGTTGATAATATGTTTTTTGACGAGTTCATGTCGGAAACAGGAAAATACACGCCTGACGAATTAACAAAATTTCAGTCTGTTCATGTATCAATCGCCCGTGGTGGTGGTGAACATACCCGCCGAGTTCCTGTTTTCATGTGTTCTAACTCTGTCACTGTGCTATGTCCTTATTATACTGTGTTCGGTATTCACAAGCGTTTAACCCCTGAAACAAAATACTTGCGTGGTGACGGTTGGGTTCTTGAACAGTGCTATGTTGAAACTGCCGCAAGGTCAATACAAAGTTCTGGTTTCGGTAGGGCGTTTGCGGATAGTAATTATATGACATACGCCACAGATAACAAGTATCTGTTGGACAATGATTCCTTTATTGAAAAGGTTGACGGTGCGGGTTATCTGCTATGCTGTCTTACGGCTAACGGTAAAACGGTAGGTGTTTGGGAACATGACAAGAAAGGCTTGCTGTATGTGAACACCAAATATGACCCGTCTTTCCCACTTAATATTGTATACCAGACAGAGGAACATAAACCAAACCTTATAATGGTAAGACGTAGTTCACGCATTGCAAAATATATGAAAGATATGTATGAGGTTGGCTGTGTGCGTTTTGAGGACTTAGAGTGTAAAAACATGGTGCTTGACTTTCTGGGTTATAGTGTGCTATAATATATGTAGGTTGAGCCACAGCCTACCATTCAATAGGAAAAGCCCCTGAACTGTAAAAAGTTCAAGGGCTTTTCTTTTTGTATCGACACAGGCGTTCTTGAAAATGGCATTGCAAGTACCCACGCAAACAGCCCAGTCACGGGTTGCACCTGTTCACGCTTTTTACAAGGTGCGTCTGCTGATACTATTATAATTGTATCATATTTTGTGCGGTTTGTCAAGAGTGGGGGAAATTGGAGCGGGTGGTGTGTGACAGTGAGATA
>ENA-OOXJ01001721-OOXJ01001721.1-human-gut-metagenome-genome-assembly--contig:-NODE-1721-length-12958-cov-4.232349_pt1 | contig 12958 bp, 7 predicted proteins | sample MGYA00241587_ERZ501343 | MGnify/ENA primary metagenome ERZ501343 (study PRJEB25962, sample SAMEA2042918) | human gut metagenome | biome: human gut; feature: human-associated habitat; material: faeces... | reverse complement strand
TTCCAGAGGATGTGGCACATCACCATCCAGTGCATACGGCCCACTATTGCGCTGCTGTTTATCCTAGCCGTAAGCGGCTGCCTGAGCAGCAACTTCGATCAAGTGTTCTTCCTGAGCAATTCGGCCAACATGTCCCGCTCCGAGACGCTCGACCTCTACATCTACAACATGGGCATCGTCTCCGGGCGCTTCTCCTTCTCCACCGCAGTGCTGTTTTTTAGAAGCATTATCTCCTACGCCCTGCTGAGGCTGTGTAACTTCACCTCCGTGAAGCTCACGGGCGAGAGCATTATCTGAGGGAGGCGGCAGAATGAAAACTCACACCAAGAAGACGGCTTTCGACTACATCATCGTCGTCATCCTCATTGCAGTCTGCTTTGCCTGCCTCTATCCGATGTGGTACATAGGCGTAAACTCCCTCGCCGCGCCGGAAGTGGCGAACAGGGGAGCCTCGGCCTGGTGGCCTTCGGCATTCAGCCTTGACGCCTACAAGGTCGTGTTTGAAAACGAATATATCCTTTCCGGCTTCAAAATAACCATACTGCGCACCGTCGTGGCCACGATAACCCACGTGCTGTTCACCTCCATGGTGGCCTATGCCATGAGCCGCCCCGGGCTCATAGGCAAGAAGATATACATGAAGATCGCCATGATAACCATGTTCTTCAACGGCGGGCTCATACCGAACTTTATCCTGATGATAAAGCTCGGGCTCTACGACAGTTTCTGGGTCTATATTCTGCCGGGCATGTTCACCTTCTACAACATGGTCATCTTCATGAGCTTCTTCCGCACTATACCGGAGTCGCTCATAGAGAGCGCGAGATTGGACGGGGCTTCGGAGTTCCGCATCTACTGGAGTATCGTCCTTCCAAATTCAAAACCCGTCATAGCGACTATCGGGCTGTTCACGGCGGTCTACCATTGGAACGACTACTATCAGGGCATAGTCTACGTCCGGGACAAGGCGCTCGAGCCGCTGCAGACCATCCTATACAAGCTGCTCGCCGAGACGAGCATGACCTCGGCTCAGCAGCAGGCGATGCTCGCTCTCGGCGGAGAGACCACCTCGGCGACGGTAAAATTCGCCGCCATGGTCGTGGGCGCACTGCCCATAATCTGCCTGTACCCCTTCATCCAAAAGCACCTCGTAAAGGGCGTCATGCTCGGTGCCATAAAGGGCTGATCCAGTATTCGGCGCGGAAAGGATGCCGCGCAAAGATAAAAAAGAGAAGAAAGGAATGTAAAAATGAAAAGGTTTCTTGCAATGCTGCTCGTAGTCTGCGCGCTGCTCTCGCTCGCCGCCTGCGGCTCCGAGCCGGCGGTCACGGCCAGCGACGCCCCGGAAGCGTCCGCCACCCCTGAGGCCGACAGCGGGCTCGACCCCAACACCCCCGCGTGGACGACCGACACCTCCCCTATTGAGCTCGAGTGGTTCGTGGGTGCGAGCTGGTATCCCTACACCTGGGGCGACAGCCTCTCTACGAAGAACATCACCGAGAAGACCGGCGTCGACATCGAGATAATCACCCCGACCGGCGACGTGTCCGAGGAGCTCAACCTCATGATGATAAGCGGCACTCTGCCCGACCTCATCACCCTCGGCTCCTGGGAGACCTGCTTCAGCACCCTCTATGAGCAGGGCTACACCTGGGCGCTCAACGAGCTGGCCGACCAGTACGACCCCTATTTCTATAACGTCGTCGACAGCTCTGTCGTGGCCTGGCACACGAAGTCCGACGGTAACCTCTACTGCGTGCCCAATGACGCCTACGGCGCAGAGCAGATGGCCGAGACCGGCATGACCGCCGCCGTCCAGACTTTCCTCGTCCGCAAGGACCTGTATGAGGATATGGGCAGCCCGGATATGTCAACGCCCGAAGGTTTCCTCGAGGCCCTGCGCCTACTCAAGAGCGATTTCTCCACCTATAAGGGAGAAACCATCACACCCTTCTACGCCCAGGGCGGCAGCGGCTACGGCCTGACCGACTATCTCCAGAACTTCCTCGCCGTGCCCTATGAGAACGCCGACGGCAAGGTCTACGACCGCATCACCGACCCCGACTACATCGAGTGGCTGAAGGTGCTGCGTCAGGCCTATGAGGAGGGTCTCATCGGCATAGATTATCTCGTCGACTCCGACGACCAGGTGACTGAAAAGAGCAACAACGGCCGCTATTTCTGCATGCTCCGTGAGTGGAGCGGCATGCAGGAGGCCAACGGCATCCTCGCCAACAGCGAGAACCCGGACAGCTATTATATCGCCATCGACGGCCCGGCCAACAGCGACGGCGACGCGCCCCTCATCTTCCCCGGCTCCCTTGACGGCTGGATGTGCACCTTCATAAGCAAGGACTGCGAGAACCCTGAGCGTGCAATGGCCTTCCTGACCTACATGCTCAGCGAGGAGGGCCAGAAGGACATCTTCCTCGGCGTTGAGGGCGAGACCTACGAGGTCGTGGACGGCGTGCCCCAGCTCACCGCCGAGATGATAGACCTTATGAACAACGACGCCGACACCTTTGCGACCCAGTACGGCCTTGTGGACACCTACTGGATGCTCCGCAACAGTGTCATAGTGGACCAGTGGAGGCCGGAGAGCCCCTACTACATAACCGAGATGAGCGACTGGGCCGACGAGAACGCCTATGTGGACGGCGGCATCTACAACAACCTTGAGCCGACCGGCGACAGCGACGCCGCAGTTGCCGCCACGAGGATAGACCAGAGGTGGCAGGAGGTCGTGCCCGAGCTGATCACCGCCGAGTCCGAGGAGGAATTCGACAGCATATTTGATGCATTCCTCGCCGACAGGGAAAGCTATGGCTATGACCTCGTCGTGGAATACGAGCAGGACCTGCTCGACGCCCGCAAGGCACTGTTTGACTGAGTGACCGACACCTGAGGACCGGGGGCGGCGGGCAAGACGCCCGCCGCCCTCTCGCCGTTGTGTTCACCTCAAAGCATGTGATAAAATTGGGCAGAGGTGGTCTTATGAACAAGAAAGGGCTCACTATGGCGAGAAGGATGAAGGTTTCATCGAAAATAATGCTGACGCTCTTTCCCATTCTGCTCATTCCCTGTCTCATCGGCGCGGCGCTCTGGCTGAGATGGAAAACCGACGAGGTATACTCGCAGTTCGATTCTGAGGCCGCCGCCGTGCTCAGCGAGCTGCGCAGCCAGACCACCGGCAACGCCGAGCTGGTGTCGAACAGCGCACTGATTGCCCTCAACCGCAGGAGCTTTCTCGAGTTCTGCACCGGCGACATGGACGCGGACGGTCTGGCGCTCGTGAAGTTTGCGCAAAACGAGCTGCAGGACATGCGCTACATATTTCAGAGCAATCCGCTGATAAGCGAGGCCAGCTTTTACTTTGATAATGACGCCGTCTACGAGATCTGGCCGCTCATATACAGCGCGGACCGGCTCGGCGGCACTGCGTTTGAGGGCCTCGACCTCAGGGGTCAGAGCGGGGTTTACGTTGCCGACGCGGAGAAGGGGGAGCTCTCCTGCTGCTATGCTGTGTATCTCGACGTCACCAGGGTGGGGATGCTGGTCCTCAGGCTGGATATCGAGCCCTTTTTGAGCGGGCTTTATCAGACGATACCCGGGCCGGCATACAGCGTGGCCCTGCTGCCGGCCGACGGGAGTGGCTGCTTCACGCCGGACCCGGAGGCTCTGCCTGCCGCGGCGGATATTCTCAGCGCAGCCGAGTCAAGCGCCTCGGGAGAGCTTGAGTTTGAGTACAACGGCTCTGCATATTACGGCGCGGCTGCCTATCTCCCCCTGTTTGACAGCTGGGCGGTGGTGCTGACTGAGCTGGAGGCGCTGACGAGCGGGCCGCGGCAGACGATATTCTTCTCCCTCTGCGCCTTCGCGCTGGCGGCCGTGCTGCTCTGGCTGCTCGTCAATTACGTCTGCCGGAGGCTGCTGCGGCGGCTGTCTTCCCTGGAAGAAAACATGCTCAAAGTACAGGACGGGGACCTGTCCGTGCGCATACCCGAGCGCGAAGGCGGCGGGGATGAGTTGGACACCCTGACCCACACCTTCAATCGCATGCTGGACAGGACAAAGGAACTGATGGATGAGAATGTGGAGCGCGGCCTGGCCGCGGCCAGGGCGGAGCTCAAGGCGCTGCAGAGCCAGATAAACAGCCACTTCCTCTATAACGCCCTCGAGAGCATACGCATGATGGCCGAGATCCGGAGCGAGCCGGAGCTGGCGGACACGATAGTGTCTCTGGGCAGCCTGCTGCGCTACCATATGACCTGGAAGGACCAGACGGTGACGCTCCGCGAGGAGCTGGACTGTGTGCGCCGCTATGTCCATTTCTGCGGCGTGACCGGGGAAGCGGAGCTCGTCTTTGAGGACTGTGTCTCCGGTGACTATCTAAACTGCGAGATACCCAAGCTGAGCATACAGCCGCTTGTGGAAAACGCCATAACCCACGGTCTTCCCTCTGGGCACGGAAGGCTGCATATCAGGATAAGCTGCTCCAACAGCGGAGGCTGGCTCACGGTATGCGTGGAAAACGACGGCTGCGCGATACCGCCGGAGCGCCTTGACGCCATCCACCGTGCCCTCGACGGCGGCAGTGTGGAGCCGCTTGAGGAGAGCCGCAACGGGATAGGCATCGTGAACGTACATCGGCGGCTCGTGATGTCCTATGGGAAAGGCGCGGGGCTGAGACTCGAGAGTTCCGCCGAAGGCGGCGTCAGGGTGTGCCTCATCATGCCCTATGACGGACCTGAGCTGGGAGGTTGGTAAGATGCTGAAGATCATCGTCGCAGACGACATGGAGATGATACGCGAGGGCATACGCGCCATGCTCGAACAGCTTCCGTCCGAGGGAGAGCCGGCGGACATCCGGACCGCCTCCAGCGGTGCGGAGGCGGTGAGACTGATGGAACAGTGTCCGGCCGACCTGCTCATCACAGACATCCGCATGCCGGATATGGACGGCGTGGCTCTCATGGAGCGCTGCCGCAGGCTCTGGCCGCAGACTGCCGTAATAGTCGTAAGCGGCTACGATGAGTTCAAGTATGCGCAGAAGGCTATCGAATACGGCGCCAAGGCCTATCTGCTCAAGCCGATAGACAGGGCCGAGCTGTTTCGGGCCGTTGAACAGGCAAGGGCGGACAAGCAGCTCCGTCTGCGCCGGAAGGACAGCCAGGCAAGGACGGAGCGCTCGCGTCTCACGCTGTTTTTCCACTATATCCAGGGCGGGAGCGAAAACGCCGAGCTGTGTGCGCTCATGGCTGAAGAGCGCCCGTTTTTGAGGGGCCTCTGCGACCTGCTGCTCATAGGCTTCCCCGGCGGCGAGGCCGAGGCCGAAACACTGAGGCAGCGGCTCATGCCTCAGCCCTCTGCCGCTGCGCTGCTCCTTGTAAACTCGAGGGAGCTCGTGCTCATAACCGCCTCGGGGAAGGACCCCGCCGCCCTGCTCGACAAGACGGCGGACCTGAAGTGTACGGCGGCACTCGTCCGGGGGATAGACGGCGCATCCGGGCTCAAGGAGGCATACCGGCAGGCGGAGAACATCTTTGTCCATCGCCTGCTGTACCCCGGCAAGCGGCTGCTGACGGCTGAGGACATTTCAAAGATGTCCCTTGACTTCACGATACCCCACGCGGAGGTGGAGCGCCTCGGCGACATGGTCGGCATCGGTACCGAGAGAGAGCTGAGCCGGGCGCTGACCGGGCTCTTTGAGCGCAAAAAGCTCGCAGGCTACGGCATCGGCTACACGCTCGCCCTCTGCGACACGCTCTATCGTGTCCTGAGGAAAATAGAGCGAAAGCTCCGCACCGGCGCGGAACTGGAGCCCATACATATGCCGCTTGAGTTTGAGACCATGCGCGAATACCTGCTCTTTGCAAACGAACAGCTGCTGAGGCTGCACAGGGCTGCTCAGAGCCAGAGCTCCGGCCGGGATAATCTGGCGCTGGACAGAGCGGAGGCCTACATACGCGCGAACTATATGCGCCCGATAACTCTTGCCGTCGTGTCCAACGAGGTCTCGCTCAATTACGCTTACTTTTCCAACGCCTTCAGGAAGCACACGGGCAAGACATTTTCGGAATATCTGCGCGATATAAGGCTCGACGCTGCTAAAAAGCTGCTGCGCCAGCCGGACATACGCATCTCCGAGGTGGCGGAGCGCGTGGGCTACGACAGCTACAAGAGCTTTTACAGGGCATTCAAGGACTCCGCCGGCGTGACGCCCGCAGAGTACCAGCAAAAACTGTACAGGAGGTCGGACTGAATGATCCATTCCCTGCCGGGCGTCTGCTATTCCGGCTTCAGACGCGGCCAGAGCCCGAAAAACGGCCTGTTCCCCACGAGAGACCAGGTGCTGCAGGACCTCAGGCTGCTCGCGGAGCAGGGGTTCCGGCAGCTGAGAATGTATGAGCCGAACCTCCATGCCCGGACGGTGCTGGAGCTCATATCCGCCGAGGGTCTGCCGCTCCGGCTCATGCTGGGCATCGACCCGAGGGCGGAGTACCACAATCCGGGCTGCCCATGGACTCCCGAGCCGCTCACGGAGAAAGAGTATGAGGAGAACGCCGCTGGGAACGATGCGCAGCTTGAACGTCTGCTCGAGCTCGCGGGCAGGTATGAGCCGTACATGCTGGCGCTCTCCATAGGCAACGAAAACCGCCCGTTGTGGGGCTCGGACCTGGTCTCGACAGAGCGGCTCATCTCCTTCGCGCAGAGGCTAAGGAGAGGCTCCGGACTGCCCGTGACCTACTGCGAGGGCGCATGGGAGTGGCCTCAGCTCGCGGAGCTGGCCTCGGAGCTGGACTTCATAGGCGTCCACAGCTATCCTCAGTGGAACCGGGTGCCGCTCGCAGACGCGGTGGAGCATATGCGACGCGACCGCCGGCGCATATCGGCGGCACTGCCGGGAAAGCCTCTGGCCTTTACAGAGTTCGGCTGGAGCACAGACTCCGACAGCCCGCAGATGCTGACAGCCGAGGCGTCTGAGCAGTCACAGTCCGCGTATCTGAGAGAAGCTCTGCGCTGGCTGAACGACGAGGGCATACCCTTTTTCATCTTCGAGGCCTTTGACGAGCCGTGGAAGGGCGGCGCTTCCGAACATGAGCCGGAGAAGCACTGGGGGGTGTTCAGCGAGGACAGGACCCCCAAAGAAGTTATCGGGGAGTTAAGAGAATGGCTTTGAGCTTTGTTGGCAGAGACGGCAGCTTCCGGCTCGAGCACGCGGAACGCATCTCGGGCCTGTATTTTCCGCTCTGTGCCGAGGGCGGCCTCAAGTCCTGCGTGACGCCCCGCCTGGGCGGGGACTGCAAGCTGGCGCAGGAGAGCTTTATGCTGCACCCGGTCAGCATTCAGGAGCTGAGCGACTGCATGGAGAGCCGCAATTTCTGGTGCAGGCTCTCAGACGGGCGCTGTCGGTCGATGACGGGCTTTGACGCGGGGCAGCTTATATCCCGCGCGGAATGCACCGTAGAGGCCGGGCTTCTCTGGCACAGCGCACATTATTCAAGTCCCGGCTTCCCCCTGGAGAGCCGGATAACAAGCTGGATCGCGCCCTCCATGCCGCTCGCTGAAATCCTGCGCATAGACATTCGCAACAGGAGCGGCAGGCAGGTGGGCTTCACGCCTACGGTGGCGGTGCCGTTCTATGGACGCAGTGCGGACAACCTGCGCGATCACCGGCATGTCACATCACTGCTTCACCGGGCGCGCTGCGTTGCAAACGGAGTCATACTGAAGCCCTCCTGGTCCTTTGACGAGCGCGGGCACCTGCCTAACTACAACAGCTATTTTGTCCTGGGCATGGACGGCTCCGGAGGCGCTCCCGCGGAGTTCTGCATGGACAAGCCGACGTTCACCGGTGAGGGCGGCAGCCTGCTCTGGCCCGAGTGGGTGGCGGACGAAAGACCCGGCGTGCAGTCCGGCGCGCGGCTCGACGGCCGGGAGATGATAGGAGCGCTGAGGTTCGCGCCCGTCACACTCGGGCCGGGCGAGAGCGCGGAGTTCTGGCTGCTCATCGGCATGACCCAGAACGACACGGAGCCGGTCATGCCGCAGTCGGCGGAGCTCTCACGCTCGCTCGAAGAGACTGAGCGCTGGTGGCAGTCAGCAAGCCCCCTGCGGTTTTGCAGCGGAGAGCCCCGCCATGACCTGCTTCTGCGCTGGGTGGGCATACAGCCGGTGCTCCGGCGCATCTTCGGCTGCTCCTTCCTCCCGCACCACGACTACGGCCGCGGCGGCCGCGGCTGGCGCGACCTCTGGCAGGACAGCCTCGGCCTGCTGCTCTCGGGCGAGGACGGGCTCGGTCCACAGCTTGCCGCCTACTGCGGGGGGATGAGGACCGACGGCACCAACGCCACCATCATCGGCGAGCGCCCCGGTGAGTTTCGGGCAGACAGGAACAACATCGTGCGCGTCTGGATGGACCACGCATTCTGGCCGGTGCTGACCATATGCGAATACATCAATATGACCGGCGACCTCAGCCTGCTGCTCGAGGAAGCGCCGTATTTTTCGGACGGCATCGTCATGCGCGGGACCGGTCGGCTGGCCGAGCCGGTGAAGGAGGCCCCCGGCACCGTTGCGGAGCACCTGATATTAAGCCAGCTCGCGGCAGTACACGAGACGGGCGAGCACGGGGCCCTGCGTCTGCGCGGAGCGGACTGGAACGACGCACTCGACATGGCCCCGACGCGCGGCGAGAGCGTCGCCTTCTCCTTTGCATACTGTATGAGCCTCGGGCTGCTCTCGGATATGCTCGACGCCCTGTCGGAGAGTGGCGTCACGGACCTCGAGCTGCCGCGCCGCGTCAGGCTGCTGCTGGGGGAAGGGGCCCGGCTGGAGGATTACTGCCGTGCCTGCGCCTCGGGCGCGGACGCGGAGAAAGAGAAATTTCAAACTCGTGATATCGCCTCCGCGCTCCGCCGTGAGGCCGGGAAGCTCGGCGGGAGGCTGAGGGCTCAGGAGTGGCTCCAGGCCGGGGATGACGGCTGGTTCAACAGCTATTATGACGAGGACGGCGAGCGGGCGGAGAGCGCCGGGCCCGGCTCAGAGCGGATGATGCTGACCGGCCAGGTGTTTGCGCTGATGTCCGGCGCGGCGGATGACCGTCAGGCCGCGCAGCTGGTCCACGCCGCAAGGCGGCTGCTGTTCGAGCCCGGGCTCGGCGGCTATCGGCTGAACACGGACTTCGGAGACAGGCCGAACCGGCTGGGACGCATGTTCGCCTTTGCCTACGGCACCAAGGAAAACGGCGCAGTATTCAGTCATATGGCCGTCATGTATGCCTACGCGCTCTACCAGCGCGGCTTTGTCGCGGAGGGCTACGAGGCGCTGACGTCGCTCTTCGGGCAGTCGCTGAACTTTGAAGTCAGCAGGATCTACCCGGGGATCCCGGAGTATTTCGACCCGGAGGGGCGGGGCGCTTACCACTATCTCACAGGCGCCGCCGCCTGGACGCTCCGGACCGTTGTCGAGCAGATGTACGGCATACGCGGAAGGCTCGGCAGTCTGTGCGTGGAGCCCAAGCTGCTTGCAAGGCAGTTTGACAAAAGCGGCGAGGTCTCGGTCAGGCTGAGGTTCGGCGGACTCTCATGGGAGCTCGTGTACCTGAACCCCAGCTCGCTCGACTGGGGCCGGTACAGGGTCGAGGCCGCGCTGGACGGCCGCCCCCTGCCGGGCGGAACGGTCCCGCGCGAGCTTATGGCTCAGGCCGCCCCGGGCAGCCATCACCGGCTGGAGGTATTTTTAAAGGAGAAATGAAATGGACGGAAGGTTCACCGCTATCATCCGCGACTACAACAAGAAGCCTGCGTTCTCCGACTTCCTGCCCGGAATCGCCGGGCTGTACGGCGTGCCCGCATGGTGTTTCTTCGTCAACCGCGGGCAGGGCGTGGCGAGCTTCGGCACAAGCGACAAGGACCATGCGATAATGGAGTTCGCGCCGGCGCACACCTCTTATCAGCTGGCAGAGACCCGCGGCTTCCGCAGCTTTGCGAAGCTGGGGGATGAGGTCTTTGAGCTGTTCTCAGCGGATTCGCAGCACATGGATATGGGGCTGGGACTGAACAACCTGACCATCTCCTGCCTCACGCGCGGGCTTGAGGCCGAGGTCTGCTATTATGTCCTGCCCGACGCCCCGGTTGGCGCTCTGGCGCGCGGGCTGAAGGTCACGAACCGGCTTGACAGAGCCGTAGACCTGCAGGTGCTCGACGGCATGCCGGCTCTTGTGCCCTACGGCGTCAGCGACTGGGTGCTCAAGAACATGGTGCAGACCGGCCGGGCCTGGATGGAGACTCAGCGCCTTGAGAGCGGCGTGCCGCGCTATCGCGTACGTGTCAGTATGGAGGACAGCGCAAGGGTGACCTCCGTCTCCGGCTGCGCCTTCGCCTTTTCCGTAGACGGCGAGGGTGAGAGACTGCCCGCTGTCGCCGACCCTGAGACGGTGTTCGGCTGCGACACCGCGCTGCGCAGGCCGCTCGGGTTCCTTGACAAGAGCCCAGCGGAGCTTGCCGTTTCAGTCCAGGCCGTGCAGAACACCTTCCCCTGCTTTTTCACCGGCATCTCGGAGCAGCTTGGCCCGGGAGAGAGTGCCCGCATATTCACGCTCATAGGCCACGCTGAAAGCGACGGCGCCCTCGACAGCTTTCTCAGCTCCGGCTTCAGCGCCGCATGGTTCGATGAAAAGCTCGCCCGGGCAGAGGAGCTTTCGCGGGAGCTGACGGACCGTGCGTACACCAAAACCGCCAGCCCGGCCTTCGACGCCTACTGCCGTCAGAGTTACCTCGACAACTGCCTGCGCGGCGGCTGGCCCGTCAAGCTGGGCGCTCAGGTGCTCCATCCCTTCACGCGCAAGCACGGCGACCTTGAGCGGGACTACAACTACTTTTACCTCGCGCCCGAGCCCTTTTCACAGGGCAACGGCAACTTCCGGGACGTGAACCAGAACCGCCGCTGCGACGTCTCCTTCTCTCCCTTCGTGGAAAAGGACAACGTCGAGGCCTTCTGCTCACTTATGCAGCTTGACGGCTACAACCCGCTCCAGATAAACCCCGAGACGCTCATAGTCGGCGGCAGGGAGTACAGCCCGGGAGAGCTTTGGAAGACGCTCTCCGGCAGCGACCGCGTGGAGCGGTTCGCCGAGCTGGTATCCGGCGCAGAAAAGCGCGTGAACGCCGTGTTCGGCGAGGGATACTGGAGCGACCACTGGACATATACCCTCGACCTTATAGAGGACTTTCTGCGCATCTGGCCCGAGCGCAGGAGGGAGCTGCTGTGCGGGACATATGTCGGCTGGTTCGGCTGTGCGGCCAAGGTGCTTCCAAGAGCCCGGCGCTGCGTGGAGACCGAAAATGGGCTGCGGCAGTATCGCTTTCTCGAGGAGCGCGAGACCGAGGCCTGGGAGCGCGGGGCCGACGGCTTGCCATTGCGCTCAACCGTCCTGGAGAAGCTGACGGCGCTCTGTGCACTCAAGTTCGCGGCGCTCGACCCCTATGCCGTCGGCGTGGAGATGGAGGGCGGGAAGCCCGGGTGGTACGATGCGCTCAACGGCCTTCCGGGTCTGTTCGGCTCCTCAGTCGCCGAGAGCTGCGAGCTCGTGCGGCTGCTCCGTTTTGTATCTGAGTCTCTGGAGCTTGCCGGAGGGGAGCTGTCCATGCCCGAATGCCAGGCCAGGCTCATAGGCAGGCTGTGGCGGACCGTGTCCGAAAACCGCGATGGCCTGGGTCTCCCCGGCCCGCAGTACGGATTCTGGCGTTCGGCCTCCGCCGCGCTTGAGACTTACCGCAAGGAATGCTGTTCGGGCACAGCCATGACTCCCGCCCGCCTTGACGCGCGGGAGCTGTCCGAGGCGTTTTCAGGCTGGGCGGGGCTTCTCGCCCGCAGGTTGGAACTCTCAAGGCGGCCGGATGGCCTGATGCCGACATATTTTCGCTATGAGGCCGTCGATTGGCGCCGAACCGGAGCTGGGATCGAGCCGCTGAGTTTCCGCCAGAATGATCTGCCGCTGTTTCTTGAAGGACCGGTGCACGACCTGAAACTGCAAAGTGGCCCTGCCTCGCGGCTCGGGCTGCATGAAAAGGTAAAGAGCAGTGCCCTTTACGACGCCAAACTGGGGATGTACCGCGTGAATGAGGCGCTCGACCGCTCACAGCTTGAGCTGGGCAGGGCGGCGGCCTTCACGCCGGGCTGGCTCGAGAACGGCTCCATATGGCTGCACATGGAGTACAAATATCTGCTCGAACTGCTCAAGGGCGGGCTGTATGAGGAGTTTTTCGAGGAATTCCGCCGCTGCGGCGTGCCTTTTCTAAACGAGGCGGTTTATGGCAGGAGCACGACGGAGAACGTCTCCTTCATCGTCAGCAGCCTGAACCCTGACGAGCGGCTGCACGGCCGGGGCTTTGTGGCGAGACTCAGCGGCTCCACAGCGGAGTTTCTCCAGATGTGGCAGCTCATGTTTTTCGGCCCGCAGCCATTCGTGTGGAAGGGCGGCAAACTGGAGCTGGACCTGCGCCCGGCGATCCCGGCGTATCTGATAGACGACTCACTCACGCTGGAGACCGCCCTGGCCGGAGCAGGGCGTCTGCGCTGCCACTTTTCCGAAGTTCGCAACTACTCTCCTGGGACCTATGCCGTAAAAAAGCTCAAGAGCACTCACACCGCAGCCGAAATACGCCTCGGCGCGGCAGCGGAAGTGGACGTATGGCTCGAATGAGCCGCTGAATATTGACTAGGGAGGTAAAAACATGACGCTGCGAAAAGTCCTTGCAGGATTGATCTGTTTCTCACTGATGCTGCCCATGCTGGTAGCCCTGCCCGTGCAGGCGGCGGCAACGTCTGCCTCTGTGCAGGATTCCAAATATGAGCCTCTGGACCCGGACAAGTGGGAGCTTGTGTGGTATGACGAATTCAACGGTGCAGCCGTTGACGCCGGAAAGTGGGAATTCACGATAGGCGGAGGCGGCTT
>ENA-OOXJ01001720-OOXJ01001720.1-human-gut-metagenome-genome-assembly--contig:-NODE-1720-length-12970-cov-2.076500_pt1 | contig 12970 bp, 9 predicted proteins | sample MGYA00241587_ERZ501343 | MGnify/ENA primary metagenome ERZ501343 (study PRJEB25962, sample SAMEA2042918) | human gut metagenome | biome: human gut; feature: human-associated habitat; material: faeces... | reverse complement strand
TCGGGCGGATTATGCTAGAATAACTACGTTGTATGCTGGTCTTGTCCTGCGCACCCGCCAGCCGGGAGATGTCTACCGCCCGGCGGGGCGAAGTGTACACAACCGGCTGCGCAAGTGGATGAACGAAACGGGCATCCCGGCCAGCCAGCGCGATCAGCTGCCGCTGCTGGCGGCGGGCAGCGAAGTACTGTGGGTCTGCGGTGCGGGCTTTGCCGAGGGCCTTGCCCCGGATGCAGACACTGCGCAGGTGCTGCAGATGGAAATGGAACATAGGGAGGAAATAACATGAGTATGCATGATGATATCAAGACTGTTCTGGTCAGTGAAGAAGAGTTAAAGGCAAAGGTTGCTGAGCTGGGTGCCCAGATCAGCAAGGATTACGAGGGCAAGAACCTTGTTCTGGTGTCCATCCTCAAGGGCTCGGTGGTGTTTATGGCCGACCTGATGCGTGCGGTGAGCATTTCGAGCACCTTGGCGGCATCGCCGACTATTCCCACCTCCACGGGGATGATCTTTCCGATTTCCGTCTCGTCGATGTCGATATGGATGACCTTTGCCTGCCTGGCGTATTCCGAGACCTTGCCGGTCACCCTGTCGTCGAAGCGCATTCCGACCGCGACCAGGACGTCGCAGCGCTGGGTCATCATGTTGGCGGCTATGTTGCCGTGCATCCCCGCCATCCCCAGATAGTACGGGAAATCGGACGGCAGGGCGCTCAGTCCGAGCAGGGTCGACGCCGCCGGGATGCCTCCTTTCTTAAGGAAGTCCTGCAGCTGCTTCTCGGCATGCGAGAGCAACACGCCCTGGCCATAGACCACGAGCGGCCTCTCGGCTTCGTCTATGAGTTTCGCAGCCACTTCCACGGCCTCCGCGGAGATCTCTTTCTCCGGCACATAGCTGCGCATCGAGCTGCATTTCCGGTATTCGAATTCCGCCTCCCCCACCTGCGCGTCGCGCGTGAAGTCAAGCACGACCGGACCCGGACGCCCTGTCGTCGCTATATGGAAGGCCTTGGCAACTGCGGGGGCGACATCCTCCGCCCTGCGTATCTGGAAGGTCCATTTGTCGATGGGGCGGGTCATGCCCACGACGTCAGTCTCCTGGAAGGCGTCGCTGCCCAGCAGGGCGGTCCCCACCTGTCCGGCGATCACTATCACCGGGGTGGAATCTATCATCGAGTCGGCTACTCCGGTGATCACGTTGGTCGCGCCCGGACCGGAAGTCACCATCACCACCCCGGGACGCGAGGTGGCTCGCGCATAGCCCTGGGCGGCATGTATCGCCCCCTGTTCGTGGCGGACCAGCACGTGGTTGAGCCTGTCGGAATAATCGTACAGCTTGTCGTAGACCGTCAGTATCTGCCCGCCCGGATAGCCGAACAGCGTGTCCACGCCTTCAGCTATCAGAGATTCGAGAAGAATCTCCGCTCCTGTCATCCTTTTCTTCATTCTCAGTCCTCCCTTATTATCCTGACCGCCCCCTTGTCCGCGCTGCTCACCATGGAAGCGTACGCTTTCAGACTGCGTGAGACCTTCCTGTCTCGGGCATGGGGTGTGAACGCCCGCCGGCCTCTGTCCTTCTCCTCCGCGCGCCGGACCGCCAGCTCCTCGTCCGACACCCTCAGCGAGATGCTGCGCGACGGGATGTCTATGTCTATGATGTCGCCGTCGCGAACGAGCGCTATCGTTCCGCCAGACGCGGCTTCGGGCGAGACATGCCCGACGCTCAGCCCCGAGGTGCCGCCGCTGAACCTTCCGTCGGTGAGCAGGGCGCAGCTGCTTCCCATGTGCATGGACTTCAAATATGAAGTCGGGTAGAGCATTTCCTGCATTCCCGGTCCGCCCTTAGGTCCCTCATAAGCTATCACCACGACGTCGCCGGGACGGACGCGGCCGCCCAGTATGCCCTCGCACGCCTCCTCCTGGGATTCGAACACCCTGGCCGGACCGCTGAAACGGAAGATGTCCTCGCTGACGCCGGCGGTCTTGACTATGCAGCCGTCGGGGGCCAGGTTGCCGGAGAGCACGGCCAGGCCTCCGTCGGCAGTATATGCGTGGGCGACGTCGCGTATGCATCCGGCGGCCCTGTCCCTGTCCAGTTCAGGCCAGCTGCAGTCCTGGGAAGCCAGCTCAGTGCTGAATTTCCCGGCAGGGGCGCTCGAATATATCTTCAGCGCGTCCTCGCAGGGCTCCGCTCCGTTTATGTCGTAGGCGGCTATCTCCTCCCCGAGGGTCATGCCGTCGACTCTGAGGACGGAGGTGTCGACCAGCCCCGCCCGGGCGAGTTCGGCCATGATGGCCACAACCCCGCCGGCCCGGCCGACGTCCTGAATGTGGTAGCGCGCGGTGTTGGGCGCCACCTTGCAGATGCAGGGCACCCGGCGCGAAAGGGAATCGATGTCGGCCATCCTGAAGTCGGCTCCGGCCTCCGAAGCCACGGCGAGCAGGTGGAGGACGGTGTTGGTGGAGCCGCCCATGGCTATGTCGAGCGACATGGCGTTGAGAAAGGCCTGGCGTGTGGCTATGCTGCGGGGCAGGACCGAGGCGTCGTCGTCGCGGTAATATTTGAATGCGTTCCTGACTATGAGCCTCGCCGCCTTCAGGAAGAGCTCGCGGCGCTGCACGTGGGTGGCCAGCACCGTCCCGTTTCCGGGCAGGGCGAGCCCTATGGCCTCGGCCAGGCAGTTCATGGAGTTGGCGGTGAACATTCCCGAGCAGCTGCCGCAGCCGGGGCAGGCGCAGGCTTCGATTCCGGCGACCTCCTCGTCGGAGGCTTCGGGATCGGCCGACATGACCATCGCGTCTATCAGGTCCAGCCTCGACTCTCCTCTGACTCCCGCCTCCATGGGGCCGCCCGACACGAACACGGTCGGAATGTCGAGCCTCATCGCCGCCATAAGCATTCCCGGGGTGATCTTGTCGCAGTTGCTGATGCACACGAGAGCGTCGGCCTTGTGGGCGTTGACCATATACTCGACGCTGTCGGCGATCAGGTCTCTCGAGGGCAGCGAATAGAGCATCCCGTCATGGCCCATGGCGATTCCGTCGTCGATGGCTATGGTGTTGAATTCGGCTGCGAAGCATCCGCGTTCTTCAGCCGAGGCGCTCGATCTCCTGCCGGACGATCTGTCCGGCATCGTGCAGATGGGTATGTCCCGGGACGAACTGCGTAAAGGAATTCGCTATGGCTATCACAGGTTTACCGAATTGCCCCTCCTTCATTCCGGCGGCCCGCCAGAGAGCTCTCGCTCCCGCCATGCGGCGGCCTTCGGTGGTTACACTACTTCTCAACTTCATGCTACAAACAACTTACGGCTTATAAAGTTCGGGTTTTACGGCGAAAAAGCAAATAGTTGCCGAATTTTTCTTTTGAAGAAAGCGATAATTTCTCTACTTTTGGCATCTCAAAAGCCCGGAAAAACAAGATGAAAGTACTCAAGTTCGGCGGCACGTCCGTCGGTACGCCCGAAAGCATACTCAAGGTCAAGGAAATAGTCACATCGCGGCCTGAAGCGCCGATAGTCGTGGTCTCCGCCCTTTCGGGCGTCACCGACCAGCTCATCCGCTCGGCGCGGCTCGCCGAGGAGGGTGACCCGGCCTTCCGCGACGAGATCGCCGCGATGCGCGGACGGCATTTCTCCGTATGTTCGGAAGTCGTGCCCGCGGAGCGCAGGGCTGAGGTGGAGACCGAACTGGGCATCATGCTGGACAGGCTCCTGAGCATCTGCGAGGGCATCCTGCTGCTCCAGGTGCTGCCCGCCAAGACCCTTGACGAGGTCGTGAGCTTCGGAGAGCGCATGTCGGCACTGATCGTCAGCGCAGCGATACCTTCATCCACTCTGTACGACTCCCTGAGCTTCATGCGCACCGTGCGCCAGCGCGGCGAGAACGTGGCGGACACGGAGAACACCTCGAGGCTCATCCGCGAAGCTTTCGCGGATTTCGGCGCCGCAGTGGCGGTCGTCCCCGGCTTCATCGCGCGCGACAGCTCCACCGGCGACATCACCAATCTCGGCCGCGGAGGCTCAGACTACAGCGCCAGCCTGATCGCCGCTGCGCTGGACGCGGAGCAGCTAGAAATATGGACGGACGTGGACGGCTTCATGACCGCCGACCCCAGGATCATCAAGACTTCCTACGTAATCGAGGAGATGAGCTATGCCGAGGCCATGGAGCTCTGCAACTTCGGAGCGAAGGTGATCTATCCCCCCACCCTGTACCCAGTCTGCGCCAAGGGCATCCCCATCCTGATAAAGAACACCTTCAACCCCGGCTTCCCCGGCACCGCGGTGAAGCGGGAATGTCGCCGCGACGACAGGCTCATCAAGGGCATCTCGTCCATAGACGACATCTGCCTCATCACCCTCTCGGGCACTTCGCTGGTCGGCATAGTCGGTATCGACAACCGCATCTTCAAGGTGCTTGCGGAAGAGAACATAAGCGCCTTCCTCGTGAGCCAGTCGGCTTCGGAAACAGGAATCACGATAGGTGTGAGCCGGCGCGACGCTGTCCCCGCGGCCGAGGTGATTGACCGTGAGTTCGCCCACGAGATCGAAAGCGGGGCGATTCTCCCCGTGCAGGTGGAATACGAGCTCGCCGCAGTGGCGGTGGTCGGCGAAAACATGAAATACCATGCCGGCATAGCCGGAAAACTCTTCGGCACACTGGGCCGCAACGGCATCAGCGTCATCGCGTGCGCCCAAGGCTCGTCGGAGAGCAACATTTCCTTCATTGTCAACCGGAATAACCTCCGGAAGGCGCTAAACGTGATTCACGACAGCTTCTTCCTCTCGGAGTACCAGGAGCTGAACCTCTTCGTGTGCGGAGTCGGCACAGTGGGCGGAAAGCTGCTCGAGCAGCTCGCCTCGCAGCGCGAGAGGCTGATGAAGGAGAGGAATCTCAAGATCAACGTGGTCGGTATCGCGAGGAGCACCCGTGCGGTCTTCGACCGCGACGGCATCGACCTGCGCTGCTGGCGCGAAGCCCTGGCCTCCGGAAAGGAGATCACGCCCGCGGTTCTGCGCGACGAGGTGACAGGCATGAACATCTTCAACTCCGTGTTCGTGGACTGCACCGCCAGCGAGGAGATTGCCGCGCTCTACGAGGACTTCTTCAAGCACAGCATTTCGGTGGTCGCGGCCAACAAGGTGGCGGCCTCTTCCGACTACCCCGTCTACCGCAGGCTCAAGGACACCGCGCTGCGCCACAGCGTGAAATACCTGTTCGAGACCAACGTGGGCGCCGGGCTTCCGATAATCAACACCATCAACGACCTGTGCAACAGCGGCGACAGGATACTCCGGCTGGAGGCGGTGCTCAGCGGCACGCTCAACTTCATCTTCAACACCATTTCGGCCGAGGTGCCTTTCAGCCGAGCGGTGCGCATGGCCCAGGAGCAGGGCTTCTCCGAACCTGACCCCAGGATAGACCTTTCCGGCAAGGACGTGATGCGCAAGCTCGTGATTCTCTCGCGGGAGGCCGGCTACGAGGTGAACCTCGAAGACGTGGAGGCGAAGCTCTTCATTCCGGACGAACTCTTCCGCTGCCCGATGGAAGAGTTCTGGCGGAAGCTGCCCGGACTCGACGCCGAATTCGAGAGGCGCAGGCAGATTCTCGAGCGTGAGCACAAGCGCCTCAGGTTCGTGGCCGTGATGGACCACGGCAGATGTTCGGTCGGCCTGCAGGAGGTGGACAGCAGCCACTCCTTCTACGTGCTGGACGGCTCCAACAACATCATACGCCTGACCACCGAGCGCTACAACCGCCACCCCATGCTGATCCAGGGCTACGGAGCGGGCGCCGACGTGACCGCCGCGGGAGTGTTCGCGGACATTATGAGCATAGCAAACATATAAGCAGATACAGAGATATGAAAGCAGCGATAGTAGGAGCGAGCGGAGCGGTGGGACAGGAGTTCCTCCGCGTGCTCGAACAAAGAAATTTCCCCGCCGACGAACTTCTGCTCTTCGGTTCGCAGAGAAGCGCCGGACGCAGATACACCTTCCGTGGCAAGGAGCTGGAGGTGAAGCTTCTCCAGCACAACGACGACTTCAAGGGCGTTGACTACGCCTTCGTCTCCGCAGGGGCGGGCACTTCCCGCGAATTCGCGGAGACCATAACGAAGCACGGCACCGTGATGATCGACAACTCGAGCGCGTTCCGCATGGACGCCGACGTGCCTCTCGTGGTGCCTGAGTGCAATGCCGAAGACGCCCTGGTGCGTCCGCGCGGCATCATAGCCAACCCCAACTGCACCACGATAATGATGGTGGTGGTCCTGAAACCGATCGACAGGCTCTCGCACATCCGCCGCGTGCACGTGGCGAGCTATCAGTCGGCGTCGGGAGCCGGCGCCCAGGCCATGGCCGAACTCCAGGAGCAATACCGGCAGATAGTGAACGGCGAGCCCGTCACGGTCGACAAGTTCGCCTACCAGCTGGCCTACAACGTGATTCCGCAGATCGACGTGTTCACCGACAACGGCTACACGAAGGAGGAGATGAAGATGTTCAACGAGACGCGCAAGATCCTGCATTCGGACATCCGCTGCTCGGCCACCTGCGTGAGGATTTCCTCGCTGCGCTCACATTCCGAGGCAGTATGGATAGAGACCGAGGAGCCTCTCACGGAGGAGCAGGTACGCGCCGCGCTCGAGGCCGCCCCGGGAGTCACCGTGCAGGACGACCCCGCGACGAAGACCTACCCCATGCCTCTCTTCACCGGCGGCAGGGACGACGTCTACGTGGGCCGCATACGCCGCGACATCGCCGACGAGAACGGCATGACCCTCTGGCTCTCCGGCGACCAGATACGCAAGGGCGCCGCGCTCAACGCCGTGCAGATAGCGGAGTATCTCATCCAGCACGAAAAGTAATACAGATAACCAGCCGGAGCCGCACGCGGGAAGCGGACAGCCTTATTCCAGCACCCAGCGGTGCAGCGCGTTGCTGATGCCGTCGTCGTCGACGGAGTCGGTCACATAGTCCGCGACGGCCTTCAAGGAATCGTTGGCGTTGCCCATGGCCACGCCGAGCCCGGCGGCCCTGACTATGGCGAGGTCGTTGCCGCCGTCGCCGAAGGCCATGGTCTCATCAATGCAGATATCCAAGTCGGCGATTATGGCAAGCAGGCCCTTCCCCTTGTTCACGCCGCGCGCGGTGACGTCGGCGAATTCCGGGCACCAACGGCTGGACTCGCAGCCTGGAAGATGTGGCATCAGACGCTCCTCCTGCTCCGGAGTTATCACCGGCGTGAACTGCAGGACGCGCTGCGAGAGGACGGTCTCCACAGGCACGTCGCTCTTCAGGTTCCGGACGTCGAGAAGCTGCCGGAACACCTCGCTTGCACCGTGATCGTTGTACATGATGACGTCCTTCTCCCCTACCACGAGAGTCCCGAACCCCATTTCATCGGCCAGACGCACCATGGCAGCCGCGTCATTCTGTGGAATCGGCGAGCAGGCTATGACCCTGTCGCCTATGAAGCACCAGGCGCCGTTCGTGGTGATGTAGCCGTCGACCAGATGCCTTATCTCGCCTATGTTGTCTATCAAGGGAAACGGGCGCCCCGTGGAGATGAATATCTTCACGCCCCGCCGTTTCGCCTGCGTAATCGCGTCTATCGCTGACTGCGGGACGCGGTGGGTCCTGAGGCTCACCAGGGTGCCGTCGATGTCGAAGAATATGGCTTTTATCATAGGGTTGCAGTATAATCCGGGCACAAAAATACAATTTATATCCGGATCACCTGCTCCTATTCGCCGAGCGTTCTTGTAAAGGCGAGAGATGAAAGCTGCCAGCGGCCGTCATCCATCACGTACACTTCAGTAACTATGAAAGGATAGCGCACAGAATTTCCGCCTACCTCAGAATTGAGATGGATGACGCTATATACTGTCGCCGTACCTGCAGCGAACTTAACCTGGACGTCATGAACTTCGGCCTTCTTATACCATATCATTCCAGACCTTATGGTCTCGAGTTCCTGCTGCTTTCCCCAATATCCTCCCATGTGCACGAACTGCGCGCTCTCGTGGAAAAGCGAATCCAGTTTTTCGACGTTCTTCCCGGACATCCAGTCCCACTTTGCTGCTGAGAGATCCGCGATGGCCTGTTCTTCAGGGGTGAATTCGCGCGGATTTTCCTGTGCCCGGGCTCCCGCTGCAAATGCAAGGAGCAAAAAAGTTAAAATAATCAATCGTTTCATGTTCGTTTCGTTTTTTTGACGAAAACAAAGGTATGAAGTTCCAGGCGGTCAGGAGATATAGAAATCTCGGGTAAAGTATCAGAATCTACGGAATTCATGCAGCTCACTTCCTGAATTCCGACGGCCGCACGCCGAGATTCTGCTGGACATAGCGGCTGAAATATGCAGGAGACGAGAAACCGAACATATCGGAAATGTCCGTAAATGAAAGCCTGTGGTTCCGTAGCAGGCGTGAGATGTCTAGGATCGTATATCGGGTGATCCAGTAGATGGCAGGATGTCCGCTCACCTTCTTCGATACTTCCGACAGATATTTTGCCGAGACGCACAGTTTGCCTGCATAGTATAGGACTTCGCGGTGTTCGCGATATTCTCCGGCGTCGAGCAGTTGGAGGAATCTTCCCATTATGGATGCGGTCCGTGAGGATATGTCCGCATCGCCGTTAAGGCTTGCGTGGAAGTCGAAAAAATCGAGAATTGCAGCCTGCATGGCGTTGATGACGGTCTCCTGGTAGAACCTGTGCCCGTAATTCTGCAAACGGCCCTCAAGCATGTCGAAATCGGCTGCACAGATGCGTCTCTGCGCTTCGGTCAGCCGAATCACGGGATTCAGAAAAAGTGCCACTGAACCCCTCATGCCGTAATTGCTCCGGGGCGTGCAGAGCTCAATGAAAGAGGGAGACGCATAAATGATGCGGCATCTGAAATCTGACGACGGGCGGATATCCTCGAGCATGTCGCGTCTGCGAACTATCGCCAGGTCACCTTTGCTGATCTCAAAAGACTTCCCGTTGAACAGGAAGGAGCAGTTCCCGTCAAGACACAACAGATGAGACAGGAAACGCCTGTCATCATCCAAACTTACAGTTTCCAGCCTGTCGGCAATGAAAATATCACAATATTCATCCATATATCGAACGCTGAGACTTGAGAAGACAGGCGCCTACGCCTTCACCAGGGCGCGGTTCTCCTTGCCGTCGATGCAGACGGTGAGGTCTTCGGGGAAATGCACGATGCGCACGAAGTCGCTCTCGTATTCGGCGGGCATCGCGTCGAGCGCGTCGATGTCGCAGTACTCGCCGGGGCGGGAATACGGGTTCACGTTGACGTAGCCCGCATTGAAAGAGGTCATGTTCTGGAAGAAGTGCGTGCCCTGGCTGGGGTCGATGCGGAAATTCTCCAGGCAGCATTCCACGATCACCTTGGCTTCCGAGATGTTGCTCCACTGCACCGGCACGCCGAGCGAAGGGATGCTGGAGCCCCAGCGGCCGTAACCTATAAGCACGTAGTTCCGCCCTTCGTCGCGCATGCGGTTGTTGATGGCTGTCATCTCCGCGGCCATCTCGCGCGTCTTCATCACGTCGAAATTCTGCCTGCGCAGATAGACCACGTCCCTGACGCCCTGTATCATTCCGGGGCCGATAGCGCAGCCCGACGAGAGCAGGGCGCCTTCGGTGTCCAGCGAATTCCAGTCCACTGCGTTGAAGCTGTTGACCGACGAGATGGGACGTATCTGCAGCACGTTGAACAGAGCCGCCCTGTCGCCCCTGTCGAGGTCGGCGGCGAACTCTATCTCCACGGCGCACTTCACCTCCTTGCGGGTGATCTCCAGCAGAGTGTTGAGTATGTCGGCGAGCGGGAAGGTGTTGTATTTCAGGATGTGGGCGAAGGTCACGAACTTGGGCCCTTTGGGAACAGGCGAATCCACGATGCGCTGGTTCTCGTAGTCCCAGGTGGAGACCACCTTCGAGAACGAGCGGAAACGTCCGCAGTCGGAAATCGGGATGCGTTCGAGGTTCACCGCGTCGTCGACCGAAGTCTTGAACTTGTCGGGCTGGAGGTTCAGCGCGAACATCGCCTGCTGGGTCTCCCGCATCGTGAGGTCGGGAGTTGAGGTCTGGAGCACGTTCTTGGGGTATTTCGGCGAGAAGCGCAGCACCTGGTCGCCGTCGACCACGGCCTTGCCGAGTCCGAACGCCAGCTTCGCGACTCCGTCCTCTGGAGTCTCGTAGCCTATGGGGTAGAAGTTGATGGAGCGTGCGACTCCCGAGAAGGTAGGGAAATAGTAGCCGCCGTCCTCGCTTCCGCAGACTTCCTGCAGCACGATGGCCATCTTCTCCTCCGAAATCACGTTGGAGGTCGAGATTATGTAGCCCCTCGACGATGCGAAATATACGGAGGCGTAGACGCTCTTGATCGCCTTGGAGAGCAGGCGCAGCTCCTGGTCCTCATTCTCGGTATGCGGTATCATGTAGGTCGAATACACGCCGGCGAAGGGCTGGTAGTAGGAGTCTTCGAGTATCGAGGAGGAGCGTACCGCGAGCGGACGGCGCACGTTGCGTATGAAGACTCGCAGGGCGTCGGTGAGGTCCGAAGGCAGGGTGGAGGCCACGAACTCGGAGAGAATCTCGGCGTCGCTGAGGTCGGAGTTGATCACGTACTGGAGGCCGTTCTCGAGGATGAAGCGGTCGAAATATTCGGTGGTGACCACCAGCGTGCGGGGCACGAGCACCCTCACATCCTCCCACTTGCCGTAGAGGTCGTATTTGGCGAGAATGTGGTTCAGGAAGGCGAGACCCCTGGCTTTTCCGCCCAGGGAACCGTCGCCCAGGCGGGAGAACCAGATGGCGTCGTTATATGTCGCGGGGTCGAAGCGCGCGACCACTCCGAGCCCCTGGCGCATGCGGTAGTCGTGAAGCATGCGCAGGTTGAGCTTGCGGATTTCCGAGAGATCCGAATCGTCGTTCACGCTAACATTGCGGAAGGAATCCCCTATACTGAAGAGACCGCGGCTGTAGAGCCAGCGCGAGATGTAGTTCCTGCCTGCGAAATAGCGCAGGGACTCGTCGGACATGGTCTTGATCAGACGCTCGAACTCGTAGAGATTGCGGGCGCGGGCTGTCTCCTGCCCGGTCAGCGGGTCGGTGACAATGAAGTCGCCGAACGCGAACTCGCGGGCGATGTATTCGCTGAGCTCGTGGATCAGGGTCTTGGACGTCTTGCGCACGAAGCCCACCCCGAGCTCCTCAGCCACCGACCTCATGCTCTCCTGGGAGGACTGCAGCAGGTACGGCAGCGTGGGGTTGTCGGCCTTGATGAGCCGGCAGAGATTGATGCCGGCGTCGATCACCTCGGTGGCGCGGTCGTCGCCCTTGTGGAGGATGAAGCCCACGTCGGAGATGATGCCGAGCATGTTGGTCTTGTATTTCTGGTAGAGCTCCACCGCCTCGTCGTAGCAGGTGGCCAGCATTATCTTCGGACGGGCGCGCTTGCGCATGAACTGCTGCTCCTCGTTGAGAGCGTCGCGCACCGCCTCGTTGTTCTGGCGAAGCACGAGCTTGTAGAGGATGGGCAGATAGGCCGAATAGTAGTGGACGGAATCCTCCACCAGCATTATGGTGCGCACTCCCATCTCCAGCACGTCGTGCTCGGCGTTCATCTTGTCCTCCAGCAGCTTGATGATTGCGATGATCAGGTCGGTGCTGTTGTTCCAGCTGAAGACGTAGTCGATATTGGTCTTGTCCTGCTTCGCGATGTAGTTGTAGATGACCTTGGAGTACGACGAAAGCAGAACGATCGGGGTGTGCGGGGCTATCACCTTGGCAAGCCGGGAGAACTCGAACACGTCGAGCTTCCCGACATTGAACATGGTGATGATGAGGTCGTAGCGGTCGCCCTGGTGCTTGAGCAGCTCCAGAGCTTCCAGCGTGGACTCCACCCGGTCGATGGAAGGAGGATTGCTGAGGTTCAACTCCGCATAGTCCTGCGAAATCTGCCCTTCGATGTGGCCGTCCTCCTCAAGGGAGAAGCTGTCGTAGTTGTTACAGATCAGGAGGATGCTCCGTATCTTCCTGGTCATCAGCCGGGTGTAGTCCTGTCCGAACATGGTAGGAGATTAAACGAGTCCCTGGTCAACCATCGCGTTGGCAACCTTTATGAAGCCTGCGATGTTGGCACCCTTCACGTAGTTGATATATCCGTCCTCCTCCTTGCCGTACTTGAGGCAGGATGCGTGGATGTCGGACATGATTCGGTGCAGCTGGGCGTCGACCTCCTCCGCGGTCCACTTCTGGCGTATGGAGTTCTGGGTCATCTCCAGTCCGGAGGTCGCAACTCCGCCGGCGTTCGACGCCTTGCCGGGAGAATAGAGCAGCTTCGCGCTCTGGAAGATCTGGATGGCTTCGGGGGTCGTGGGCATGTTCGCACCCTCGGCCACGCACCAGCATCCGTTCTTCACGAGCTTTTCGGCGTCGGCGGCCTCGATCTCATTCTGGGTAGCGCAGGGCAGGGCTATGTCGCAGGGCACGCTCCAGGGTCTCTCTCCGGGGAAATACTTGGCCTGAGGATATTTCTCGGCGTACTCCCTGATGCGTCCGCGGCGCACGTTCTTGAGCTCGAACACGTATGCCATCTTCTCCTCGTCAAGTCCCTCGGGGTCATGGATGTAGCCGTCGGAATCGGAAAGGGTCACGACCTTGGCGCCGAGTCTCATCGCCTTCTGGGCGGCGTACTGGGCCACGTTGCCGGAGCCGGAGATCGCCACGGTCTGTCCCTCGAAGGACTTGCCCTTCAGGGCCATCATCTCCTGGGCGAAATAGCAGACTCCGTAGCCGGTGGCCTCGGGACGCAGACGGCTGCCGCCCCAGGCGAGGCCCTTGCCGGTCATGGAACCGGTGAACTCGTCGCGCAGACGCTTGTACTGGCCGAACATGTAGCCGACCTCGCGTCCGCCCACTCCGATGTCGCCTGCGGGCACGTCGGCGTCG
>ENA-OOXJ01001717-OOXJ01001717.1-human-gut-metagenome-genome-assembly--contig:-NODE-1717-length-12993-cov-12.010357_pt1 | contig 12993 bp, 5 predicted proteins | sample MGYA00241587_ERZ501343 | MGnify/ENA primary metagenome ERZ501343 (study PRJEB25962, sample SAMEA2042918) | human gut metagenome | biome: human gut; feature: human-associated habitat; material: faeces... | reverse complement strand
CAAGTTTATCTTCAACAAAACCGGACACAATGGCGCAAAACCTTAACAATCAACGCATTTCATTTGCATCTTCCAAGACTCTTCTCGAATACCCGGATTTTCTGGAAGTCCAGCTGAAATCATTCAAGGACTTCTTCCAGCTGGACACCACTCCTGAAAACCGCCGTAATGAAGGCCTTTTCAAGGTATTCCAGGAGATATTCCCCATTACCGACACCAGGAACAACTTCGTCCTCGAATTCGTAGACTACTTCATCGACCCGCCACGCTATTCGGTCGACGAATGTCTTGACAGAGGACTTACCTACAGCGTGCCCCTGAAGGCCAAGCTGAAACTCTACTGCACCGATCCTGAGCACGAGGACTTCGACACCTCGATCCAGGACGTGTACCTGGGAACCATTCCGTACATGACAGAAAGGGGAACATTTGTCATCAACGGCTCAGAGCGCATCGTGGTATCGCAGCTCCACCGCTCGCCGGGCGTCTTCTTCGGGCAGAGCATACATGCCAACGGAACCAAGCTCTACTCGGCCAGGATCATCCCGTTCAAGGGCTCCTGGATAGAGTTCGCCACCGACATCAACAACGTCATGTACGCGTACATCGACAGGAAGAAGAAGCTTCCCGTCACGACCCTCCTGAGGGCCATCGGATTCGAGGGTGACAAGGACATCCTCGATATCTTCGGACTTGCACGTGAGGTGCAGGCAACAAAGGAAGAACTGACGAAGAACATCGGTTCCAAGCTCGCCGCCCGCGTCCTGAAGACCTGGAACGAGGATTTCGTGGACGAGGATACCGGAGAAGTGGTTTACATCGAAAGGAACCAGATCGTAGTTGACCGCGAGACCATTCTCGACGAGAACAATATCGACGACATCGTGGACGCCGGAGTCAGCACCATCCTCCTGCACAGGGACGATGTGGACCTGAGCGATTACACGATTATCTTCAATACCCTCCAGAAAGACGTCTGCAACTCTGAGAAAGAGGCCGTCTTCTACACCTACAGGCAATTGCGCAACTCAGAACCGCCTGACGAGGCCACAGCCCGTGACGTTATCGACAAGCTCTTCTTCTCCGACAAACGATATGACCTCGGAGAGGTGGGCCGTTACCGTCTTAACCACAAGCTGGGCCTGACCACACCGTCCGATGTCAGGGTTCTCACCAAACAGGATATCATTGAGATCATCAAATATCTCATACAGCTTATCAACAACAAAGCCGCCATTGACGATATCGACCACCTGAGCAACCGCCGTATCAGGACTGTTGGCGAACAGCTCGCCAATCAGTTCAGCGTCGGTCTCACCCGCATGGCACGCACCATCAGGGAGAGGATGAACGTCAGGGACAATGAGGTGTTCGTACCCACCGACCTCATCAACGCCAAGACCCTTTCTTCCGTCATCAACTCCTTCTTCGGCACCAGCCAGCTGTCCCAGTTCATGGACCAGACCAACCCTCTGGCCGAGATGACACACAAGCGCCGACTGTCAGCTCTCGGACCCGGAGGTCTGTCGAGGGACCGTGCCGGATTCGAGGTGCGCGACGTGCACTACACCCACTACGGACGTCTCTGCCCTATCGAGACCCCTGAGGGACCGAACATCGGTCTGATATCATCGCTCTGCGTTTACGCGAGGATCAACGACCTCGGATTCATCGAGACACCATATAGAAAAGTAGTGGACGGCAAGGTAGACATGTCTCCTGAAGGATGCGTCTACATGAGCGCCGAAGAAGAGGAAGACAAGATGGTCGCCCAGGCCAATGTCCATCTCGATGACGAGGGGAACATCATAGACGAGCGTATCAGCTGCCGTCATGAGGCTGACTTCCCGGTTGTCACCAAAGATCAGGTTCACTACATGGACGTGGCTCCCAACCAGATAGCCTCCATAGCCGCCTCCCTCATCCCCTTCCTCGAGCACGATGACGCCAACCGTGCCCTCATGGGATCGAACATGATGCGCCAGGCCGTGCCTGTGGTAAGGCCGGAGGCACCCATCGTGGGTACCGGCCTCGAAAGGGCTGTGGTACGCGACTCCCGTACACAGGTCGTGGCAGCAAGGGACGGAGAGATAGTCTACGTGGATGCACGCGAGATACACGTCAAATACGACAGGACAGAGGCCGAGAAATTCGTCAGCTTCTCCCCCGATGTCACCGTCTACCGTCTGCCGCTCTACCGCAAGACCAACCAGAGTACATCGATCCACCTCAAACCCATCGTAAAGAAGGGTGAAAGAGTGCATGCCGGACAGGTCCTCACCGAAGGCTACGCCACACAGGGAGGAGAACTGGCACTCGGACGCAACCTCAAAGTTGCCTTCATGCCCTGGAAAGGGTACAACTTCGAGGACGCCATCGTACTTTCCGAAAGGATACTGCGTGAAGACATCTTCACCTCCATCCACGTGGACGAGTACATCATGGAAGTCCGCGACACAAAGCGCGGAATGGAAGAGCTCACGTCTGACATACCCAACGTCAGCGAAGACGCGACAAAGGACCTCGACGAGCACGGAATCATCCGCGTCGGTGCCAACGTCGAGCCCGGAGACATCCTCATCGGAAAGATCACCCCTAAGGGAGAAAGCGATCCGTCACCCGAGGAAAAACTCCTGAGAGCCATCTTCGGAGACAAAGCCGGTGATGTAAAGGACGCATCACTGAAGGCATCCCCTTCCCTCTCCGGAACCATCATCGGCAAGAGACTTTTCTCCCGCGTGGCCAAAGAGCCTGGCAAGAGAGGAAAGAGCGCTCCCAAAGACGAGCTGGTAAAGGCAGAGGAGGATTTTGTCGAGAAGACCACCGCCCTGCGCAAGCTCTTCATTGACAAACTCATGGTTTTAGTCAAGGACCACAAGAGCAACGGCATCTGGGACCTCTACGAGACAGAGATTATCCCCAAGGGCACCACTATTACCCGCGCCATGCTCGAAAACATCAAGTACGAGGACGTCAATCCGGCCAAGTGGACTGCCGACAAGACAGCCAACAGCCAGATCAAGACCCTCATCAACAACTATCTTATAGCATACAAGGAATACGACGCTGAACTCAAGCGTATCAAATACAACCTCACCATCGGAGACGAGCTTCCCTCCGGCATCATGCAGCTGGCAAAAGTGTATGTAGCCAAGAAGAGGAAGATCCGCGTCGGTGACAAGATGGCGGGACGCCACGGAAACAAGGGTATCGTAGCCAAAGTCGTACGCGACGAGGACATGCCCTTCCTCGATGACGGTTCCACAGTGGACATCGTCCTCAACCCCCTCGGCGTGCCTTCGCGTATGAACTTAGGACAGATCTACGAGACTGTGCTCGGATGGGCCGGCAAGGAACTCGGTCTTAAATTCAGCACCCCCATCTTTGACGGAGCTTCCCTCGACCAGATATGCGAATACACCGACAAGGCCGGTCTGCCCCGCTACGGAAAGACCTACCTGCGTGACGGAGGCAGCGGTGAATACTTCGACCAGCCTGCGACTGTCGGCGTGATCTACATGATCAAGCTCGGCCACATGGTCGATGACAAGATGCACGCCCGCTCGATCGGTCCCTACTCCCTCATCACCCAGCAGCCCCTTGGAGGTAAGGCACAGTTCGGAGGCCAGCGATTCGGAGAGATGGAGGTATGGGCACTCGAGGCATTCGGAGCATCCAATGTCCTCCAGGAGATCCTCACCATCAAGTCCGACGATGTCACCGGCCGTTCCCGCGCCTACGAGGCGATCGTCAAAGGCGACCCGATGCCTACACCCGGCATCCCCGAATCTCTGAACGTGCTGCTGCACGAGCTCCGCGGACTCGGACTGAGCATTAAATTAGATTAAGTTTGTATTTGACTATTTAGAAATATCCAAGATATGGCTTTTAAGAAAGACAATAAGATCAAAAGCAACTTCAGCAGGATTTCCATCGGCCTGGCCTCTCCGGAAGAGATTTTAGAGAGGTCGTCCGGTGAAGTCCTCAAGCCTGAGACTGTCAACTACCGTACCTACAAACCCGAGCGTGACGGCCTCTTCTGCGAGCGGATATTCGGTCCCACAAAGGACTACGAGTGCCACTGCGGAAAATACAAGAGGATCCGTTACCGCGGTATTGTATGCGACCGCTGCGGTGTGGAGGTGACAGAGAAGAAGGTCCGCAGGGAGAGGATGGGTCATATCACCCTGACAGTACCCGTTGCCCACATCTGGTACTTCCGTTCCACTCCCAACAAGATCGGCAGCCTTCTCGGCATACCATCCAAGAAGCTCGAGTCCGTAATATACTATGAAAGGTACATCGTCATCCAGGCCGGAGCAGCCAAAGATCTGAACATCGACAAGCTGGCACTCCTCTCCGAGGACGAATACCTCGATGTGCTTGACCGTCTGCCCAAGGACAACCAGTCCCTGGACGACAGTGATCCCCAGAAATTCATTGCCGGAATGGGAGCAGAGGCCATCTACACCCTCCTTTCCGCCCTGGATCTGGACGAGCTTTCATACGAACTGCGCCACAAGACCGAGAGCGAGACATCCCAGCAGCGCAAGGCAGAAGCCCTCAAACGTCTGAGCGTCATCGAAGCATTCCGTGAGTCCAAGGACGTCAACCGCCCCGAATGGATGATCATGAAAGTGATTCCCGTCATTCCACCGGACCTGAGGCCGCTCGTACCTCTGGACGGAGGACGTTTCGCGACATCCGACCTCAACGACCTCTACCGCCGCGTCATCATCCGCAATAACCGTCTGAAGAAGCTCATCGAGATCAAGGCCCCCGAAGTCATCCTGCGCAACGAGAAGCGCATGCTGCAGGAGGCCGTCGACTCCCTCTTCGACAACTCGCGCAAGTCCAACGCCGTAAAGACCGACGCCAACCGTACCCTCAAGTCCCTCTCGGACTCACTGAAAGGAAAACAGGGACGTTTCCGTCAGAACCTCCTCGGTAAACGTGTGGACTACTCCGCCCGTTCCGTAATCGTCGTAGGTCCCGAGCTGCACATGCACGAGTGCGGTCTGCCCAAGTTCATGGCAGCCGAGCTGTACAAGCCCTTCATCATCCGCAAGCTGATCGAGAGAGGCATTGTCAAGACAGTCCGCTCGGCCAAGAAGATAGTGGACAAGAAAGAGCCCGTCATCTGGGACATTCTGGAAAACGTGATGAAAGGACATCCCGTCCTGCTCAACCGTGCCCCTACCCTGCACCGCCTCGGTATCCAGGCATTCCAGCCCAAACTGATAGAGGGCAAGGCCATACAGCTCCACCCCCTCGCATGTACCGCCTTCAACGCGGACTTCGACGGAGACCAGATGGCCGTGCACCTTCCCCTCGGCAACGCCGCCATCCTCGAGGCACAGCTTCTGATGCTCGGCTCACACAACATCCTCAACCCTGCCAACGGAGCGCCGATCACCGTGCCTTCGCAGGACATGGTTCTCGGATTGTACTACATAACCAAGCCGAGAGAAGGCTCCAGAGGCCAGGGAATGACATTCTACGGACCTGAAGAAGTCATCATAGCATACAACGAAGGACGTGTGGACCTCCATGCAAAGATCTCCATCCGTCTGCCCAAGGACATGACAGATCCTTCCAAGGGCTACCGCATCTTCGAGAACACCACCGTCGGCCGTGTGATATTCAACCAGGTGGTACCCCCCGAAGTAGGCTACATCAATGAGCTGCTGACCAAGAAGTCCCTCCGCGACATCATCGGAAAAGTGGTGAAAGTCTGCGGTGTGGCCCGCACGGCACAGTTCCTCGATGACATCAAGTCCATCGGATACACCATGGCCTTCAAGGGAGGCCTGTCCTTCAACCTCGCCGACGTGATCATTCCCCAGGAAAAAGCCGAACTCGTCGAATCAGGCTACAACCAGGTAGAGGAGATACAGTCCAGCTTCAACATGGGTCTTATCACCAACAACGAGCGTTACAACCAGATCATCGACATCTGGACCACCACAAACTCCCGTCTGACCAACATGGTGACCAAGACCATCGAGGCCGACCAGCAGGGTTTCAACCCTATCTTCATGATGCTCGACTCGGGAGCCCGTGGTTCGAAGGAGCAGATCCGTCAGCTCTGCGGTATGCGAGGACTGATGGCAAAACCCCAGAAATCCGGATCTACAGGTGCGGAGATCATCGAGAACCCTATCCTCTCCAACTTCAAGGAAGGACTCTCCGTGCTCGAGTACTTCATCTCCACACACGGTGCCCGTAAAGGTCTGGCCGATACCGCTCTGAAGACAGCCGACGCAGGTTACCTGACCCGTAGGCTCGTGGACGTATCCCATGACGTCATCATCAACGAGGAGGACTGCAAGACCCTCCGCGGAATCGTCGCCACAGCCATAAAGAACAAGGATGAGATCGTCGAGTCCCTCTACGACCGTATCCTCGGCCGCACCTCGGTACACGACATCTACAACCCTCTGACCGGAGAACTCATCCTCCCCGCCAACGAGGAGATCACCGAGGACATCGCAGCCAAGATATCCGCACTGCCCATCGAGCAGGTTGAGATCCGTTCGGTACTTACCTGCGAGTCCCGCAAGGGAGTCTGCGCGAAGTGCTACGGCCGCAACCTGGCCACCGGCCGCATGGTAGAGAAGGGCGAGGTAGTCGGAGTGATTGCCGCACAGTCCATCGGAGAGCCCGGTACACAGCTGACCCTCCGTACATTCCACGTCGGTGGTACTGCATCCAGCATCGCTTCCGAGTCCGAAATCGTGGCCCGCTATGACGGACGTCTGGAATTCGAGGAACTCAGGACAGTCACCAAGCACGAGGACGACGGCGACTTCGAAATCGTTATCGGCCGTACAGCCGAGATGCGTATCGTCGACATCAACACCGGCATCACCCTCTCACAGCACAACATACCCTATGGAGCCAAGCTCTTCCAGAAAGACGGGGCAAACATTTCCAAGGGAGACCGCATCTGCGAATGGGACGCCTACAACGCAGTCACCATTACAGAGCTGGCCGGTACAGTGGCCTTTGACAGCCTTATCGAAGGTGTTACATTCAGGGAGGAGGCCACCGATGAATACTCCCTCCACAAGGAGAAAGTCATCATCGAGTCCAGGGACAAATCCAAGAACCCCACGATCCATATCATGCAGAACGGCAACGAGGTGAAGCAGTACAACCTGCCTGTCGGCGCCCACCTGATGGTAGAAGACGGACAGGAGGTTCAGGCCGGAGACGTAATCGTCAAGATCCCCCGTGCCATCGGAAAGTCCGGCGATATCACCGGAGGTCTGCCCCGCGTTACCGAGCTCTTCGAGGCCCGCAACCCGTCCAACCCCGCCATCGTTGCAGAAATCAACGGTGAGGTACAGATGGGCAAGATCAAGCGTGGAAACAGGGAAATCATCATCCGTTCCAAGAGCGGAGACGAGAAACGTTACCTCGTACCTCTCTCCAAGCAGATCCTCGTTCAGGAGAACGACTACATCCGTGCCGGCATGCCTCTCTCAGACGGTGCCGTATCACCTGCCGATATCCTGGCCATCCAGGGTCCTATCAAGGTACAGGAATACATCGTCAACGAGATTCAGGAAGTGTACCGCATGCAGGGTGTGAAGATCAACGACAAACACTTTGAAATCATCGTACGCCAGATGATGCGTAAGGTAGAAATCGTTGATCCCGGTGACACCAGGTTCCTGCCCGAGCAGCTTGTCGACAAATGGGAATTCAACGAGGAGAACGACTCCATGTTCGGCAAGAAAGTCGTACAGGATGCCGGCGACTCCAAAGAGCTCAGGCCCGGACAGATCGTTACCGCCCGCAGGCTCAGAGACGAGAACTCCATGCTCAAGAGACAGGACCTCAAGCTCGTCGAAGCACGTGATGCCATACCTGCCACCTCCAACCAGATACTTCAGGGTATCACCCGTGCCGCACTGCGTACAAACAGCTTCATGTCCGCCGCCTCCTTCCAGGAGACCACCAAGGTACTCAGCGAAGCTGCCATCCGCGGCAAGGTCGACACCCTCGAAGGCCTCAAGGAGAACGTCATCTGCGGTCACCTCATTCCCGCCGGCACCGGCCAGCGCGAATACGAGCGCATCATCGTTGCCTCCATGGAAGACTACAACAGGATGGCTGCCGCACCGCGTCGCAGCGCCAAGGAAGAATAACCCGCTCTTCCCACCCCATCCTGACACAACCAAAAGAGACTGGCCAAAAGTCACCCGACTTCAGCCAGTCTCTTTTTTTTCACAATCCCTCCCCTACCACACATCCATCACACCACTGGAGAGTGCACCGGTTTCGCCCTAATTCGAGGCACTCCTACTAACAGTTCCACGCCCCATCTGCCCTACATGCTCTCTGCCCCAATCCGCAGCTTACACGCCCCGGAATAATGCACACGTAAGAAAGAGTCGTGAAAGCAAGAAAAAGTCATCCAGTCGAGGAGCCAGTACTTCTAAAAGATAGTCACGAAAGAGGCTTGAGTGCTGCTTTATTCCACGATGCTTTTTAGTTGTAATGGAATCCCTTGATAATCATGTAGTTATAACAAAATCAAAATTCTACATGAACTGAAAAAGCGGCATTTTCATCGAAAAAGTGATCACATTAAAACCTGCCATTTTAGCATGTATCTGATATTCAAAAGCATACGTTTTAACTAAATAGCATCGTGGAAGCGGATGAATGTGCGACTGGATGAATTGGATGAACGTGGGAAGGAGTGAACGTGAAGATGGAACGAAGTGATAGTCACTCTTAAATGTATCTTGATTGTAAGAGCGCACAGTACCGGTGGCTCCTGATCTGTTTAATGATATCGGATGCTGTTTGATATAACCAGTCAGCGATATTTCATCCCACGATGCTTTTTAGTTGTAATGGAATCCAAAGATAATCAAACAGTTAGAATAAAATCAAAATTCTACATGAACTGAAAAAGCGGCATTTTCATCGAAAAAGGGATCACATTAAAACCTGCCATTTTAGCATGTATCTGATAATCAAAAATATACATTTTAACTAAAAAGCATCGTGAAACCGGATGATCGTAGAACCGGATGAATGTGGAACCGGATGAATGTGGAACCGGATGAATGTGGAATTGGGTGAACGTGGGACGGAGTGGCAACGTATCTTTCGCGTCCATTCCTTGAATGTGCCGTTTCACTGTCACCTTGTCTTATTCGGGAAATAGTACCGCTACTGGCCGGACAGGGATCTTCGATGCAGGCACTGCGGCAGTTGCCGGGGTGCATGACTAGGGACAAGTGTTCCGGTTCGCGGGATTCTGCGGGCACTCTCCCGGGGCGGATTTCAGCAAAATGCCGCGACAGGATCTCTGGACGTGGGGCTGCAAAAACATCAGGGGGAGAGTGCACCGGTTTCGCCCTATTTCGAGGCACTCTCCCGGGGCGGATTTCAGCAAAATGCCGCTACAGGACCTCCGGACGTGGGACTGCTAAAATACCAGGGGGAGAGTGCTCCGGTTTCGCCCTATTTCGAGGCACTCTCACTAACTGTTAACAGGTGCGGCGAGTGCCTGAGGCAGTATCTGAGGGAGCATAAGGACGGCTTAAGGTGGCTGCACACATATCAGGCATATCACAAGCCATATCAGTTTTCAGGCAATTGCTTGAATATCAACTGTGCCGGCATGCCATACAATCCAGAAAGGTGTGACGGGATATGGATCATGACGTAAAAAAAGGGCGGCCAAAACAGCCGCCCTTCACTCAACTTAACCTTACTGCAAGATTTTTAGTTCTCGTCTTTGCGTACTACAGGAAGATTTGGAAGTTCTGCTGTCACAGTAACATCAGCTTCCGGCAACGAGAAATAGCAGTACCAGTCGGCACGCTCGAGTTCGATTTCTCCGCCCTCACCGTAAGCCACGATGTAGGGTCTGAACTGCATGATACCGTTTTCAAGCATGATGCAGTCCTTGTACATATCTGCTATGGAAACCTTGGAACCACTGGCTCCGATTGAATCGGCAGGAGCATCAGCCGGATAGTAATAGTAGATCGACGAAGCGGGAATAGAATCGATAACCATTACACCGTTGGTCCACGAACCGCTCCATACGAGGGTATCCACATCTGCCTTTGACGACTCCCGTATAGAAATCTCGATCTCAGCTGTGGCAACACCTTCTACACCGGCATCCTCGAAGCCGGCAGCCTGGAGATTGTCAACGATGGCCTTCAGAGCCGTACTGTCCTTGGACTCAACATACGGATTCACAATCCTATAAAGAGGATAACCGGCATTGACAGCCTCGTTCACCTGAGGAGTGAGGATATCATCGAGAATGGGATCGTAGAACTCTCCCTTTCCGAGCTTCTGCCATACGAGATCCTTGCTGAGCCTTACCTGGATGGCAGGATACGGTGTAGCTTCATTATAAAGGGTCGTGTCGGCAATCTGGATGATGCCGCTATAGGTCCTGCCTCCGTAAAAATTATCAAGGAGCTGGAGTTCCACGTTTGCCTCATACTCGCCCTGGGCAAAATCCACAGAGGCCGGAACTGCCACGCAAGACGGCATGTTGTGGATAAGAGGAACAGTCAGTGCTCTGTCCGCAGACCCACGTGCAATGACCACATTGACAGTATTCACCGACTGATCCATGGATGTACTGCTAAAGACTTCCGCTGCAAAGGAAACCTCATTGGCCTGCATAGGTTCGTACATGTCCTTGATATTCTCCTGATCGCAGGATGCCAGGACAGCCAGTGAGACGGCTGCAGTGCATAATATCTTAAATGTCTTTTTCATTGTCAATTTAACTTTTTGTTGTTTTCACACATTAGTTTGCAGGATTCAGGGAAGGATCATCACCCGTATCGCCTTCAGGATATGAACTGATAGGGTTCTGGACCATAAGAGGGTTGGCATCCATCTCTGCCTGAGGGATGGTGAGTACCCAGTCGAAGGACTCAGGATCATCAGTATTCACATTGGGAAGGAGCGCATTCACAGGATGGCCCATACCTGCCGTACGCACGAAGCCCTGACGGAGACGCTTGATATCATAGATACGTCCGTATTCTCCCCAAAGTTCGATACGGCGCTGGAGGATTATCTCCTCGAGAAGCGAATTTGTCACATCCGTGGTCAGTGCTCCCATTTCAAGTCCTTTCTTGGTACAGTTGTAGGTATTATCCCTGAATTTCATAAAGTTGTTCAGGGTTGTCGTTGCTCCTGCCTCATCTCCGAGACGGGCCTGGCACTCGGCCTGGATAAGCAGCATCTCAGGCACTCTCATGAAGATATGGTCAGCACCGGTCATAGGGTCGGTGACATTTCCCGCAGCATCCTTGTTCCCGAACTGGAACTTCTTCTGCTGGTAGAATGTCTTACCTACTTCTATCTCGCCATCAGCTACAAACCAAGCCTTACGGCTGTCAGAATCAGCTATCTTGTCATACAGCCATTCAGAGCAGCATTTTCTCGCAGCATCTCCATAACCTCCGAAGTCAGGGTCCATATGCGCCAGGAACTGAGGGTTGGTAGTTCCCTGCGAAGATATGATCTCGGCTCCCCAGAGGACATCGTCTGCATTAGCGTTATTGTATCCGGAAGTAACATCAGTTGTCATCTTGCCTCCGGCTGCCGCGATCTTGGCTGCATCGAGAGCTGTCTGCCAGTCACCCATATAGAGGGCGATACGGGCCTTTATACCGTTTGCCACATACCTGTCCACATGAGAGACATGGCGCTTGGGAGCGCTGGCAAGCAGAACGATTGCGGAGTCGATATCGGACATGGCCTGCTGATATACCTCCCTGTTGGTAGAGCGGGCCTTTCCGGGTGTTCCGGCTACGGTAGGCTCGGTGTAGATAGGTACGGAAAGATTGTCCTCATGGCCGATATAGCTTCTCGCATAAGTCATGGCGAGGTAGTGCAGGGCGTATGCACGGAGAGCATAGCAGTTACCCATGATGTAGTTGATATCTTCCTCAGTACCTTCCATCGTGTGCTGTGCGGCGAGGATATAGTTTACCTGGGAAATGAGGGTGTAGTAGAAGTTCCAGCAGTCATAGGGACGCCATCCGTCATTGGTGTAATAAGGCTTCACATTATAGGTATAGTCATTCCAGAACCATCCGTTTCCCTGTGAAGACATAACCATATCCTCTCCCATGAGGTCACCCATGAGGGCATATCCCTGAGGTCCGAACGACTGGTGCTGATTGAAGTTCACAGTCACACCCCACGACCAGAACCATCTGTAGGCTCCGTTGAGGGCTATCAGTCCTCCATCCGTGTTGTCAAGCATGGTATTGGAGGCTACGGCATCTGTAGGGCTGGTATTAAGCGCGTCCTTGGAGCAGGAAGCGATAGTAAGTACAGCCAGTGCTGATACTGCAATTATTAATATTTTTTTCATTTTATAATGTTCTTTAACGATTAGAAGTTAATATCGATACCTATGGACACTGTCCTTGTAGGAAGGTATGTATAGCCCTGGCCTCCGGAGAAGCTGTACTGGGGATCCATACCGTCGAGATGGCTGAAGAGGGCGAGGTTGTCACCTACAGCATATATCCTGATAGAGCTGATATTGGCCTTCTCGGTCCACTTGGTGGGGAGAGTATAGCCGAGCTGTACTGATCTGATTGCGAAGTAGGATGCATCAATGAGCCATCTGTCGTTGATGGTCTGACGTCCTGAACTTACCTTCAGCTTGGGCACATCGGTGATATCACCGGGCTTCTGCCAACGGCGGAGCTGGTTCTTGTGGAATGTAGCCGCATAGTACATAGGCTCCATCACACCGCTGTAGGTACCGTTGTAGATGTTTCCTCCGATGGAGAATGTGGTCAGGAACGAGAAGTCGAAGGATCCGAGATAGAAGTTGGAACCGAACGAACCGGAAATCACGGGCTCACGGCTGTCGAAGACGTAACGGCTGTTGGCAGCTGCAGTCTCGTTGGATGTGATATACCTTAATTCCGCAACACTATTACAAATATAACTTTTTAAGTTCCTGAGCAA
>ENA-OOXJ01001714-OOXJ01001714.1-human-gut-metagenome-genome-assembly--contig:-NODE-1714-length-13015-cov-9.154321_pt1 | contig 13015 bp, 10 predicted proteins | sample MGYA00241587_ERZ501343 | MGnify/ENA primary metagenome ERZ501343 (study PRJEB25962, sample SAMEA2042918) | human gut metagenome | biome: human gut; feature: human-associated habitat; material: faeces... | reverse complement strand
CGGTCGGAGCGGCGACATCATCAATCCCAACCGCCGCTTTGCCAACATCAAGGTCACCTATACCGTGTTCCTCGCTCGGAAGAATATAGCCGCCCTTGCCTCCGTCCTGCGGGACATTAAGGGCTGGCTGTATTCCGAGCCGGACAGATACCACGAAATCACCGACTCTTACGATGCGGAGTATTTCCGCTACGGTGTCATCTCCGGCAATCTGGACATTGAGGAGCAGCTGAATAAAATCGGCTGCTTTACCGTGACCTTCAACTGCAAGCCTTTCAAATACAGCTTTGCGGGACAGCAGACGGTGTCGGCTGACGCTTCTGAACTGACGATTACAAATCCCACTGCTTTTGAGAGTCGACCGTATATTAAGCTCTATGGCAGCGGTACGGTGGCGCTGCTGATACAACCCCAAGGACGGGGCATGATGATTTCCGACTTGGACGAGTACATCGAGATAGACAGTGAGCTGATGAATTGCTTCAAAGGCACTGTCCTCAAAAACGATACGGTCAAAAGTGCAGTGTTTCCGGTTCTCAAGCCTGGAAACTGCACGATTGCCTGCACTGGCGATGTGACCGGAATTGAAGTCATCCCAAGGTGGTGCTGCCTATAAAACCTCTTCCCGGTGTGGGTGATTGAAAAGTTCACAGATTCATGATATAATTTTATAAGAATATTTGTGTACAGCGGAGGTGAGCAATTGAAAAAGAAGCTTATCCTTATTGGTATAGCAATATTGGTAGTTTTGCTTACAACATGGACAATTTGGGGAAATGTGACCGTAGGTATTACGCATTATACTGTTTTGAGCGAGAAAATCCCTGCGGCTTTCAATCATTACAGGATTTCCGTTGTATCCGACTTACACAACGCACATTTTGGGAAAAACAACGGTAATATTGTCTCTCTTATTGAAAAACAAAAGCCAGATATGATCGCTATAACCGGTGATTTGGTGGATTCGAGCAAGACCAACATTGAAATTGCGGAAAGCCTCATACAACGACTTGTTAAAATTGCACCGTGCTATTATGTGACCGGAAACCATGAGGCTTGGATCGGCGAAAAATATCAGGAGCTTGAGAAGAAACTAATTGACGCAGGAGTTATCGTTCTCCATGATGAGTCGATGGAACTTGCGAAAAACAATGAAACGATACTGCTTGCCGGTCTGGATGACCCCGATTTTACCGACCGAGATTCATCCATACAAGAAAGTATCCTGAAAACCAAGCTCGAAGAAATGAATCTGACAGGTGAGTATTGCGTACTGCTGTCACACAGACCGGAAACATTTAGCGCCTATGTATCTGAGAATATTGACTTAGTATTAAGCGGACACGCGCATGGCGGGCAGTTCCGATTGCCCTTAATTGGAGGAATTGTTGCACCGAATCAAGGCTTTTTCCCGAAATATGATGCCGGGAAGTACTCCGAAAACAATACGACCATGATAGTGAGCCGGGGTATCGGCAACAGTATTATCCCCATTCGGTTCAATAACAGGCCGGAAATTATTGTTGTTGAACTCCAAAGCAAATAAAGTTTTCGTTATTAAATACAACTCATTCGCCACCAGGGAGCGATCCCCGGTGGTATTTTTATGCCCGGAAGGAGGTGACAGCCTATGATTCCAGTCCTATACCCGCCCAACGCCACGGATTTTTTCACCTTCGGTCTGGGTGTGTTGACGGACACCATCTCCTGTGAGGTCACCGAGGAGCGAAACGGTGTGTTTGAGTGTCTGCTCAAATACCCGGTCAGCGGTCAGCACTACGGGCTAATCACCAAGGAGTGCATCATCAAGGCAAAACCCAATGACACCGCCGCCGACCAGGCATTCCGTATTTACCGCATCACGAAACCCTTAAACGGCATCGTCACCATCTACGGTCAGCATATTTCGTATGACCTTGCCAATGTGCCGGTGCTGCCGTTCAGTACTGATAGCCGCTCTCCGCAGCTTATCCTCTCTCAGCTTCTTGCCGGAGATACACGCTTTACCGGCTGGACGAACTACTCGGATGCAAAGGCATTTTCCGTCACCCAACCGAAAAGTGTCCGAGCCTGCCTTGGCGGCACGGAAGGTTCCATGCTCTCCAAATGGTACGGTGAGTTTGAGTGGGACAACTTCACGGTGAAGTTCCATTCGCACCGCGGGCAAAAGACCGGCGTGGTCATTGAATACGGCAAGAACCTCACTGCATTGGAGCAGGACGAAGACAACAGCGGCGTGTATACCGCACTGCTCCCGTATGCCGTATACACACCGGAAGGCTCGGACGCCGAAACGGTAGTCACACTGCCGGAGGTAACGCTTCCCATTGTGACCTCGGAGATCGTCCGGGCGAAAACGCTTATCATGGATTTCTCCGACCAGTTTGACGGAGTTGTAACCGAGGATGCCCTCCGAGCGAAAGCCAACAGCTACATCAAAGCCAATCCGCTGGGAGCGACCATCCCCACGGTAAAGGTGTCCTTTGAGCCGCTCTGGAAACAACCGGAGTATTCGGCACTCCTGGAGCGGGTCAACCTCTGCGATACCGTCACCATCCGGCACTCGCTTCTGGGTGTCAGCGTGTCGGCTATGGTCATCGAAACCGTATACGACACTCTTGCCGAACGGTATGTGAGCATTTCCCTCGGTCAGAGCAAGTCCAGTATGATCACCACCATTTCCGAGGTGCAATCAACGGTTGATAAGGTGGAATCCACGGTGGGACGCTTTCCAAAGCTGCTCCAAACCGCCATCGGTAAAGCCACCGGGCTTATCACCGGTCAGAGCGGCGGCTATGTGGTCATCCACACCAGCGAGGAAAACGGACAGCCCTATGAGCTGCTCATTCTGGACGTTCCCTCCATTGATGAAGCCGTGAATGTCTGGCGGTGGAATGTAGGCGGTCTGGGCTTTTCCCATAACGGCTACAACGGTCCCTATGAAACTGCCATCACGGCAGACGGCCAGATCGTAGCGGACTTCATCACCTCCGGCTCCTTGGTGGCGAACATCATCAAGGCTGGTGTCATTCAGTCACAGGATGGCTCGTCCTGGTGGGACTTGGAGAGCGGCGAAGTCGTGCTTCGTGCCTACGCCACCAGCAAGGAGGTCACCGAGGTCAGCGACCGCATTACTACCATCGAGAAGCAGAAAATGCTCCGGCTCGTCATCATCTCGTCCAACGGGAACATCTTCAAGAACGGCAATGTAAAAACGCTGCTTTCCGCCAAGGTGTACTCCTGGGACGAGGACATCACCGACACGCTGGACGCCAATCAGTTTATTTGGACAAGAGTGTCGGAGGATACAGAGGCGGACAGGGTCTGGAATGAACAGCATTTCGGCGGCGCAAAGTCCGTGGTCATCACCGGTGCGGATGTCAAAGTCCGCGCCACTTTTTATTGCGACCTCATCGACACCACGACCAGGCAAAGCCTGTTATAACGGAGGAATTTACTATGGCAACCGCAGAACCCACAACAGAAGCCGGCACAGTGTCCGGTTCAGATACAACAACTTCAAAGGAGGCTTATCACATGAGCAAAGCACAAGGCCAGTTTACCATCATCGACTACAATGACGCACTGACACTGACGGGGTACATCGGCTCGAACCTCGCTAAGACTCAGATGTATAACCCCGACAACGGCAGTTACACCCCCGACTGGAAAACGAAGAACCTCGTTCTGACACCCAGTCTGTATGTCATCGGCACCACCGCCGACCAGATCACCACCGCCAATGTCACCTCGGTCAAGTGGTATGTGGGCGACAGTAACACCGCTATTACCGCAGGTACGAACTACGCCCTCAGCGGTGCCAAGAGCCACATCCTCACGGTCAAGGCCAATGTCATGGTGGAGCTGCCCGGCATCGACTACCGCTGTGTCATCACCTACAAGGACGAAAGCACCGGTCTGTCGCTGACCCATCCACTGACCATTTCCTTCTCCCGTGTGGTCAACGGCTCCGGCATCGTTGACCTGCTGGTCACCACGCCCAACGGAAATGTGTTCAAGAACGAGGAGGTCGCCAGTCTGACCGCCAAGGCCGAGCTGTGGCGTGGCTCTACGGTGGACACCACCAAGGTCAGCTACAAGTGGGCGGTCATGGACGCATCTGTCACTGCTACCTCTTCCACCGGCTATGATGCGGACTTCGGTATCGGCTGGCGCAAGCTCTCGGATACCGCCGACAAATACACCGGCACGGCCACCAATACCCTCACGGTCTATGCAACAGCGGTGGACAGCTACGCTGTGTTCAAGTGCTGTGCCCAGGACACGGATTCCGCATCCGCTTCTTATAACACGAAGTTTTTCGATGTGGCGACCTTCATCGACAACTCCGACCCGTTGCAGATCATCGTCACCTCCACGGGCGGCGATGTGTTCAAGAACGGCCAGGGCACGACTGTGCTGACCGCCGTCTGCTACCAGGCGGGCTCCGAGGTGGATGCGGCCGGGAACGGCAGTTACACCTGGACGAAGTACAACAAAGACGGTGTTGTCGATACCTCTTGGGGTACCAACGGCAGCAAGACCGGCAAGACCCTGTCGGTGTCCAGCACCGATGTGGATACCAAGGCAACCTTTATGGTCGTTGTGGCGCTTTGAGGAGGTGGTGAGATGATCGCATCAGCACAGTTCACGATTATCAGTCTCTGCGATGTGGTCACCTCGGACACGCCGCCGGAGAACCCCTATGAGGGGCAGCTCTGGGTGGATACTTCCGTGACCCCGCCGGAAACGAAGATATGGGACGGAAATGAATGGGTGGTGCAGAACGACATTGAAACGATCCGCACCACCATTTCCATTCTGACCGAGAAGGACGCACAGTTCCAGCAGACCATCGACGGGCTGAACAGCTATGTGGCGACCCTCACCGAAACCGTGGAAACAGTGTCCAACGACCAAGGCATCCTGGAGGAACGGGTGCTGAACTCCGAAAGCCGTGTTTCGGAATTGGAACACACGGTGGATGGACTGTCCGTCACCATGCAGGAGCAGTACATCGGCGGCATCAACTATGTGCAGAACTCTTCCGGGCTGAACGGCATCACGGATGATTGGAGCTACTCCGGTACGGTAAAAACCGACACCTCCACCGATACGCAGAACAACACCATTTCCGACTCTTGCTTTGTGTTGGGCGCATACTCCTCGTTGTCGCAGTACATCCGAGGGGTGGTTCCCGGCACTTATACGATCTCGGTTCGGGCAAAGAAAACCCCGACCATGTCCGGGTATTTCTATGTGACCTACAACGGGAACAAAACCAAGTACCTGTTCAATAAGTCCACGGCGTTTGACTGGACGGATTACTCCGTAACGCTCACGGATGTGACCGACCCCACGTTGCGTATTTACTGCTACTGTCGGGATGCGTCCATTTATCTCGCCGACATCATGATTTCCGAAGGAGCGATTCCCCGAAAGTGGACGCCTGCTCCCAACGAGATCTACACTCAGGAGGTCAAGATCGACAAACGGGGCATTGAGGTATCCAACAGCGCATCGTCTCAGCGGACGGTCATCACGAACACGGAGTTCGCCGGTTATTACAACGATGAGGTGATCTTTACCCTGAACAAGGACGAAACGCAGACTAAGAAAACCACGGTGGACGGCGAGCTGACCGTGGGCAAAACGAAGTTTGTCCCGATGCCGACGGCGTCCGAAGGGCTGAACATCGTCATTCTGGATTAAGGAGGGAAAGCTATGGCAACTTGGAAAAGCGCGGCATACGATGGGCGCTATCTTCAACTGGACATTTCAGAAAGCGTGAATGTGGTCGGTAACAGCTCGACACTTTCCTGGACGCTGACCTCTACCGGTGGCGCATCCACTTACTACACCATTGACACGACCACTGTAACGATCAATGGTACGACCGTATACTCAAAGGACCGTACCTATTGGGATGACCGTGTTTTCCCGGCAAAGAAAGGTTCTGTCAGTGGCACGATTATTGTGGCTCACAACAGCAACGGCAGCAAAACGATTGCGGTCGGATTCTCGACCCGTGTTTATATCTACGGTTCACAGGAATACGGCGGCAGCATGACGCTGACTACCATCGACCGTTCCGCACCTACCGTGACCTTCAGTACATCGAATGTCACGGCAAACGGGTTCAAAATCTCCGCGGCATCCTCGGCCACGGCGGACGTCTGGCAGTACAGTACAAACGGCGGCTCAGGCTGGACGCAGTTCTCAACAACTGCAGGGACAAGTGCAAGTATAACGCTCTCCTCGCTTTCGCCGAACACCAGTTACACGGTGAAGGTCAGAGCAAGGCGGCAGTACAACCATGTCTACGGCACTTCCGGCAGTTCCACGGTCAAGACACTGGGCGGTGCTGTGGTGAATAGTGTCAACACGGTGACGGCGGACAATGCCACGGTTTCCATTACCATCAATGTGACCGTGTACGAAGCATCCTACACCAATACGCTGGTGCTCAAAAACGGCAGCACGACCATCTTGACTATTTCCGGGCTTTCCTGGTCGAAGGGCACGGCGAACCGCACGGTCACGCTGACATCGGCGCAGAGAACAACGCTTTTGAACGCTATGGGATCCATCAAGTCGTTCACAGGTACCTTTGCGGTTTCGTCTTACAGCGGGTCTACGCAGATCGGCAGCACCTCAAGCAAGACCGCCACTGTACTGACCACGGCAACCAATTCTGCTCCAACCATAAGCGGATTCACTTATGCCGACAGCTACACGACCACAAAGAACCTCACGGGCAACGACCAGCTGTTCGTGCAGGACTACTCGACCCTCAAGGTCACGCCCGGAACGGCAACTGCAAAAAACGGTGCCAGTATTTCCAACTACACAGCTTCCTGCAACGGGCTGTCATCCTCTAACACTACCGGCTCTGCCTTATCTGTTGGAAAGATCGCCAAGTCCGGCAGCGTAACGGTCACGCTCACGGTCACGGACTCCCGCGGTTATACCGCCAGCGTTTCCCAAACTATTACGGTCATCCCATACGCAAAGCCGAAGGTGTCCTCGGTGACGCTCCGACGAACCAACGACATTGAAGCGGAAATGCAGCTCAAATTCAGCGGCTCTATTTCTGCTGTGACCGTAGACGGGACGCAGAAAAACAGCGTGGTTTATGTGCGGTATCGGTACAAGAAAACCAGTGAGAGCAGTTACGGCAGCTACACCAGCATCTATTCCGGCACGACAAAAAGCGGAACCTCTTTTAGCTACTCCAATTTGGAACTGTGCAGTCTGGACGCCAACAGCTCCTACGACTTCCACTTACAGATTCAAGACAAGCTCTATTCTTTGAGCAGTCTGGATTTGTATTTTACTGTTCAGCAGGGTACGCCGCTCATCGCGCTGCGGAAAAAGAAGGTCGGCATCAACACGCCGGATCCGCAGGCTACACTGGATGTTGCCGGGGATATGCGGGTGGATGGCTCAACCCTTGCGGATTTTGTCATTCAGCACGGGACAAGCGGCATCTGGACTTACCGCAAATGGAAGAGCGGTACAGCAGAATGTTGGGGTCAGTATTCCTTTACGACTGCCATTTCAACGGCATGGGGCGTGCTCTATGAGAGCGGCGCAATTGCGCTCCCTAATTTTCCATTTACCTTCGCGGAAATTCCTCATGTCCATATCTCCACGGAGAACAGCAATTACGCCATGTTTGTGGAGCGAGGCAGTTCGAGTAGCTGGTCTACAACGACCAACCCCGGAAAGATATTTGCCGTAAGACCAAATACGGTACCATCGGCAACCTACAAAGTATCAATCTATGCTATCGGAAAAGTGTGACGCTCCGGCGTCACTTTTTTCATACCCATTTTTTATTTCAAAGGAGGACAAACAACATGAAAGAATTCTGGACGACCATTCAGGTGGTGTTCGCCGGAATCGGCGGCTGGCTGGGATGGTTCTTGGGAGGATGTGACGGCTTGCTTTATGCGCTTCTGGCTTTCGTAGTCATCGACTACATCACCGGCATCATGTGCGCCGTGGTGGACAAGAAGCTGTCCAGCGAAGTCGGCTTCAAGGGCATTTTCAAAAAGGTGCTCATCTTCGCCCTGGTCGGCATCGGGCATATTCTCGACACCCGCGTCATCGGCAGCGGCTCGGTGATGCGTACCGCCGTCATTTTCTTCTACCTGTCGAATGAGGGTGTGTCCCTGTTGGAGAACGCCGCATACCTGGGACTTCCCATCCCGCAGAAGCTGAAATCCGTGCTGGAGCAGCTTCATGACCGCAGTGAAAAGGAGGATGAATAATATGGCTTACACGAACAGCCCTCTGGTGTCCTACACCAAGCTCAGCCCGAACCACTCCGGACAGCGCACCCACAGCATTGACCGCATCACGCCGCACTGCGTGGTAGGTCAGTGCAGCGTGGAAACGCTGGGCAACATCTTTTTGCCGACCTCACGGCAGGCAAGCAGCAACTACGGCATCGGTGTCGACGGGCGGATCGGAATGTATGTGGAGGAGAAAAATCGCTCTTGGTGCTCCTCCTCCGCAGCTAACGACCAGAGAGCCATCACCATCGAGTGCGCCAGCGACAATTCCGAGCCTTATGCTTTCAAGGATGTGGTGTACAAGAGACTCATCGAGCTTTGCGCCGACATCTGCAAGCGCAACGGCAAAACCAAACTGCTCTGGCTCGGCGATAAGACCAAGACGCTGAACTACACCCCGAAATCTGACGAGATGGTTCTGACCGTCCATCGGTGGTTTGCGAACAAAAGCTGCCCCGGCAACTGGATGTATACCCGCATGGGTGAGCTGGCATCCAAGGTCACAGCGGCTCTCGGCGGTGATGTGAAGCCTGCCAACCCGGTCAAGCCCACCGGGTCTATCAAGGTCGGCGACCTCGTGACTATCACGGGCAGCACCTACTATAACGGCAAAGCCATTCCCGGCTGGGTGAAAAAGCTCCGCTGGTATGTGGTCGAGGTCAGCGGCGACCGTGCGGTCATCAATAAGGATGAATCCGGCAGGTACGCCATCATGTCGCCGGTCAAGACTTCTGCACTTGCCATGGCAGGCACGAAACCCTCCGAGGATTACCGCATCCACACCGTGGTGCATGGTGACACCCTCTGGGCAATCGCCAAGAAGTATCTCGGCAACGGCAGCCGCTATAAAGAAATCGTCAGCCTGAATGGACTGAAAAGCAATGTCATCTACAGCGGTATGAAGCTGAAGATCCCGAATAAGTAAACCGAACCTATCAACGCTCTCTGCGGATCATTCCGTGGAGGGCGTTATTTTTTTGCCCATTTTACCCTGACAAAAGTGCCTTTTCTCTGGGTATAGCGAGAAACTCTATTTCTCAGGAATGAGGTATCAATCACTATGACTGACACGGAACGCTCACGAATTGTGGAACTCCAACACCAGGGCTACGGATATAAGAAAATATCTGCTATAACAGGGCTACCGCTAAACACAGTAAAGTCCTTTTGCGCCAGGCATCCTGTGCAGATCAAAGAGATACCGGACTCAAATGCCCTGTGCAGAAACTGCCTGACTCCGCTTGAGCAGACACCGCATAAACGGAAAAGGATGTTCTGCTCCGATGCCTGCCGAATGGCGTGGTGGAACGCGCACCCCGAAAGAGTGCAGCGAAAAGCGTACTACACACTCACTTGCCGACATTGCGGGAAGCAGTTTGAAAGCTATGGCAACAGCCATCGGGCGTTCTGCTCCCGTGACTGCTATTTGAAATTCCGCAGGAAGGAGACCGACCATGAGTGATTACGATAAGCGTCTGTTTGCCTACCAGATGGCGATGGCACTCGCCCGGAGTATGCGTTCCAAGGGGCTGATATCAGCCAAAGAGTACGCTAAGATCGATACAATTATAGCCAATAAATACGGTATATCTTCGTGTAGTATATTCCGCTGAAATCGCTGGATATATCGTGTTTTTAGAGGTAATATGTCTCACACCAAGGGAGGTGAATCAAATGGAGAGAGCTGTAGAAAGGGTCGATGCCCTAATTCCCGCACAGCCGAGAGCTTTGCGTGTTTGCGCTTATGCCCGTGTTTCCACAGGAAAGGATGCTATGTTGCATTCACTGTCCGCTCAAGTCAGCTACTATAGCAAAATGATTCAGAGCCACAACGGGTGGATGTACTGCGGCGTTTACAGTGATGAGGCTGTGACCGGCACAAAAAGAGAACGAGCCGGGTTTCAGCACATGATTGAGGAGTGCCGCCAAGGGAACATCGATCTTGTTATTACGAAGAGCATATCCCGTTTCGCCAGAAATACGGTGACGCTTCTTCAGACTGTCCGAGAGCTGAAAAGCCTGGGCGTAGATGTGTTCTTTGAAGAGCAGCACATTCACACACAGAGTTCCGACGGTGAACTGATGATGACCATCCTGGCGTCCTACGCACAGGAAGAGAGTTTGTCAGCCAGTGAAAATCAGAAATGGCGTGTCCGAAAAGCCTTTGAAAACGGAGAAATCATCAACCTCCGCTTTTTGTTCGGCTATGACATCACGCCGGTCGGCATAAGGGTGAATGAGGTGGACGCTGCCATCGTCCGAGAAATATTTGCACGGTTCAACGGTGGCGAGAGCATGAGTTCCATCTGTCGTGACCTTGATGCCAGAGGACATAAAGGCGTTCTCGGCGGTACATGGTGTGCGGAGCGGATGCGGAATACCTTATCCAATGAAAAGTACCTCGGCAATGCGCTCCTGCAAAAGCGATACCGCAACAACCACATTGAAAAGAAGCTGTTGCCGAACCGAGGAGAGCTTCCGATGTACTATGCCGAGGGAACGCATGAGCCAATCATCGACCAGGCAACATTTGATAAGGCACAGGAGCGGCTCAGAATGCTGGCGCAGCAGACTGCCAACCGCACGAAACCGACTCGTTCAGTTTTTTCGGGGCTGATTCACTGCGGACTGTGCGGCAACACATATAAGCGCGTAACTTACCGCCAAAAACACTACTGGAATTGCACTACATTCCAGACAAAAGGAAAATCCGAATGTGCCGCTAAGCGGATTCCAGAAGAAACGCTCGAAGTCCTCACCTGCGAGGTGTTGGGCGCAGTAAGCTTTGACCCCGATATGGTCAGAAGCAAAATAACGGCAATCAGAGCAGAGAAAAGCAATATGGTGGTGTTCTGCATGGACGACGGTTCTGAAATCGTTAAACGATGGAAAGACCGCTCCAGAGCAGAAAGCTGGACGCCTGAAATGAAGGAAAAAGCACGACAGCGGGCACTGCAGGCAAGGAGGAAAAAGGAATGAGCAGAACAGCAGCACGGTCGGTCACAGTCATTCCGCCGACCATCAATCCGCTGACGCACCTTTCCAAGGTGGCTGTACAAAGACGGCGGGTCGCAGGATATGCAAGAGTGTCCACAGACAGCGATGAGCAGTTCACCAGCTACGAGGCGCAGGTGGATTACTACACGCAATACATCAAACGCAATCCCGAATGGGAGTTTGTAAAGGTATATACCGATGAGGGCATTTCCGGCACGAACACCAAGCATCGCATTGGCTTTAATGAAATGATCGCCGACGCCATGTCCGGTAAAATCGACCTCATCGTCACAAAGTCAGTCAGCCGCTTCGCCCGAAACACGGTCGACAGCCTGGTTACCATCCGCAAGCTGAAAGAAAAAGGCGTGGAAGTCTACTTCGAAAAAGAGAACATCTACACCTTTGACGGCAAGGGCGAACTGCTGCTGACGATTATGTCCAGCTTGGCACAGGAAGAAAGCCGCTCCATATCCGAGAATGTTACCTGGGGACAGAGAAAACGGTTTGCCGATGGAAAGGTCAACCTCCCATACAAGCAGTTCCTCGGCTATCGCAAAGGAGCGGACGGTTTTCCAGAAGTCGTTCCGGAGGAGGCAATCGTTGTCCACCGGATTTATACTCGATTCATGGAGGGGTTGACGCCGGGGGCCATTGCAAAGGAACTGACAGCAGATGGGATTCCGACTCCATCGAGAAAACAACGCTGGCAGACCAGTACAGTGGAAAGCATCCTTCAAAACGAGAAATACAAGGGCGCTGCACTCCTTCAGAAATGCTTCACGGTCGATTTCCTCACAAAAAAGAGGAAGGTCAATGAGGGCGAGGTGCCGCAGTATTATGTGGAACACAGCCATGAGCCGATTATTACGCCGGAAGAGTTCGACAAAGTTCAGACGGAGCTTGCGCGGCGCAAGCAGATCAGCCGCCAGTACAGCGGAAAGAGTATTTTTTCTTCCCGCATCGTCTGCGGGGACTGCGGCTCCTACTTTGGCTCGAAAGTCTGGAACTCGACCTCAAAATACCGCAGGGTCATCTGGCAATGCAACGGCAAATTCAAGGGTGAGCACAAATGCGAAACGCCGCATCTGGACGAGGAAACCATTAAAGCGCGATTCGTGGCCGCCCTTAACGTTATCATCGAAAGCAAAGACAACATCCTTGAGGATTGCCGATTGATGCAAGCCACCCTGACAGACTGTACAGGCATTGATACAGAAATCGAGACCCTGCTTGAGGAGATCGAGGTTGTGACCGAACTGACAAAACACTGCATTGCGGAGAATTCGCAGACGGCACAGAACCAGGAGGAATACTCCGCCCGGTACAATGGGTTTGTGGAGCGGTACGAAAAAGCCAAAGCACAGCTTGAACAGCTCCGCACTACAAAGGCTGCACGGGAAGCCCAGGCAGAAGCCATCGGAGCGTTTATGTTTGAGGTGCAGGAATTAGATACCATTACCGAGTTTGACGAAAAGCTCTGGTTGACCACTATTGACACAGTGACCGTTCACGCCGACGGACGAATGACCTTCAAATTCCAGGGTGGTAAAACGCTCACTTCTTATTGACAATTCTCTAATCACGTTGTATAATCGGTATATACCGAAAAAAGGAGGAAGGCGTCTATGCCAAGACCGCCACGGTGCCGTCGGATTTGTGGCGTACCACAAGTTGATACCTTCTGCCCCAACGGGTGCGAGAATACCGAGCCGATCCTG
>ENA-OOXJ01001712-OOXJ01001712.1-human-gut-metagenome-genome-assembly--contig:-NODE-1712-length-13033-cov-2.538450_pt1 | contig 13033 bp, 8 predicted proteins | sample MGYA00241587_ERZ501343 | MGnify/ENA primary metagenome ERZ501343 (study PRJEB25962, sample SAMEA2042918) | human gut metagenome | biome: human gut; feature: human-associated habitat; material: faeces... | reverse complement strand
CATAAGCCACAACTTTCAGTTCACCCGGTTCATAAGGTACATCCATCCACATCAGGCGATAACGGCGTTGCAACACCAACGAATCTTTTCCTGCCAAAGCCCGGCTTTCTTCGGCTGACAACTTGTATTGCCGCCCGTAACTCTTGCCGTTCACAAACAGTTCGGCACTGGGATAACTGGTATAGACAAAAACAGGAGTATTCTCGCCTTCACGTCCCGGCCAAGTCCAATGGGGCAAGACGTGCAAGGTATTTGCCTTCTTGTTCCAAATGCTACGGTACAAATAATAACGGTCTTTGGGCAAACTGGCCAAGTCGATAATACCAAATACAGAACTATGGCTGGGCCATGCATCGGTATCATAAGGAGAAGGTTCGCCCAGATAATCAAAACCGGTCCACACAAACTGTCCGAGTGTCCAGTTGTAATCATCGGCCAAGGCGAAGTCTTCATCGGGTAAATTAGACCAAGAGCAACATTCTACATCATATCCTGACGACTGATGGTCATCGTACATAGCCCCTTTCCGCTTCTCCACTGGAAACTTATATACTCCACGCGAGCTCACGGTAGAAGCTGTTTCTGAACCCAGTACTATATTCTGAGGCAATTTGGCATAAGCTTCCGTATAGCGATGGGCGCGATAATTCAGCCCTGGTACATCCAGCATAGCGGCAAAACCGTTCTGTAATACACAACTCACCTGATCCATTCCACATGTAACCGGACGCGTAGGGTCTTCACGATGGCAGATATCTTGTAAGAAAGAAGCGACTTTGTAACCTTCGGGACTGCATTGAGTAGGTACCTCGTTACCCACACTCCACATCACAACACTGGCATTGTTACGATAATGATGCAACATGTTCACCATATCACGTTCGGCCCATTCATTGAAATAACGATGATAACCGTTTTCACATTTGGCAATATCCCATTCGTCAAAGGGCTCAATCATCATCATAAAGCCCATTTCGTCACAAAGTTCCACCAGTTCAGGAGCAGGCATGTTATGCGAGGTACGAATGGCATCACACCCCATATCTTTAAGTAATGTAAGCTGGCGGCGTAATGCGGCTACGTTTACAGCAGCTCCCAAAGGCCCTAAGTCATGATGGTTGCATACTCCCTGAAATTTACGATGCTTGCCATTCAGATAAAAACCTTTGTCTGCTACAATTTCAATACTCCGTATACCAAAACGGGTCGTATATTCGTCCACCTTACGCCCATCCACATAGATACGCGAAATGGCTTTGTACAAAGCAGGCGATTCTGGAGACCACAACAAGGGACTTTCCACGACAAAATTCTGTTCAAAAGGCAATCCATGATTTATCTTACGTACATCGTCCTTACGGGCAACCACCGCTCCGTCGGGCGAGAGAATTTCAGTCACCACGCGGATATGCTTATCGCCTGCATTGTCTATCGTGGTGAGCAAACGCACGGAAGCATAATCTTCACCAACATGCGGAGTCGTTAAATAAGTACCCCATACAGGTACATGCACCTGCTCTGTTACCACTAGCCGCACATTACGATACAGCCCGGCTCCTGGATACCACCTAGACGACTGAGTCTTGTTTTCCAAACGTACAGCCAATACATTATCCTTTCCATCACTGTTCAGTAATCCGGTAACATCGCAATGGAAAGAATTATACCCAAAAGGCCAAAAACAAGCTTCACGACCATTGACATACACGCGCGCCTCACTCATGGCACCATCAAAAATCAAGGTAATCAGTTTTCCTGCTGGTGCATCAAAGCGCGTACGATACCATCCTGTTCCCACATATGGCAAACCGCCTGTACGCCCCGTTTTCAATGTAGCTGTCTGCTCAAAATTTTGTGTTACGGCTACCGTCTGTAAATCGTTCTTCACGTCAAAAGGCCCATAAATAGCCCAATCATGCGGGACCGTTACTGTTTCCCAATTATGATCATCATAATCCAACTGCACCGCTTCCGGATAATCGCCTTTCGCAAATTTCCAGCCTTTTTCCAAAAGGTTCTCCGTACGCTGTGCCTGTACTACATTGACGGTTAACCACACCAGTAACCACGTAAATATTCCTTTTTTCATAATCTTATATATTATCATTGTTTAAAAGCATCCAAAGCCTCTGTTGCTCTCCCTGAATTATCAAAAGCTCCTTTGGTGTACCCCTTCCATCCACCATATGACTCAGGTTCCCAATAAAAAATTCCCAAACAACGGTCTACCGTTTTGGAGTGTTTCAACAATTTCACCAAAAACTCCTTACATACTTCAGCTTCATCCCAACTCATACCGACTTCACATATCATCACATCCTTATCATAACGCGCTACCATATCTGCCATATTTTTAATACACGCGTTTGTCATTTTATCCCATGTATCTATTTCCGGATAAAGCGACATACCTATCACATCGTATTCTGCATTGTTTTTTTTCAACATATCGAATATCCAACGATACAAATCATTGTTACCCCCCTCTTGCAAGTGCACAATTACTTTTGCCTTCGGAAACACTTGTTTCACAGCTCTACAACCCGTGGTTACGAACATGGCAAAGTTAGCTTCATTTTTCGCATATACTACCCCATTTTCCTTTTCCACATTATAGGTGGCCCCACTCAATGACACATTACTATCCCACAACATACCCGGTCCGACTTCATTACCAACCTGAACCCATTCAGGCATAATGCTATTCTCTTTCAGGGCTTCCAACACATCCTTGGTATGTAAAGCAATAGCCGATGTCAACTGTTCAAGAGATAAACCCTTCCAAGCCTCCGGTTTATACTGACTAGCAGGATCAGCCCAGACATCGCTGTAATGAAAATCAAGCATAAGACGCATACCCAAATCGTGTGCACGCTTGGCTTTTGCCAACACATCTTCCTTGTTACACCAGCCATCAATAGGATTCACCCATACCCGTAACCGGATGGCATCCAATCCCAAACTCTTCAGTAATGCCATACATTCCATCGGAACTCCATCGGCATTATAGAACTTTAAACCGGCAGACTCCATCTCAGTCAGCCAACTGACATCAGCCCCTTTGGCAAACACTTGTTTGTCATTGTTCATTCCTTGAGGCGAATCTGGCATTTTTTCTTCGCCACAACAAGCGGTAGCAGACATTCCCAAAATGACAGCTAACAAAATACATTTCAAATACAAACAGGCAGTAACGGTTATCAATCGATGAAAAACGGTAAAAAGAGGAAAAATTTTATTCATGTTTTTATTTTCGATTATAAGGTCTGGACAAAGATAAAATTAAAATATGCATCTTCAAGTATTTAATGCAAATAAAAGATGCGCCTTCCAAATTTTGGAAGACGCATCTTTTATTATCACTCGCAAATCGAGCCAAAATACTTTATCCCAAGAAAGAGATCAGCACACCGGCAGCTACGGCCGAACCGATAACACCGGAAATATTGCTGGACATACAGTAATTCAACACATGGTTTTTAGGATCATACTTCGTTGCAATCTCATTGCACACACGACTTGCCATAGGCACAGCACTCAGACCGGTAGCACCGATAAGCGGATTGATTTTCTTCTTAGAGAAGCAGTTTACCAGCTTTACAAACAGGATACCGCCTGAGATGGAGAGAGCAAACGCCAGGAAACCGCCAATTACGATACCGATGGTTGTCCAGTTCAAGAATGCCTCACTGGTCATGGTAGCTCCTACACTCAGTCCCAAGAATATTGTAGCAGCATTCATAATGCTGTTGGCAGCCGCATCAAACAGACGGCTGGTATCGCTACCGATTTCCTTCAACAAATTACCGAACATCAGCATACCGATAAGAGGAACTGCAGTAGGTACAAACAAAGCCACTACGGTAGTAACTGCTATCGGGAAGATAATTTTCAGCACACGCATGTTTTTGAACTCTGTCTTCGACGGATACAGCTTCTCCTGCTCTTTCATGTTGATGAGCAGTTCCTTCTTGCTACAAAGCAGTTTTACTACCAACGGAATGATAACCGGCACAAGTGCCATGTACGAATAGGCCGCAATAGCAATAGGTCCCAACAGATGAGGTGCCAGCTTGATGGTAGTAAAGATAGCCGTAGGACCATCGGCACCACCGATAATACCCAGTGCTCCGGCTTCTTGCGGAGTGAACCCGAACATTACGGCACAAAGCAGTACGGCAAAGATACCCAACTGCGCAGCCGCCCCAAATATAGAAAGACGCAAATTACGCAACATCGGGCCAAAATCGGTCATCGCACCCACACCCATAAAGATAACGGGAGGTAGGAAACCGGTCTTAATCAACATATAATAGATGAAGTTCATCAGTCCCAATTCATGAGCTATCTCATGAAGAGGCATCTCCCAGATGTTCTTCATCACCCCGTTCACCATCACCATGCCATTCTCGTCTGCCTGAATGACGCCCATCTCCCCGCCAGGGAAGTTGGCTATCAGCACACCGAAAGCAATGGGAACCAGTAGTAATGGTTCATAATGCTTCTTGATGCCCAGGTAAAGCAAGATAAAGGCAATGGCATACATCACGAGGAATGACGGATCGGCAATGATGTTGCTGAAAGCCGTCATGTCATAAAGTTTTCCAAATATATCTTCCATTATCCAATCTTCATTAATACATCATCTTCTGAAACCGAATCACCGGAGTTAACACAGATGGCCACGATGGTGCCATCCATATCCGAGCGGATAGCATTATACGTCTTCATCGCCTCAATATAACCCAGTAAATCGCCTTTGCTTACCTTGTCACCCACTTTACGGGGAGTTTCCTGCGTATTCTTCGTAAGGAAGAACTTACCTTCAAGCGGGGCAGTAACATCCGTACCTTCGCCAGCAGGAAGCGCTACTTTTTCAGTAGCCGAAGCAGGCAGGTCGATGTCGCCGTAAGCTACCGTCACACGATAAGCCTGTCCGTCCACCTGAACGGTAAGAGTCTTAGGTTTGGCATCGTCCAACGGAGACTTGTCGCGTTCGGCACGGCGTTTTTCCACATCATCCAAGAAGTCCTGCTTAGCCTTACCGCTCTTGTATGCCTCGTATTGTGCGGGGTGCATGGCATATTCAAAGAGTTCTTCGTCGTCCTCGCCCAATTCCCACTTGTTCTCCTTCATCATCTTGCGATACTTGTCAAGACAGTCGGGATAGTTATCCTGCGGGTTGCCGGTGAAGAATTTGCGACCTTCGCGTTCAGCCTTCTCCACAATTTCAGGAGCCAGTTCACCAGGCAGCTTACCGGCTTTGCCAAGAATCATATCCCAAATATCGTCGGCAATCATACCCCAACGTTCCTTGCCCTTTTCCATGGCAATGACGTTCATCATGGCCAGGTTCTTGACGTATTGGCTGAACGGAGTTACCAAAGGAGGATAGCCCACACGCGGCCATACATAAGCCACTTCGTTGAAAAGCTTAATGAGCAGTTCGTCCTGCTTCATGAAAGGCAGGTTGCGTTTGGCTTTGTACTTATTGATGCTTTCGAGATTAGTCTCCAAATCGGCCATCAGCGAACCCATCATACCGCCTGGCAGACCGGGTCCGATGAGCAGGGAATTCATCAGACGGTTACGCGGCGAAATGTAAAGTCCCAAGAAGTCATCCATGAATTCCTGAATAAGGGCACGCACCTTCATATAAGCTTCCATGTTCACCTCTGGAACTTTGAATCCAGCATCCTTCAGCATAGCCTGTACACTCAACAGGTCGGCATGGCCTGTACCCCATGACAAGGGTTCCATGCCTACGTCGATATAATCACATCCAGCCTCACAGACAGCCAGAATACTGGCCATGTTGAATCCCGGACCGGCGTGGCTGTGATATTGGATTGGAATATTCTTTATCTGTTTGATGCCAGCAACGATCTTGCCCAGAGTCACAGGACGTCCGATACCGGCCATATCTTTGATACAGATTTCATCAGCGCCAGCTTCAATGAGTTGTTTGGCCATGTTGACGTAGTATTCTACCGTATGCACCGGCGAGTGGGTAATACAGAGCGAGCACTGCGATATCATGCCAGCCTCGTGGGCATAGCCGATGGAAGGGATAATGTTGCGCACATCATTCAGTCCGCAGAAGGTACGGGTAATATCCGTTCCCTGTGCCTTCTTCACTTTATAGAACAGCTTGCGCACATCAGCGGGCACGGGACTCATACGCAGACCGTTCAGTGCACGGTCAAGCATGTGAGTCTGGATACCGGCAGCGTGGAAGGGTTTTGTCCACTCACGCACAGCCTTATTCGGGTTTTCACCAAACAACAGATTGACTTGTTCAAAACCTCCGCCATTAGTTTCCACACGGGCAAAACAACCCATCTCCACAATGGCCGGAGCAACTTTTACCAACTGGTCTACACGGGGCACATATTTTCCGGCACTTTGCCACATGTCCCTGAATACCAAGCTGAATTTGATTTCCTTTTTCATATTAGCCTATTCAGTATTTATTTTTATGTATTCTCGATCAGATTTTCTCGACCTTAGCCACTTTGCCTTTCCCATGAGTGGTCACTTTCACGGCCGCAGTGATAACTGCCATAATGTTTGCAGGGATAGGAGCTGGTTTTCCGGCAGCCTTGGCAGGCGTCTCCTCTTCAGGAGCATATTTGTTTACAAGCAACACCAAGCCCTTTCCTAAATAAATAACTATCAAAAGGATAGCAAAAACGGTGGCCATACCCACCACCATCAATAAGAGCGCTGTATTTAAGTTTTCCATATTATGAATTATTAGTAATCAGGGTTATTTTCAAAAAAAACGGTACGAAATTACGGATTATTGCTAAAAGAATGACAGATGATATGTATAAAAGATGCTAAAACAAAGAAAGAGAGAAAATTGAAAGCATAAATAATGCATAAAGCTTCAATTTTCTCTCTTCCTTATAAATTTACTCCGAATTCAAGCGGAATAATACAATGTTACTTTAAGTGTCCATATCCTTCCAAATGCAAGAACTAAAATTCGCTAGTGAAATGGAACTTAATATGTTTGAAGTCCATCTGAGCCATCTGGAGCACGTAACCCGAGTCGGCCAGGAACACATCACGACCTTCTCGGTCTTTGGCCATATACTGATACTTGCGCTTCTTGAAGGCCTCCAGTTCAGCAGGATCGTCACTCTCTATCCAACACGCTTTGTACAGACTCACGGGCTCCCACCGGCATTTGGCGTTGTATTCGTTCTCCAGGCGGTACTGGATAACCTCAAACTGCAATTGTCCTACCGTACCGATAATCTTCCGTCCGTTAAACTGGTTGACAAACAGCTGGGCCACACCCTCGTCCATCAGCTGGTCGATGCCCTTGGCAAGCTGTTTCTGCTTCATGGGGTCGGCGTTCTCAATGTATTTGAACATCTCGGGCGAGAAGCTAGGCAGTCCGCGGAAGTGCAACAATTCGCCCTCGGTCAGCGTATCGCCAATCTTGAAGGTACCGTTGTCCGGCAAACCGATGATGTCACCTGCCCATGCCTCGTCAATAGTAGTCTTACGTTGCGCCATGAACTGTGTGGGGCTGGAGAAACGCATGGTCTTGCCGTGACGCACGTGATAATAAGGCGCGTTGCGCACAAACTTGCCTGAGCATATCTTACAAAAAGCCACACACGAACGGTGATTGGGGTCAATATTGGCTGTTATCTTGAAGATGAAGCCGGTAAACTTGGGTTCTTCGGGTTGCACATCGCGCTCCTCAGCCTTCACGGGACGGGGACTGGGCGCTATCTCAACGAAGCAGTTCAGCAGTTCCTCTACACCGAAGTTGTTCAGCGCCGACCCGAAGAACACGGGAGCTAACTCACCTTTCAGATACTCCCCTACTTCAAAATCAGGATAAACACCGTCAATCAGTTCCAGTTCGCCGCGCAACTTGTCGGCAAGCTGGGCACCGATGCGTTTATCTAGTTCCTCGGTGTGTATGTCAACTTCCACCTTCTCTGTCACCACCTGCTTGCTGGGCTGGAAGAGGTTGAGGTTGTGCTCGTAAATATTATATACACCCTTGAAGCGCGGTCCGCTCTCAATGGGCCAAGTCAAAGGACGTACATGAATATGCAATTCTTCTTCCAATTCATCCAACAAGTCAAAAGGATCTTTAGCTTCGCGGTCCATCTTATTGACGAAGATAATAACCGGAGTATTGCGCATGCGGCACACTTCCATCAGCTTGCGGGTCTGTGTTTCCACACCCTTCGCGCCGTCCACCACGATAATAACGCTGTCTACGGCAGTCAGTGTGCGGTAAGTATCTTCGGCAAAGTCCTGGTGACCCGGTGTATCGAGGATATTAACCTTGTAGTCATGATAATCGAACTCCATCACCGAAGTGGTCACGGAGATACCGCGCTGCTTCTCAATGTCCATCCAGTCGGACGTGGCGGTCTTCTTGATTTTATTACTTTTCACGGCACCCGCTACCTGTATCTGTCCGCCAAAGAGCAAAAGTTTCTCGGTAAGCGACGTCTTACCGGCATCGGGGTGCGCGATGATTGCAAAGGTGCGTCTTCTTTCTATCTCTTGATTTGTTGCCATATATTATTGTGTAAGCACCACAGAGGACACAGAGTATCACAGAGGATTGTGAAGAAACTCCGTGCAGCTCTGTGTCCTCCGTGGTGCACTTTTTATTTATTGAATGATTATTTTCAACTCTCCATTTTCAATTTCCTCAAGCATTCCGCCAACGACTCTTCCCAATGCGGAATCTCAATGCCGAAAGTCTTCTTTATTTTGCTCTTGTCGAGTACGGAATAATGCGGGCGGGGTGCCTTGGCGGGATATTCGTCGGTGTGCAACGGACTGACCTTGCAAGTCGTAATACCCGCCATACGGTGAATGGCCACCGTAAAGTCGTACCACGAGCAGACGCCCTCATCGCTGAAATGATACACACCAGGTACAACACCCTGATTGATAGCCGCAAAAATAGCCTTTGCCAAATCGGCAGCATAAGTAGGCGTACCAATCTGGTCGAACACCACGCCCAATGCCTCGCGTTCGCGGCCCAGGCGCAACATGGTCTTCACAAAGTTGTTGCCGTAAATGGAATACAGCCAGGCGGTACGGATAATCATGGCACGGCTGCACTTCTGCATCACAGCTTCCTCACCCGCCAGCTTGGTGCGTCCGTAAACAGAGTTGGGACACGGAACCACTTCCTCGGTATAAGGCACATGTGCTGTGCCGTCGAACACATAATCAGTAGACACCTGTATCAGGGCGGCACCTACGGCCTCAGCAGCTTCGGCCAAGTAGCCAGGAGCCAGGTGGTTCAGCCGGTCACACAACTCGGCGTTGTCTTCGGCCTTGTCTACGGCCGTATAGGCGGCACAGTTCACAATAACGTCAATGCGATTATCGCCTACAAAAGCACGCACGGCCTGCCCGTCGCAAATGTCCAGTTCCTGTACATCGGTAAAGAAATACTCATGTTGAGGATACGTGGCCGCCAGCACACGCATCTCATTGCCAAGTTGTCCGTTGGCACCGGTCACTAAAATTTTCATATAATGTGTTGTATCAATCGTCTAATTTCAGTTCGCCTTTCCGGTCTTTGTCATAATAGTTGGCAAGCAGCGATATAAAACTACTGATGGCCTCCATTGCCTTGGCCGTTCCCTCGCTGATTTCTTTCTTTTGCAGCCGCAGGAGCAGTACGCCATACAGGGCCTCAAAGCAGGTCTCCAGTTCCGGTTCTTCTTTACGCCCGTTTTTCTGTCTCAACTCTACTATAAAAGGCAATGCCTTGAAATAGGCCGCGTTGTAAAACGGATATTTAGTAGAAGCAAGCAGAGCGGCATGAAGTTCCGTAAGGTTCTGAATCACGTTGCGGTTTATCTGCAAATGGCCCTTCTCTATCACTCCCTCGGCACGCATCATCTCACACAGGTTTCCATACCACTCTTCCAACTCAATCTGCTCCGGTTCGGGATAGTGGCGAATAATGTTCTCGCGGATTCGGTCGATGTCACACCCGTTGGCACGCAACAGGTCTTCCACCTGCCACATGTATATCAAATATTCGGCAATGTTCTTTTCTTTCAGCGATGCTGCTATTTTCATTTCTGCATTTCCAATTTATCAGTATCCGTCATCTGTCAGTAAATCGACTCACCCATCAGCGTAAATACCAGCCCCAGTACAGCCACCACGGCCACCACACTGCCAATGATGCGGTTGAGTATCCAGATGCCGCGCAGGTTGAACTGACGGCGTACCTTATTTACAAAATAGGTAATGCCAAACCACCAGGTCAGTGCACCGGCGGCAATGGCCAGATAACCCGTCACGGCCTCGAACAGCAATACCCCCTGCCCCACAAAAGCAAAACGGGCAAAAAGGCCGATAAACAGGAAGATGATAAGCGGATTGGACAGCGTGACGAAAAACGCCGTTATGAAGTTGTGAAGATAAGTTCCCTTGTTGGTGGAAGCCGGTCGGATGGAACGCACCGGATTGCTGCGGAACGTGTAGATGCCGAAAGCCAGCAGCAGGATGCTTCCCAGAAGCTGGAGGTAGAAAATGTTCTTATTGACGTAATCGAACACAAAGCTCATACCATAACCTGTGAGCAACGCGTAGAATATGTCGCTCATGGCAGCTCCCACTCCTGTAACAAAGCCATACCACCGCCCCTTGTTCAAAGTACGCTGGATACACAGCACGCCTACCGGACCCAACGGCGCCGACACTATGACACCGATAATAAAGCCCTTCCACAATATGCTAAGTATGGTTTCAATTTGAATCATGGCTGCAAATATCGTATTTTTTTGCGAGATGGGCGAATAGTAGGGCGGTTTTTTAAGAATAAGAAAATGTCGTAAGCAGCCCAGGCAGCGTACCTCACCACCCCACCCAGCCTGCCTTCCCCGTCCACCCACGCTGGATAGCCCCCTTACCCAGCGTGCCTCCAGCTGCCCCGATTTTGTTTGACAGGAATGCACATAAAAAAGTTTTTGCAATACAACCTATTTACACTATCTTTGCACGAAGAAAAACAAAAGGTTGCGGGAGCCGTTGCCCTGCGCCCTTGAAGCGACTGGTATTTAATCATTCATTAGCAACATACAGACTATGATTTTCTTTTTCAGAACCCCGGCCAAGAGTGTGATTGCCGCAGAATGCGACCACCAACTGGCACAAGCCGACAGCGACAAGCTGTGCTGGCTGTTCGGAGAAGCTACCCCCGAAAGTGAAGAGAACCTGAAAGGCTGTTTCGTGGGCCCGCGCCGCGAAATGATCACCCCCTGGAGTACAAATGCCGTAGAGATCACACAAAACATGGGTCTTGACGGCATTTTGCGTATAGAGGAATACTTTCCGGTAGCCAACGAAAACGCAGAATACGACCCCATGCTACAACGCATGTACAAGGGACTGGACCAGCAGGTGTTCACCACCAACCGCAAGCCGGAACCCATTATCCACATCGAAGACCTCGAAGCCTATAACGAACAGGAAGGCCTGGCCCTCTCGAAAGAAGAGATGGACTACCTGAAAAAAGTGGAAAAAGACCTGGGACGTCCGCTTACCGACTCCGAAGTGTTCGGCTTCGCCCAAATCAACTCCGAACACTGCCGCCACAAAATCTTCGGCGGTACGTTCATCATCGACGGCGTGGAGCAGGAATCCTCGCTCTTCCAGATGATTAAGAAAACCACACAGGAAAATCCCAACAAAATCATATCGGCCTACAAAGACAACGTAGCCTTTGCCGAAGGTCCCGTTATCGAACAGTTCGCTCCCGCCGACCACTCGAAGCCCGACTACTTCCAGGTGAAGGACATCAAGAGCGTTATCTCGCTCAAGGCCGAAACACACAACTTCCCCACTACGGTAGAGCCCTTCAACGGTGCATCGACCGGTACGGGCGGTGAAATCCGCGACCGTATGGGTGGCGGTAAGGGTTCGTGGCCCATTGCTGGTACAGCTGTCTACATGACCTCCTACCCCCGTTCGGAAGAAGGACGCGAATGGGAAGAAATACTGCCCGTGCGCAAATGGCTGTATCAGACACCCGAACAGATTCTGATCAAGGCTTCGAATGGTGCCAGCGATTTCGGAAACAAATTCGGCCAGCCGCTTATCTGCGGTTCGGTACTGACTTTCGAGCACAAGGAAAAGGAAGAAGTTTACGGCTACGACAAAGTCATCATGCTGGCAGGCGGTGTGGGCTACGGTACCGAACGCGACTGCCTGAAGGGCAAACCCGAAGCCGGCAACAAGGTGGTTGTGATGGGTGGTGACAACTACCGCATCGGCCTGGGCGGCGGTTCAGTATCTTCGGTTGATACCGGACGTTACAGCAGCGGCATCGAGCTGAATGCCGTACAGCGTGCCAACGCCGAAATGCAGAAACGCGCCTACAACGTGGTGCGCGCCCTCTGCGAAGAAGAAGTAAACCCCGTAGTGTCTATCCACGACCACGGTTCGGCCGGACACGTGAACTGCCTCTCCGAACTGGTGGAAGAATGTGGCGGACACATCGACATGAGCAAGCTGCCCATAGGCGACAAAACCCTCTCGGCCAAGGAAATCATTGCCAACGAGAGCCAGGAGCGCATGGGACTGCTGATTAAGGAAGAAGCCATCGAACACGTACACAAGATTGCCGAGCGCGAACGCGCCCCGATGTATGTGGTGGGCGAAACGACCGGCGACCACCGCTTCTGTTTCGAGCAGGCCGACGGCGTACGTCCGTTCGACCTGGCCGTTGACCAGATGTTCGGCTCTTCTCCCAAGACTTATATGGTAGACAAGACCGTAGAGCGTCATTACGACATGCCGACCTACGAATTGCCCAAGCTGCACGAATACCTCACCAACGTGCTTCAGCTCGAAGCCGTGGCGTGCAAGGACTGGCTGACAAACAAGGTAGACCGTTCGGTAACCGGCAAGATTGCCCGCCAGCAGTGCGTGGGCGAATTGCAATTGCCATTGAGCGATTGCGGCGTGGTAGCTCTCGACTACCGCGGCAAGGCAGGTATCGCCACATCACTGGGAC
>ENA-OOXJ01001710-OOXJ01001710.1-human-gut-metagenome-genome-assembly--contig:-NODE-1710-length-13034-cov-2.965791_pt1 | contig 13034 bp, 8 predicted proteins | sample MGYA00241587_ERZ501343 | MGnify/ENA primary metagenome ERZ501343 (study PRJEB25962, sample SAMEA2042918) | human gut metagenome | biome: human gut; feature: human-associated habitat; material: faeces... | reverse complement strand
CGTCGAAGTCTCCGTCATCTACCAGAGCCAGGCCAATCTGCTGCAGCTGGAGAACCAGTATCAGAAAGTGATGGCTAGAATCTATAAGAGCCGGCTATAAGATTCTTATTTCTTCCGGCAGGTAGCCGCTACGGATGCGCCACTCCTGCGGATAGAGATTGTTGGCCCGGTTGCCGACATTCTTCACAAAGCCAAGAGGAAAATCCCGATAAGTAAGCAATACAAAACCGCGAGGGGCCGCGCCTGAAAGGGTGACGGCCTCTTTACGTAGATAAGCAATGGCCATCGGATAGTCCACCTCTTCGCAGGCGAAAGCTTCACGGCGAAGCAGGCTGCTCATGGCCAGTGCATGGGCAGGAACGCAATCCTTCCCTTTCGTCTCGGCCAGCGTCACGCCGGCCTGCAGCACACGAACATGCTGCTTCAAGGCCGACAACACAGGAAGCCACGACGTTGCGAAAGCAGTCAGCGCCTGTCCCTCGGGCATCAGGCTATATCCTTCCGCCCCGCGCAGCCAGCCTTGTACCGCTGCCAGCTGCTCCTTGCCGAAAGCCATCGAAGAGGCAGCTTTACCGCCGTTCCCCTTCTTTCCTTTCTGTTTACCCGAGATTAGCTTATCCGCATTCGGCCGCCCCATCTGCGCCATTCGCATGCCATCCGCCTCTTCTTCATCGCCCGCCTTGCGCAGCACGGCCAGGAAGAATCCTTCACCCTGCGTCTTGTGTGGCAGGAAGCGATACACGGGAAAGTCTTCCCCCGCCAGCAGATTACCTGTAATGTTCCATTCGGCAGGCACATCAAGCGGCAACACCTCCGCTCCCAGCTCGTCGCGAATCCAGCGTACATTCTCCTCGTTTTCCTTCGTGTTATAGGTACACGTGCTGTACACCAACAGTCCGCCCGGCTTCAGGCAGGGCCAGATGTCCGTCAGAATGCGCCGCTGGCGTTGCCAGCAGATTTCCACATTCTCCGGACTCCATTCCTCGATGGCTGTCTCGTCCTTGCGGAACATGCCTTCGCCCGAGCAGGGCACATCGGTCAAGATGCAGTCGAACAGATGTTCCAGCGGGGTAAACTCCGCCGGATCGCTGTTTGTCACCACCACATCGGGATGTCCCCACTTCGTCAGGTTCTCCGCCAGCACCTGCACCCGGTTGCGCATCACCTCGTTGGCCACCAGCAGGCTGCCCGCAGGCAACAGGCTGCGCAGGTGGGTCGACTTGCCGCCCGGAGCCGCACAGAGATCGAGCACCGCCACTGCCCGCTCCGGCAGATACCGCCTCACCGCCTGCTCCACAAACATGGACGACGCCTCCTGCACGTAGTAGCCTCCGGCATGGAACAGGGGGTCGAAGGTAAACGTCAGACGCTGGTCCAGGTAGCAGGCACCGGTAGCCCAGGGGACCTCTTTTAATGAAGAATGAAGAATGAAGAATGAAGAATTATCCCACTTCTGAGGGTTCAGGCGGATGCTGACGGGTTGTTCGTCCTCCAGCAGGGCGACGGAAAAACGATTGTATTCTTCTTCGCCCAGCAGGGCACGGGCATAGTCTACAAAAGGAGCGGGTAGTTGCATGGCATATTTCTTGAAATGTTCGGCTACAAAAGTAAAGAATTTGAAGGGAAGTTCCTCTCCTTAATTCACAGATATTTTTCCCTGACTGGAAAAAAAGATTTCCTTTACTGGAGAAAAAAGATTGTCTGACTGGGAAAAAACAAGCCATACCGCTTTTGACGATATGGCTTGACAAACAAAACAAACAATTGCTTATTACGATTAATAAGCTATTCCCGTCCCGCTTCTCCAAGCCCGGACAGGCAGACTCGCCTCACGACGATTTCTCTTTGCGACGGCTTCAGCGTTCCTGCAACGCCGCACGTATTTTTTCGTAGGCTGCGTCTTTCAGCAGCACCGTTTTCTTTCCGTCCAGCAGGTAGAGCGACGGCATCGCTTTCAGGTCGTACAGTGCTCCGCCCTTCACCGCCTCGCGGTCGGTACCCACCGTCCAGCCTTCGGGCATGTCAGGCAGGGCTTTTCGCCATGCGGCATCATTGCCTTCGGTATAGACGGCCAGGACACTCAACTTGCCGGCCCGTACGGCTTCGGCCAGTGCCGTGTCGGCCACCATCTGTAGCAGTACCTCGTGGCACGACTCACACTCGGGGTCGTAGAACATCAGCAGCAGACGGTCGTTCTTCACCGGTGTGGTGGCCAGCGTGCGGCGTGTACCGTCGGGCTGGTAATAGGTAAAGTCCGTAGCCTTATCCCCTACGTTATTGCGCCTTACCAGCTCCAGCTTGAAGCGGTAAGCGGAACGCATCGCATCCGTCTGTGGCAACTTGCCGAGCAACGCCTCCAGATACATTCCGTAGAGCCCTTCGTTGTAGAAAGGCGAATTGGGGTTGAAGAGGTAATCGTCCGCCGTTTGGGTCAAAACCTGCCGGGCATGTTCTTTCCCGACGAACCCTGCGCACCAGTTCTCCAGGCTCTCGCGCGTCAGCTCCTCCGGTGTTGTGCCGTCCGCCAACAGGGCGATGAAGTTCACGAAGCCCTGCTCCGTCACGTCGCGGTTGTTCACCAGCGTGGTGTCGGCAAAGTCGAACTGCTCCCAGTAGTGGATGAGCAGCCAGGACTTGCGGGCTTCCGGCTCCGTCAGGGTGGCGGGGATTTCGGGGAAAGGGAATGCCTTCATCTGAATCTGTACTGTATCCGTCTGACCAACAGAAGACATTCCTTGTTTAGCTTGACATGAAAATACCAACAACACCAAACAAACTATAAACCAGTCCTTAATCATATGATTCATCGTACATCTCTTACACAACGTGTTCCACCGACCCTCCCTGTAGCATTACCATTATTGGGGTCCGTATCCAATATAAAAGCACCTTCTGTTCCATCATATAAAAATCCTGGACGATTATTATCGTATATATATTTCCCATTCATACTGAAAGCAGTATTTGTAATGGTTCTCATACCACTCATTTCACTTTTCAAAGCCGGTATAGTAAGCATAATACCTACTTCCCGTTGATTTGGAAGACGATATCCAGCTGGACATGGGCTTTCACTACGTCCCCAAGTAGGATACAATCTATTATGAATTGCGTTCCATGATAAATACTCGATCACTCCCCGATCATCTTTATAATAACTTTGAGAGGCATCTACTTGAAATTTAGTATAAGGTCTGTTCAACACATCCCTTTCATTGTGCTCATCCAGATTATTGCCGCCATCATAAGCAGTACGCTTGGCGGCATATCCCAATCGTGACATATCCACAATTCTGTCAGATGCATCCCAATCAATATAATCGTCAGGAGTTTTATCAGATTCATCCAGACGTATACCCAAATTACGCACACATCGATAAGCATAATTATCTCCTGTTGGATTATATACAACTTTTTCCGTATTTCTTCCACTAGAGTAATTAAAATCTCCTATAGAACCACCTTCTTCTGCCCACATAACAGTAGGGTTCTCGGATTTAGCAGTATTATCCCAATAGGTACTACTAGCCAAGTGATAACGCTTGCCATACTGTTCTTGCGGATAAGTACGTGCACTCTCATTAATAGCCGCATCTCCCGTCCATAAATCACTCAACTGGTCTATAGCGGCCAAATACCAACGTACTTCACGACCATCAACCACATTATCGCCGTCTACATCCCGATTACGTAACATACAAGCATGCCAAATGGTATTATAATCAATACTATTTGAACCTCCCGAAGAATTTAATCCATATCGGCTACTCGTAGAAATGATATCCGTCCAATTCTTCGGAACATCAACTACAAAATTCATTTGGTTTTGTCTTCCATTATCTGGAGTATTTGTATAAGGCTCCCTATGGGGATGATCAAAAGACGCATTTAACTCATCTGTTTCCATTACAGATTCCGTTCCCCATGCTGTCGTAACATCCGAATCTACATCATACAGCGTGTAAATAGGATGTTGTTTGAAAGAAAGTACACTTCGAATTACAGAAGATGCACCATCATCACTTTTAACGCCTTCACCTCGACAAATATGTAACAATCTGTCGCGGCCGTTTACTACTTTTTTCCATAATAACAACCCTGCGTCAGTAGGAGCGATAGGAGTACCACCTACAGTATTCGGATCTACCGGATCTGTTACATATACAAACTCATCAATAAAGGCCGTAATAGCAACTGCTTTTCTACCATTTACTTCTACAAACATTTCATGGGTAGGATTAGTATTTGCGACATACGTTAAATAGTTCAACAACTGTTCTATATCACGAAGAACAATCATACCATTATTCGCACTAGGAATTTGATAACCAGTCCACGCAGGATTTACATACGTTCCTGTTTCAGTCGGTGTACTTCCATTATATCCATCATAGGCAAAATCTCCAGGATATTTAACATAATGATCTTTGTCTGCACCATATTCCCAATTCACAGCAAAAGTAATCCATTTATAATCATGAGGCATATTTCCATTAGGCCCTGTAATACGCATGGCATTCTCAAAAGGCGTACTTACAGCCCATGTCAAACGTCCATCGGGTGTCTGATCTTTCAAGTCGTCAAGATACAGATAAAACAGATAACGGTCAAAATGTGAATCCAGTTCCAACACTTCCCCACCGGCAATCACCACATCCCCTTCTGCTCCGGGACGGTCTTCCTTATCATCCTCTACTTCGACAATAATAGAATTGACATCAGTGATTGTCACATTATACGTATAATGCGTATTACGTTCTGTATCATAGTTATTTACTTTTTCTTCATTGTTTACATCATCAACGCCACCAGTATTTCCCAAATGAATCGTATATGTAACGTCCGCACTGACAAACTCTGTATTTCCACTATTATCCGTCTTTTGATAAGACAATTGTCCCTTTATTTCCACATAGGTTCCATTTTGAGGAGCAAAAACAAAAGTTCGTTCGCTTAAATCTTCATTAGTTGTTCTTTTCTCACGCATGGAAAAGAGGGTGGCATCTTTATTTTCTTCAAATTCATTTTTTGACGCTACATTAATTCGCTTAATAGGTTCTTGTCGATTTTCCTGTACATAAAAATCAAATGTACTTATCACTCCTGCACCATTATTCGCCACATCAAAACTCAACGCACTAGGCAAATCGTTATATTCACCCGATGCATCATTCTCCTGTTCAAAAAGATAAGAAGAGCGGGAGATGTTGAATACTCTATAATTTTTTGGTACAAAAGAAAAATTATCATAATTATCATTCTTAGCAGTTACATTAAACGTAATACGGGCATCCGTACGCTTAAAATACAATTTTCCAGATAATGTATTGGTACCAGCCGCTACATTATAAGTATACTTATCTATTGTCCCATTGCTATCAGAATCATACCCCAATTGTCCAGTCATCACAAAATAAGTACGCTGTATATTGGCAGCCTGCGACAAAGTAAAAGCCAAATTCAACAAATCATTCTTATTTGAAACAACATCAAGTGCTTGTTTCTCCAATCCAGAATAACCAACATTAGCTACTGCATAGAAAGTTTTATCATTCCCCGAATGGATAGCAAAATTCTTTATTTTACCGGTAGTAGACCTATCGCCTTCCGCATTCTTTTCATTTGTCTTTTCCCAATCTGAATCGCCATCCAGATAAAACTGTTTATTATCTAAGGTACCATCCCCATTAAATGCAAAAACGTAGATATTCAACACCTTATTTTCTGCATTCACACTGGCAGCCGCCCGCGTCTGAACAACAGCGGTTTTCTCTACTTGAAAACTCAAGTCAACAGTCATCGGAATGCCTTCTTCAACCCTTGGTTCATCTGTTCCTTCAACAAAAGTATTGTCCACACACGCACCAAGCAAGCATACAACAATACAAAAAAATGCAATCTTGACTATATTCTTTATCATACCACATCCTCCTACATTTTAATCAAACTCTGGGATATTCACTTCTACATTTGTCCAATCCAACACTTCATAGTCAAATTGAGCTGTTGAATTTTGCTTCAAATGAATAGTAATGCGCAACTCTTTGCCCCGAGGCAAATCTTTAACAGCACTCAAATCAACAGGAGGTTGATTATTATTATTCCAAGTGGCATTAAAAATATATCCACTCTCGGGTGCGCTATTTTCATAAACATATGCTGTTTGTGAAGAGGAAATAGAAACATCATTTCCTCCTACTTGCATATCAGACATCGTAACATTTTTATTTCCCACAAATAAATTTAATGATTCATTGGGGAATAACGGAACCTGCGGATTATTGACATCTGCATTTGACAAAGAAATACCACTTATGGACTGGGCAGTCCCGGTTTCATTAACAATAACCAACTGCACTTTTGCCACCACAAACTCCAACTGCATCTTCTCTTCTTGAATGCCTCCACCATCTTGTGGAATTTGCACCGTAATTGTTTTTTTAGCTGTCTGAGGAATAAGGCTATTACTACTAGAAGGCTGCGTAATTTCCCTGTTTTCCAATGTTTGCACCGAAACATTCTCCCAATCATTATATCCGGTACCTACCTCATTCGCAATCGCATAAAAATCAAAAGTCCTATCTTCTTCCTTTTCTGTTACCAGTTCACTGAATGTAACCGTCTTATACCTCTGACCATTATCATACTCATCAAAATCCTCCTCACTATAAAATTCATTATACAATATCTTACTGTCTTTCGCTACAATCACCCGTAGCGTCTTCATCTGTTCATTATCAGCCAATTCGTTACCTGCAATAGTTTCATCGCTTAATGCTCTTGTCGTAAACGTCACCTGTACCGTTGCCTTCTCTTTCGCAGCGTAATCATCCTTGATGCAAGACACGGGAAGCAGGGTCAGCAGCAGAAGCAATCCGGCCAGTTGTACACTGTATTTCTTTGTCAGTTTCTTCATAATTCTATTCCTCCCTTCTACATTATTGCCAGTCTGGAATGACGTCTTCCACGTACCATTCCGGCAGCTTGATGGTTACACCCGTTTCTATAAATTCTATTCGGATGGGCAAATAGGCTTCCTGTTTGGTCACATCAATGTACTCCTTGTAGCGGTTCAGGTAGTTGAAAATGCTTCCACGAACCAGTTCCCGACCGTCGGAAGTACACAGCACCAACTCGTGTTCGCAATGGCTCTCATGGAGTTCACCGTTGTAATCCATGCGGAACAGGGCAAGGTCGCTGGTGTGATAGATGCCAGTCTCCGAATCGTAGAACAGTTCGGGATAGCAGGTGCCTTTTTCGTCCAGATTGATTTCGTTGTTGAAAGATGTCTGTGCGTTGGAGTTTTCGATACGCACATTCAGGGGCATTTCGCCGCGCGTCGCAGGAGCCGGCCAGCCCACAATTTCGATGTCCACATCTACGTGCGAGCTGTAGAGCGTCACCGTATCGCGGTACATCACATAGTTTCCATCGGGCATCACGAATTCCTGCTGCCCCATGTAGTTGTCGTCATGACTGGTCACCGGATCGGGTACTCCCCAATTCGGATCTTGAATATAGATTTCGTCAAAACTGGTCGATGACTCCAGATTGACAACTTGCGTATGGTCGTACGCATTACCCACGGCTACTACCTTGTAACGTTTGCCTGGGGTCAGCTTGAAAGAAGGTACGGCTGAGAAGTTTTTCAGCTGGTCCTGGTTGTATGTACCCACTCCAAGTATATGTCCACCCTCGTCGAATACATAGAGTTGCACTTTATCCATGTATTGGTAGAGCACATCCTTGTCTCCATCTGCCAAATACTGGAAATAGATAGTCACATTATGACAATCTTCCAGCTCATCTTTGATACAACTGGTCACCAGGACAGGAACCAGCAGCAACATCCATACTATGTTCTTCCAATGTTTCATTGCAATAGTTTTTAGGATTGCCCCAGAGGGCGATTGTTAAGTTTCAGTTTTTAAGGCGATAACACTTGCGTCTCACCTTTTCTTACAGGACTTGCTCCTGTGAACAGTTTTATCAACCGGGCGGCAGGTAAGGCCAACCGCCCGGTTGGATATCATCAGTTATTAGGGGATAAATTAGTTAGAAGAGCCTTCCCAAACAGCATCAATATCAACAATAGACCAAGTAGCTTCTGTTACAGTTACAACTACACCATACAATGTATTACCACCTTCATCACCTATGATATTGCCATCAGCCAATTCTGCTTTTGTTATGCGATAAATCTTGCCGTTTTCAAAGGTTACTTCACTACCTTCAGCATCAATATATTGTTTAACCATTGCGAAACGAGGAGCAGGTTTTGGATTTGAAGAATCAGCACCTACAGAAGTATCAAAATAAATCTTGAAAACAGGATTTTCAGTACCGGCATAAAAATTGTAAGCAAAAGCATCACCACCAGCAGGCCAAGTTCCGGTTAAGAAACTACGCTCAGATTCTGTACCCGAAATCGCGTCTTTCAGTACAGCATCTATACCTGTTCCCAAGCTATTCCCTTCATCATCCCCATTCACATCCCAGCAATAATCTTGGGGGCCTGTAGCAGCAGAATACCTGTCATCATTTTCCGAATAGGTTCCACCTTGCGTATACAAATTATCCATATAAGCACCGGCGATAGTCAGAGTTGTATATTCACAAGTAGCTTCTTCATCATCCACGTGAATAATTCCTGAAACTTCCAAACGTGCGACAGGAATAGCCATATTAACGGATGCTGTATATAACTGATAAGTTTTGTTTTGATTACCTTCTACGGCACCTTCCTCAGTTATATCGTCATTAGTAATCACCGGTGAATCAGTATCTCCAGTCAAAGTAAAGCCAGTTGTTTCACCGTATGCAGGAATAAATTCTGGTTTACTTTGCAAAGCAGAAGTTTCTATTGCAGTAGAAGCATAAGACTTCTGTCCACCATTTATTGAAACCGTAATCAGCCCTGGTTTAGTCACATTCCAAAATTTAAGCTCTGTCGAACTTGAAACGTCGTCAGCATTAATCGTAATAGTTTTAGGAGTAGCACCCACATTAGGCGTACCAGCTGTCACGTCAGAGGCTTCATACAAAGAAACTACAAGATCGCCCTTAATAGCAATAGTCGTTGTTCCAGCTGTTCCTGGAGTAGGATCTGTAATAGTTCTCGTCAATGCAGGATTTATTAATTTTACACTGACAACACCTGTTCCATCAGGAAAACTGTTATTTACAGCATCTTCCTCATTACTACATGCCGTAAAAGCCAATCCGGCCAATCCGAGCATAAAAAACTTGTTCATTTTCATAATAACAAATTTTAGTTAATAAACTTCTATCATTTAATCTCTCTGTTTTCTCAAGTTTATTCGCTGAACAGCGCTTTGGCTTCCTGCAACTGTTTCAGGTTTCCGGAAGCATCGCTGTAACCGGCTTTAACGGCCCGTGCAAAAGTCTCCTCTGCCTTGTCGGCCTGTCCGCTCTTATAGTAGGCCACGCCCAGCAAGTTGAGCGAAGCTCCGTCCGTTGCATTCTTCAGCAGAGCGATGGCTTCGTCGTAGTGTTCCGTTTCCACAGCAGCCAAAGCGGCATTGTTGCGCGCTGCCGTGTTGTCGGGATAGGTGCGTACCGCTACGTCCAACGCCTTGCGATAGCCGTCGGAGTTGCGTCCGTAGCTGTCGGCTACGCGCTGTATCTCCGCCACACTGAGCAGGTCGGGACGGGTCTTCAGCACTTCTTTGGCTTCTTCGAGCGTGAAGTTGCGCACGTTGTACTCGATGCGGTATTCGTTGCGACGCAACGGAGCATAGAGCTCGTCGATCAGGTAACGGTAGTCGTCGGGCGAAAGCTGCTGGCGGATCTTCCACTCGCAGTCGTCGAGGTTGTCGCCGCATTGGTCGATGGCTTCCTGCACCTTCGCACGGGCCGACCATCCTTCGGCCTGCTTCACCTGTGCCACAAAGCCGTCCCAGTCTTCACCCTTCCAGTCCACGTGCCAGAGGTCCTTCTTCAGTTCGGGATTTTGTTTCTGCACGTAAGCGGCAAATGTCTCTGCACGCTGCTGGGAAAGACGCAGGTTGTAGGGCATCGAGCCTTCGGGAGACGCATAACCGGTGACGTAGACGCCCGTCACGGTCAGGTTCAGATTCCGCTTCACCGTTTCGAGCGAATGCTGTACACTGTCCAGCTCGGCACGGTTCTTACGGAAGTTCGGCAACACGTTGTAGCCGTTTACCGGGTATTCCAGACGGGCCATCTTTACCTCTGAACGCCGTTTCACTTCTTCCTCTTCAGGCTGTACAAACGGAGAAACCACGAGCACCGGATCCTGATAGGGCAAGATGCCGCCTGCGGCCAGCACCTCATCGCCTTCGGAGCACTCGGCACAGCCCGTGACATAGCCGCGCAGCTCCAAGCGCCCGTTCACCATCCACCGGTTGAAAGGTACCTCGGTAGTATAATCTACTGTCTGCGGCTTTCCATTCTGACGCTTTATGCGCACAAGCCCCTCTTCTTCTGATATAGTGCCTAAAGCGATCTTACGTTCAGTCACCTTATTGCGAACTTTGCCTTCCAGCACCACCGGCTTCAGCTCCATCTGCTGACTACCATCGGCCGATACCAAAACCGGCACCAGCCGCAAGGTCTGCTGACGGTTCAGTTCCACAGCGTCCAACCGGATGTCGGCACTCACCCGAACACTACGCCCGACCTTCTCCACCTTACTATTTTCCAGTGTCAGGTTTTCCAGGTAATGCGTCTGCCCCAGAACAGCCATCGGACATGCCGCCAACATCCATGCAAAGAATATCATCATCTTTTTCATATTCTTCCTCCTTCCCTTATTTAATAATGTATATCAGAGAAACGGCAGCCTTGGTGACACCCAGGTAGTTCTTTTTGCCGCTATCTTTCCATTCACCGCATTCAGGGCACTCGTACTTGTCGTAATGAGCGCGTATATAGCCGACGCCGATGGCAGCCTCGATGCTCCAACGTTTACCCAACAGCCACTGGTAACCATAGACCAGACCGGCGCCAGCATACCAACCTTCGTAGCGGTAGTTCTCCAGGTTCTTCCAGAGTCCGAACGGCATCTTGATACCACCCCAGTTGTACTGTCCGCCCAACAGATGAGCACCGACAAAGTGGCCGTTAAAGCGTTCGCACAGCCAGTAGCGGACTTCGGGCTGAGCCAACCAATGCTTCCACTTCTTGTTGTCGTTGAAGGTCCAGCCGTTGTAGTTGGCAGACAGATCCAGCGTCCACTTGGGGGCAAGGCCGATTTCCGCACCCAGGTTGATCGTTGCTGTCGCGTCGTAAAGCAGGTTGGTCTTGACAGCCCAGTCCTGAGCCGACAAAGAAATGCTGACAAACAGCATCCATAAGAGCAAGATTCGTTTCATATTTTTCATTTTTATAGCACGATTTCTTTCAATCTCAATAAAAAAAGAGACTTTTCTGTTACTTTGTAGGTAACGGTGATTTAAATCAATGGTACAAATTTAAAATTTTGTTTACAAACAAACAAACTGAAACAAGATTTTAACATTTAAAATTTACAATTCAATTATGCAATTCATACTTTTTCTTTCGCTTGCCCGAAAGAAAAAGATATCAAAAAGAAAGGGCCCCGTCTGCACTTCCGGGACTACTCCAGACGACTTCCAGGCTAAAGGACAGGAACTCGCTACGCTCAGACAGCCAGTCCTTCTATACGCCTGAAAACCGCCCTCCGCTTCACGCCCCTACTGTGAGGCCGGACCTGCCTGCGGACGGGAACCGCCTCCCATAAATATAGATGTTGGCTTGGCTAAAGTGCCTGTTTACGCGGCTAAAGTAGATGTTTATGACGCTAAAGTAGATGTTTACAAGTTCTCTTCCAGATTCTGCCTTCAAGGCTTCACACGAAGCATAAAACACTGAACAGCAACCGAATGAAGTGAAACGAGATGTATTTCACACTGCTTTCACAGTTACAGGAGGGAAAATTGTCGGTTTCACTACAAGCTATTGACACACAGCTTCTTGTAGTGAAGTTTCATCGAAAGAACTTTTTTCATTCCGTGTGAAAGGAAGAAGAGTCTTGAAAAACGTCTTTCACCGTTACCTACAAAGTAACCGTATCTGCACATCTTTCCCGAAACGTAAAATAATCTCCTTTCACCAAATTACAACCTGATTATACGGTTGTCACCTAATTGGGGGACACTTCCGCCCAAAGGCATAAGAAAAGCCCCAAGAGATCAGGCACAAAATACTTGTGAAAGAATCTCCCGGTTCATCTGTCCGATACGTTCGTCTGTATGCCGTTTGAAATAGGTTTCAGTAACCTTTACAGATGAATGGCCCATGGCGTGGCTGATCAGCTCCTGCTGGTAGTTGTGATAATTGGCAATCGTGGCCCAACTGTGACGGGCGCAATAGCTGCTGAGTACCGAACCGATGCCCATCCGGACACCCAGCTGCTTCAAGTCGGCGTTGAAGTTGCGCAAGGCTGCCTGATAACAACGATAGGCACGAATACCCGTGCCCTTGATAAAGGGGAACAGATAGGGAGAACTTTCGTCGGAGGTTTTCAGCTGCTCGATCAGCGACATGGCGCGGGGCTCCACCTGCACGGAAAGCCAGGAACCGGTCTTGCGCCGACGGTAAACCAGGACATCCCCCTGAAGGTCGCACTTACGGAGATAGGCCACGTCGACAAAGGGAATGCCACGCAGCATGAACAACAGCAGGAACAGGAGACGGGCTTTCTCCAGACGGGCGGTGCAGCCGGGTAACGGTGTGTCCAGCTTGCGGAACACGGACTCGTCGAGCGCCCGTTTCACCGTGACACGGGTACCGGTATAGACTCCCTTGAACAGTCGGGGACGAAACGGAGCACGTCCCGCATCGACACCACGGAAATAGACTGCGCGAAGCATGCGCATATAGGTGGAAATGGAGTTCCACTGCAGCTGGCGGTCCAGCAGGTAGTTCTGGAAACTTTTCAACCAAAGAGGGGTCACCTCACAAAAAGAAAGAGGGACACCCCCGGTGAAGTCGAGCACACGACGCAGCGTACTGCGATAGACGTGTGC
>ENA-OOXJ01001702-OOXJ01001702.1-human-gut-metagenome-genome-assembly--contig:-NODE-1702-length-13079-cov-3.067184_pt1 | contig 13079 bp, 10 predicted proteins | sample MGYA00241587_ERZ501343 | MGnify/ENA primary metagenome ERZ501343 (study PRJEB25962, sample SAMEA2042918) | human gut metagenome | biome: human gut; feature: human-associated habitat; material: faeces... | reverse complement strand
CAGCGTCAAGGCGGCGTCCATAGGCTATTACGACAGCGCGTATATCGACGTCGTGACCGGCATATTCATGCTGCTCTTCGGCGTGAACTTCTCCATCTACTTCCTCCTCATCATGCGGAAGTTCCGCCCGGCGCTGCGCAACTCGGAGCTGCACCTCTATCTCGGCATCGCGGGCTTTGCGACGCTGGCGATAGCTCTGGACATCCTCGGCGACTACGGGAACTTCTGGCACTCGCTGCGGCTCTCGTTCTTCCAGGTGTCGTCCATCATGACGACGACGGGCTTTGCGACGGCGGACTTCAACCACTGGCCGGCGTTCTCAAAGGGGATGCTGGTGCTGCTGATGTTCATCGGCGCCTCTGCGGGCAGCACGGGCGGCGGCATCAAGGTCTCGCGCATACTCATCCTCTCGCGCGCGGCCAAGCAGGAGCTCGGCAAGCTGCTCAACCCCCGGCGGACGGTGTCCGTGCGCATGGACGGCCACAGCCTGGACCTCACCACCATCCGCTGCACGCTGGTGTTCTTCGCGCTGTATATCACGATAACGTTCCTCTCCACGCTGCTGGTCTCGCTCGACGGCTATGACCTGGAGACGAACTTCACCGCCGTGACGTCCTGCATCTCCAACGTCGGCCCCGGATTGAGCCTCGTCGGCCCGATGGGGAACTACGGCATGTTCTCGAACTTCTCCAAGGCCCTGCTCTCCTTCGACATGCTCGTCGGCCGCCTGGAGATCTACCCCATGCTGATCCTCTTCCTCCCCTCCACCTGGCGCAAAAACTGACCCTCCCTGCGGGGCGGGATATGGTGAGCAGAATTGAAGCTCAACCATTGCTTTAGGCGTTTTAGAGCTAAATGATGCAATACGGATAAGCGCTTCTATCGCATTTTGACTTATGAAAAAGGATGCACCTGCAAAGGTGCATCCTTTTTTCGCGCCGGGTCATTCGACGCCCAGGTTGTAGTCGGAGAAGCCGATGATCGCGCGGGTGCCGTGGGAGAGCTCGGACTCGAAGCGCAGGCTGTGGCCGAGTTTGCTGCAGATGCGGCGGCAGAGGTAGAGGCCGAGGCCGGTCGAGCCCTTTTCCGCCCGGCCGTTGTAGCCGGTGAAGCCCCGCTCACCGAGGCGGGGGAGGTCCTCCGGCGCGATGCCGGTGCCCGTGTCCTCTATGATGAGGCTCCGGCCCTCGGCATAGATGTGTATGCGCCCCTCGCGCGTGTACTTGAGCGCGTTGGAGAGCAGCTGCTCTATGACGAAGGCGAGCCACTTCTCGTCCGTCAGCACCTCGAGCTGCGTCTCCTCGAGCTCGAGGGGCAGCTTTTTCATTATGAAGAGCCCCGCGAACTTGCGCACGCAGCCGCGCAGCACGCGGTCGAGCTCCACGCGCCGCAGCACGAGGTCCACCGTGTCGCTGCCCAGGCGCTGGTAGGAGAGCACCATCTCCACGTACTGCTCGATGCGGAAAAGCTCCGCCGAGACAGCCGCACGGTCAGGCGCCTCCCCCTGCTGGAGCAGCAGGCGCATCGCCGCGATGGGCGTCTTTATCTGGTGCGCCCACATGGCGTAATAGTCCTCTGCCTCGCGGCGGGAGGCGGCGTACTCGGCGTCGAGCTTGCTCTTTTCGTCCCAGAGCTCGCGCAGCAGCGCGTCGTAGGCGCCCTCCACGCCGTCCCTCGGCTCCGGCAGGCGCTCTATCGAGACGCGGATGCTCCGCGTGAGGTCCCGCAGCGCCCGCACGCGCCGGACGTAGGCGAGGAGGTCCACTATGAGCCAGCCGAGGCAGGGCACCAGGCAGAGCGCCGCCGCGTAAAGCACCGATTCAGCCGGCAGGTCGTAGAGGTAGAACACCACGGCGCATATCGCGGCGCAAAGCAGGAAAAGCACCGGCCCCTGCCAGTGCTTCCTGAAATATGAGAGGATGAGCATAGCGTTCCGCCCCCTCAGTCTATGGTATAGCCCAGGCCCTTGCGGGTCTTGACAAAGTCGCCGAGGCCCACGGCGTCCAGCTTGCGCCGCAGCCGCGTGACGTTCACGGTGAGCGTGTTCTCGTCCACGAAGCTGTCGGTCTGCCAGAGCCGGAGCATGAGCGCATCGCGCGAGACGACGGAGCCGTGGTTCTCCATCAGCGCCTGGAGTATGCGCAGCTCGTTTTTCGTGAGCTCCACGCGCTCGCCGCCGTAGACCAGGGCCCCGCCCGCGAGGTCGAGCACCGCCCCGCCGCACTCGAGCACCTTGCCCGTCCCGGCAAAGTCGTAGGCCCGGCGGAGCAGCGCCTGCACCTTGGCCATGAGCACCTCGAGGTCGAAGGGCTTGGCGATGAAGTCGTCCGCGCCCATGTTCATGGCCATGACGATGTTCATGTTGTCCGAGGCGCTGGAGATGAACATCACCGGCACCTGGGACACCCGGCGTATCTCGGCGCACCAGTGGTAGCCCGAAAAGCGCGGCAGGGAGATGTCCAGCAGCACGAGCTGGGGGTCGAAGGCGGCAAACTCGGCCATCACCGCGCCGAAGTCCCCGGCGCAGCGGGCCTCGAGCCCCCAGCTTTCCATCTGCGAGCAGACGGCCCCGGCGATGACCGGGTCGTCCTCGACGACGAACACGCGGTACATGTTATCAGATGACGCCCGGGTAGAGCGGGAAGCGCTCGCAGAGGTCCATGACCTCGGCCTTGACCTCGGGCACGGCGGCGTCGCCCTCACGCATGAGGCGGAGGATGAGCTCGCCGATGCGGCGCATCTCGGGCTCCTTCATGCCGCGGGTGGTGGCGGCGGGGGAGCCGAAGCGCACACCGCTGCCCAGGTGGGGCGGCTGCTTGTCGAAGGGGATGGCGTTCTTGTTGGCGGTGATGTGCGCGCGGTCGAGCAGCTCCTGCATGTCGCGGCCGGTGACGCCCATGCTCATGACGTCGGCCAGCAGCAGGTGGTTGTCGGTGCCGCCGGAGACGAGGCGGACGCCGCCCTTGGAGAGCGTGTCGGCCAGGGCGGCGGCGTTGCGCACGACCTGGTGCTGATACTCGGCGAACTCGGGCTGCATGGCCTCCCTGAGGCAGACGGCCTTGCCCGCGATGACGTGCATGAGCGGGCCGCCCTGGGTGCCGGGGAAGATGGCGGAGTCTATCTTCTTGGCGAGCTCCTCCTTGCAGAGGATGATGGCGCCGCGGGGACCGCGCAGGGTCTTGTGCGTGGTGGTGGTGACCACGTCGGCATAGGGCACGGGCGAGGGATGGGCCCCGCCGGCGACCAGGCCGCCGATGTGGGCCATGTCCACGAACATATAGGCCCCGACCTCGTCGCATATCTCGCGGATCCTGGCCCAGTCGATGATGCGGGAGTAGGCGGAGGCGCCGGAGATTATCATCTTCGGCTGCAGCTCCCTGGCCATGCGGCGCATCTCGTCATAGTCGATGAGCTCGGTGGTGGGGTCCACGCCGTAGGGACGCACGTCGAAGTACTTGCCGGTGATGGACGCCTTGGCGCCGTGGGTGAGGTGGCCGCCGCAGGCGAGGTCCATGCCCATGATGACGTCGCCGGGCTTGGTGAGGGCGAGGTACACGGCCACGTTGGCCTGAGAGCCGGAGTGCGGCTGCACGTTGGCGTGCTCCGCGCCGAAGAGCTCCTTGGCCCTGTCGCGGCAGATGTTCTCGACGATATCGACGTATTCGCAGCCGCCGTAGAAGCGCTTTCCGGGATAGCCCTCGGCATACTTGTTGGTGAGATGGCTGCCGACGGCCTCCATCACTGCCGGAGAGGTGAAGTTCTCGGAGGCGATAAGCTCGATGTGGTCGCGCTGCCTCGTCAGCTCCTGCTCCATGGCGGCGAAGATCTCTGCGTCTTCCTGGCGTAAATGCTCGTAGTTCATGTCAAAACAGCTCCTCGGCCTATTTTTTCCCACTCCATGCGTCCGCATAAAGATGCTTTATTATACCACCCCGCCGGCGGATTAAGCAATTACAATATCGCCCGTAAAAAGCGCCGGTGTATGTTCACTCTGCACAAATGTCCGCGACGCAGATACTCTGACGCCCCATATGTGTCCGCCGGGGGCGAATCTTTCAAAAATGTCACATACGCCGTCCGTTTGTAAGCCAAAGCGATGGAACGCGCCGGGGCGGTCTGCTATCATATGGGCGTAATCCAAAAGGAAGGGGACACAACAATGTCACTGCTTGAGGTTTCCAATCTCAAAAAGATATACACGACCCGCTTCGGCGGCGCGCAGGTGCAGGCGCTGGCGAACGTGAGCTTTTCCGTCCTGGAGGGCGAATACGTCGCCATCATGGGCGAGTCCGGCTCCGGCAAGACCACGCTGCTGAACATCCTCGCCGCGCTCGACCGCCCCACCTCGGGCCAGGTGCTGCTCGACGGCCGGGACATCACCGGCATCCCGGAGCGCGAGCTGGCCGCCTTCCGCCGCGACAAGCTCGGCTTCGTGTTCCAGGACTTCAACCTGCTCGACACCTTCACGCTGCGGGACAACATCTTCCTACCCCTCGTCCTCGCGGGCAGGAGCTATGAGGAGATGAGCGGCCGCATCGGGCCCCTTGCGCAGAAGCTCGGCATAGCGGGCCTGCTCGGCAAGTACCCCTACGAGGTCTCCGGCGGCGAAAAGCAGCGTGCCGCGGTCGCCCGCGCGCTCATCACCCGCCCGCGCATCATCCTCGCGGACGAGCCCACTGGCGCCCTCGACTCCCGCGCCACCGACGCGCTGCTGAACATGTTCGGCGAGATAAACGAGGACGGGCAGACCATACTCATGGTCACGCACTCCGTCAAGGCCGCCTCCCACGCCGGAAGGGTGCTCTTTTTGCGTGACGGCGAGGTCTACCACCAGCTCTACCGCGCCGGACAGACCGCCGAGCAGATGTTCGCGCGCATCTCCGACACGCTGACCGTTATCGCACAAGGCGGTGAGCTCGGTGCGTAAGCTCTCGTTCTACCCAAAGCTGGCGGCGCGGAGCATGAAGTCCAACCGCCGCTTCTATGTGCCCTATATCCTCACCGTCATCGGCACGGCCGCGGCCTTTTACATCATGGCCGCCATCGTCTCCGACCCCGGCTCCAAGGAGCTGGCCTCCGGCACGGCCAACGGCCAGGTCTACGTCTCCATGTTCATGACCCTCGGCATGGTGGTGCTCGGCCTCTTCTCCTTCATCTTCCTGCTGTACACGAACAGCTTCCTCATGAAGCGGCGGCAGAAGGAGCTGGGCCTCTACAGCGTGCTCGGCATGAGCAAGACCAACATCGCGGGCATCATGGTGTTCGAGTCGCTGTACATCGCCGTCATCGGCATCGCGGGCGGCCTCGCCGTGGGCATACTGCTCACCAAGCTCGTGAGCCTGGCGCTCTTCAAGCTCATGCGCCTGCCCGTGCCCTTCGGCTTCACGGTGCAGCCCATCGCCATCATCATAGTCGTGCTCTTCTTCGCGGCGCTCATCTTCCTTACGCTGCTGGCGAACCTCGCAAAGGTGGGGCGCTCGCGTCCCGTGGAGCTGCTGCGCGGCGGTAATGTGGGTGAAAAGGAGCCGAAAGCCAGCTGGTTTTTGACGCTGGTGGGGGTTATCTTCCTCGGCGCGGGCTACGTCGTCGCCATGCTCGTGGACAATCCCGGCATGGCCGTGGCGGTGTATTTCCTCGCGGTCTTCGCCGTCATAATCGGCACCTACTGCCTCTTCACCTCCATCTCCATCGCGGTGCTCAAGGCGCTGCGCCGCAACAGGCGCTATTACTACAAGGCCAAGCACTTCATCAGCGTCTCGGGCATGCTCTACCGCATGAAGCGCAACGCCGTGGGCCTTGCGAACATCTGCATCCTCTGCACCATGGTCATGGTGATGATAAGCGGCACGCTCTCGCTCTACCTCGGCAGCGCGGAACAGGTGAACGCCTACTGCCCGGCGGACGTCGTGGTGGAGGCTCAGTACTACTCCAGTTCCAACGAGGACCACGTCTACAACGACGAGACGGGCGAGGAGACCATCGAGAACCACACGCCCTTCGACGCCGCGGCGATGGACGCCTGGTTCGGGGACTGGTTCGCGCAGCACAAGCTCACGCCCTCGTCGGCGAAGTCGGTGGAGTATTACAGCTTCACGGCGGTGGACGCCGCAGAGCATGTGAGTCTGGTAACAGCCGTCACGGCGGAGACCTACGCCCAGCTCACGGGCGAGCCGGCGCCGGAGCTTGCCGCGGGACAGGCGCTGGCACATGTGCCCTCGGGCTATGAACTCGGGGACAGCCTGAGCTTTATGGACAAGGACGGCGGTACTGTAAGCATCGAGCTTGTGGGCGAGGCGAAGCTCACGGCTGCGCAGATAGCGCTGAATATGGTGGCTGTGAACTGGTCTGAGGAGGACAAAGACATAGTCCTCGTGGTGCCCGACCGCGTGGCGCTGCTGGAGCTGGTCGCGGGACAGGAAAACGGCTCGTATATCTGGCGCGGGCAGTACGACTTCGACGCCTCGGACGAGGCGGTGTCGGCCATGGTGGACGACTACTGGGCCGCCTCGCGCGAGAGCAAGGGCGCGGACGCGGGCTACTACGACTCGCTCGGCATCGACCTGCGCTCCGTGGCGGAGCAGGAGGTCTACGGCCTCTCGGGCGGATTCCTGTTCCTGGGCGTGTTCCTCGGCGTGGTGTTCATGATGGCGACAGTGCTGATCATCTACTACAAGCAGGTGTCCGAGGGCTACGAGGACAACGCGCGCTTCGACATCATGCGCAAGGTGGGCCTCTCGGAGCGCGAGGCGCGCCGCGCGATACGCAGCCAGATACTGACGGTGTTCTTCATGCCCATACTGGTGGCGGCGGTGCACATAGCCTTCGACTTCAATCTGGTGGTGCAGCTGCTCAGGCTGTTCTCGCTGACCAACCTGAGGCTCACGGCGCTGTGCACGCTGGGCACGCTGCTGGTGTTCTGCGCGGTGTACGCGGTGGTGTACGCCCTGACCGCGCGGTCGTATTACAAGATAGTCCGTCCGAACAGCGAGAGCGCGAGATAGGAGGCGCGGGAATATGGACTCTGCAAAGCTGCTGATAATAATCTTCATCGTGGCGCTGATAATCCTGATCGCCGGCGCGGCGATCTGGTTCGGCTGGGGCGGGACGGGTGCCGAGTGGTACTCGCAGATAGACAACAGCTGCGTCCGGCAGGTGAACGCGAGCGACGACATGATATACAAGTACACGCTGACCTGCTACGACGCGGAGGGCCACAGCCGGGAGATCAGCTTCAAGACCAGCCGCATCCTGACGGAGGACGCCTTCATCCTGCTCGAGACCATGCCCCTGCGCGGCGTCGTGAGCTGGGCCGAAGTCCTCTGGCCCGACCTCCCCGCCGCCGTCCAGGCCTGCTACCCCGCCCCCGCGATAGCGGCATGACCGCCCCCGCGCGCTCAGCGTTTATTGGACTTGCGCCAGATGCGCTGGGAGTCGGCGGCTTTTATCAGCTCGTCGCGGAAGTCGGGGTGCGACACGCTGATGAGCTTCTCCGCGCGCTCCCACGTGGACGCGCCCGCCAGATTCACAACGCCGTACTCCGTCGCGATATAATACGCCTGCGTCCGCGGCGACGTCACTATGTCCCCGCCGAACACCGGCACCACGCGGCTCTTCAGCGCCCCGCTCTTGTCGGTGAACGTGCTGCTCATGCAGATGAACGCCTTGCCGCCCTTCGACATCGTGGCGCCCGTCAGGAAGTCCACCTGCCCGCCCGTGCCGCTTATCTGCCGCGTACCGCTGCTCTCCGAGCTCACCTGCCCGTACAGGTCCACGCCCACGCAGCTGTTGAGCGAGATGAAGTTGTCCAGCTGCGCTATCACGTTCGGGTCGTTCACATAGCTTATCGGATACGCCGCAACGCCCGGGTTGCAGTCTATCCAGTCGTACAGGTCCTGCGTGCCGGCCGCTATGCCGAATACGCCCTTGCCCTTGTCGATGGTCTTGCACCTGTTCGTCAGCTTGCCCGCCGCAAAAAGCCGGTAAAATGCGTCCGTCGCAAACTCCGTGTGCATGCCCAGATCCTTAAGGTCGCTCTCGGCTATCATCGTGCCCAGCGCGTCCGGCACGCCGCCGATGCCCAGCTGTATCGTCGCCCCGTCGCACAGATACGGGATGACGTTCGAGGCTATCTGCTTGTCTACCTCGCTCGGCGCGCGGCTCGGCAGCTGGATGGCCGGGCCGTGCACGCCCTCCACTACCATGTCCACCTCAGAGATGTGCACGCTTTCCTCCTGCCCGCCGTAGGCGTGCGGCAGGCCCTCCAGCACCTCGATGACCACCACGTCCGCGTTGTCTATGTACACCCGCGAGTTGCCCGTGCCGATGGAGAGGTTGAAGTAGCCGTGCTCGTCCATCGGCGCCGCGCCGATGAAGGCCACGTTGATGTGCAGGAAGTTGTCGTAGTACCAGCGCAGATTGCGGTACAGCATCGGCTGATAGTAGCACAGCCCCTTGTCCGCCAGCTTGCGCTCGTAGCCCGTCAGATGCCAGGAGTCGTAGGTGAAGTGCGCCTGCTCCGGGTCGCTCTCCACGACCTGTATCGGCCCGTAGCAGAGCATGCCGCGGACCTTCACGTCCGTCAGCTCGTCCCGCCGCGCCGCCAGCGCCGCGTCGCACAGCGTCGGGAACACTACGCCCCCGCCGTACTCCACCCAGTCGCCGCTCTTTACCGCCTGCACGGCCTCCTCAGCCGTGCGCAGCTTGCTTTTATATTCGCTCTTGTAGTCCATTTGCATCCTCCCATGTTTCCGCCCGTCTCTCTGCGGGCTTTCCTGAGCCTATTATCTCATACCCCCAGCCCGCGCGCAAGTATCGACAAGGCATAAATTATCTGTTATAATTTTTGCACAATCCATCAGAAAGGTCGGTCGACCCCCGTGAAAAAGCTGCTTAAGCTGTTGTTCTCCAGAGCCGCCTTCGTGGCGCTCTTCATGCTCTTGCAGCTCTTCGTGCTCTTTTCCACGCTGTTCTACTTCCAGGACAGCTTCACGACCGTGCAGACCATCTCCGTGGCCCTCGCGCTCGTGACTGTGGTTTACATAATCAATCAGGACGGCAGTTCCGCGTTCAAGATCGCGTGGATACTGCCCATCGTTTTCCTGCCCTTGTTCGGCATACCGATGTACATCCTCTTCGGCAAGAAGCGCACGCCGGAGAGCAAGCGGGCAAAGGTCTCGGGCATGCTGCTGCGCTATCGGGAGACGGCGCGGTCGGTGGCGTCGAGGACGGAGGACGTGTCGCACTTCTCCCCCGACGCAGCGCTGCAATCGGCGTATCTTGAGCACTGCGCAGGGGCTCCGGTTTTCCGCCGGACGGAGACGAAGTATTTCAAGCTGGGCGACGAACTGTTCCCGGCGATGCTGGAGGAGCTCAAAAAGGCGGAGCGCTTCATCTTCATGGAGTACTTCATCGTGGAGCCGGGCGTGATGTGGGACGCGATACTGGAGGTGCTGACGCAGAAGGCGGCGGAGGGTCTGGACGTGCGGCTCATCTACGACGACATGGGCTGCATAATGACGCTCCCGCGCAACTACGCAAAGCGCATGGAGAAGCTGGGCATCCGCTGCTGCACGTTCCACCGGTTCCAGCCGGTGCTGACGGGGACGTTCAACAACCGGGACCACCGCAAGATCTGCGTGATCGACAGCGAGGTGGCGTTCACGGGCGGCGTGAATCTGGCGGACGAGTACATAAACCGGCGTGAGCGCTTCGGCCACTGGCTGGACTGCGGCGTGAAGCTGCACGGCGAGGCGGCGTATTCGTTCACGCTGATGTTCCTTGCGATGTGGGATTACATCCGGCACGAGGAGGACGACCCGGCGCGGTTTTTGCCGCGGCGCGGCGCGTTTGAGGGCGTGCGGGACGACGGCTTTGTGCAGCCGTACTCGGACGCGCCCTCGGACGACGAGGCGGTGGGTGAGACGGCGTACATCAACATGCTTGCGCGGGCGAAGAAGTACGTGTACATCTGCACGCCGTATCTGGTTATCGACAACGAGCTTATGAACGCGCTGACGAGCGCGGCGAAGTGCGGCATCGACGTGCGCATGATAACGCCGGGGGTGCCGGACAAGTGGTACGTGCACATGGTGACGCGCTCCTATTACGCGCCGCTGCTGCGCGCGGGGGTGCGGGTGTACGAGTACATCCCGGGCTTCATCCACTCGAAGACGATGGTGTGCGACGACGAGTACGGCATCTGCGGCACGATAAACATGGACTACCGCAGCCTCTACCTGCACCACGAGTGCGCAGTCTGGATGTGCGGCTCCAGCGCCATAGCGGACATGAAGCAGTCGTTCACGGACACACTCTCCAAGTGCGTGGAGATAACGCCCGAGCTCTACCGTGGCAGACCCTGGGTCATGAAACTCGGTCAGAGCCTTCTCCGGGTGTTCGCCCCGCTCATGTGAGCGCTCAAAACAGACGCAGCAAGGCCCCCGGGCAATGCCCGGGGGCCTTTCGCACGCCCCGCGCTAAGTGGGCAGGGCCAATGTGAAGACGCCGTGTTCGCTCAGCTCAAAGCCCGCGCTTTGCAGCGCCTCTGCGGTCGCCTGGCCGGTGTAGAAGATGTAGGTGCCCTCCAAGTCAGGCTCCGAGGCGTCGAAGCCGAACACATAGCGTCCGAAGCTCTCCACGTCCAGGAAGGCCGAGGGATAGTTTGAATACTCCACGGTCTCTATGTACTCGTCCACCGGTTCGGCGGTGTAGAAAAGCACGTCGGAATAGTATATGGCGCTGTCGAGGTATATCGTGCCCTCCGCCTCCTGCGCCAGGTCGAGCGCCTCCTCCAGCCCGGCGGAAAAGCCCCAGGCCGACACCTCCTGGTACCGCCCGAAATAAAAGGCCGCAAAAGCGCCGAAGTGCAGCAGATATGCCCCGGCAAGGACCGCCGGAACGACCCTGCTCCGGGAGAGCGAGCACGCGCGGTCCAGACCCAGGGCGGCGGCCATGAGCATGGGGATGTAGGCGCAATTGAGCCGGGTCTCGTTGGTTTGGGTCAGCAGGCCGAGCAAGAGCGCGCCGACGAGCTGTATGAGGATGAATCCACCGGCGTCCGGCTCCCGCCGAACCAGCCCGCGTCTCGCCCGTACGGCGCAGACCCCCAGGCCGAACAGGAAAAAGGGCAGCGTGCACACGGAAAAGAGCCGGCTGTTCCCGTCATAGCTCAGGGGCAGGCCGCAGGTCATGTCGGTGAGCAGCGACCACAGCACCTTTGCGTTGGCCCCGATGTTTGAAAGCGAGATCTCGTTCGAGCGCAGCACCACCAGCCTGGGTATGGAGACCGGCCCGATCCGGAACTCCTCCATGAACCCGAAATTGACCAGCAGAAACATGAAAAGCGGCATCGCCAGCAGCAAAAGTATGACCGCCGAGGCGACGAGGCTCCGGGATATGTACAGCCTGCCGCAGTAGAGGCCGTAGGCGAGCTGCAAAAGGAGCAGCAGCGGCACCACCGTCCAGAGCACGGCGTAGGCATAGAGCGAGAGCCCGTACATCAGCGCGGAAAGAGGCAGAAAGCGCTCGTCGTCCAGCCCGCGCACGAAAAAGTACAGACCGAATATCAGAAAACCCGGGGCGAGGTTCGATTCCAGCCCCCAGCGCGAGAGATATATGTGCCAGGGGCAGACGGCGAGCAGCAGCAGCGCCAGCAGCGCCGCCCTGTCTCCCGCCAGCCGCCGCATGAGCGCAAACAACGCCCAGAGCGTCAGGCAGGCCACGATGAGCTGAGGCAGGCGTATCGCCCAGGTCTCCGGACCGAAGAGCGCGATGAATGGCAGCATCAGATACGGCCCGAGCGCGTTCATGCCGCTGCCCCAGGTCGTGAAATACACCGGAAAGCTGTGCCCGCTGGAGTCCACGCCGTAGTGCAGCAGCGAATATGCCTCGTAACCCGCAAAGGCCTCGTCCTGGTTTATCCCGCCGGGTATGTCTCCGAAGCGCCAGACCCGCACGGCGACGCCAAGCAGCATGAGCAGTATGAAAAGCAGCCGGACCAACCTGTCCGTGTCCCGGCGCACGTTGAGCCTGAGCATGTTCCGCCCCCTTCCGACGAGCCTGTCCGCCTTAAATTATGCCGTATATCCTCCCCAATGTCAACATGACCGGCCCAGGGGCAATTTCCCTGTTGACAAATCAAGAATATTGTATATAATCAATATATACAATATACAAGGGTGATCATACTTGGATATCAAAATCAGCAACGCGGGCGGGGTGCCGATATATGAGCAGATCGTCTCGCAGATAAAGGCGAAGATCATCGCCGGAGAGCTCAGGGAGGGGGACGCCCTTCCCTCGATGCGGCTGCTGGCGAAGGAGCTGCGGATAAGCGTCATCACGACGAAGCGCGCGTACGAGGAGCTCGAGCGCGAGGGTTTCATCGTGTCGATGACGGGCAAGGGCAGCTTTGTGGCGGGCAAGGACCTCGAGTTCGTGCGGGAGGAGCACCTGCGGCAGATAGAGGAGCTGATGGGCCGCATAGTTGAGCTGGCGGCCGGGTGCGACCTCGGCCTGGATGAGCTTGTGGAGATGCTTCGCCTCACATTTGAAGGAGATTGAACATGGAAAACTCGCTTGAGGTCAAGGGCCTCACAAAGCATTACAGGGGCTTCACGCTCGACAACGTGAGCTTCACCCTGCCCACGGGCTGCATCATGGGCTTCATAGGCGAAAACGGTGCGGGCAAGAGCACGACGATACGGCTGATGCTCGGGCTGGCGCGCTCGGAGGCCGGGAGCGTGAGGCTGCTGGGCGAGGACCCTGCGGAGGGCGGCGCTGCGCTGAGGGAAAAGCTCGGCGTTGTGATGGACGACTGCGGAATACCGGATGCGCTCTCGCTCCGGGACATGCGGCGCATACTGGCGGCTGGCTACCGCAGCTTTGACGCGGAGAAGTTCGACGCCCTTGCCGCCCGCTTTGAGCTGCCGGAGCGCAAGCTGGTGAAGGACTATTCGCGCGGGATGCGGATGAAGCTCTCGCTGGCCTCGGCGCTGAGCCACGACTGCCGGCTGCTCATACTCGACGAGGCGACGAGCGGGCTGGACCCCGTGGTGAGGGACGAGATACTCGACCTCTTT
>ENA-OOXJ01001701-OOXJ01001701.1-human-gut-metagenome-genome-assembly--contig:-NODE-1701-length-13084-cov-3.060557_pt1 | contig 13084 bp, 12 predicted proteins | sample MGYA00241587_ERZ501343 | MGnify/ENA primary metagenome ERZ501343 (study PRJEB25962, sample SAMEA2042918) | human gut metagenome | biome: human gut; feature: human-associated habitat; material: faeces... | reverse complement strand
AAACATTTGCAAACGTAATCACTTTTGCATTAGTAGTAATTGTAGTAGCAACATTTGTTGAGCATATGAAATAAGGAGGTTTTACCATGACAAGATCAGAACAGAACAGAATCGAGAAAATGAGACTTATAAATGAAGTTCTCAATGAGGCAAAAAAATTAACATCAACAGGACATGGTGATATAAAAATCACATGCGAAAACAAAGAATACGAAGCACATTGGTTTAACTAGGAGGACAAAATCATGACAGCAGAACAGATAAAAGCAACAATGAAAGAAATCAGAAACAGAGAAAACATTATGGTAAGAGTTCACTACAATACATATCAGGAATTCGGTAGAATCGAAAATGTTGATTTAGGAAAACTTTTCATCTACAATGTAAACGAATTTGAATGTTATCACAGTGAAGATGATCTCACAATGGTATGTGACAGTAAATTTTACAGATTCAAAGCTCAAGATATTGCATCAATTGCAACAACTAAACATTTTATAAACATTTATTTAAAGGAGAACGAAGACATGAAAACAAGAGAAAGATACGACTTCACAACAAATTACGAAGCAATTGACAAAGCACTTATGATCAACGGAAGATGTAGAGGATTTATAACTGATTTCAAGCATTGCATTGACGATATCAATTATGGAAAGATCGTATGCGATATTATCGAATGTGAAGATCTTGACAGTGGATGCAAGGTAACAGTTATGATAGATGCAGACGTTATCAAAGAAACAAAATATGGAGTTATGGTTTACGGTATCGAAACATACGATTGTAAATGCCATTACGATCCTGAGTTTGCTATGGTGCATTACGAATTTTAAAATAAGGAGAAATCATTATGACACAGGCAGAATACTTTGCTAGTCTACAGTATGAAGACTACAGAAACTTAACAACCAAAGAAATTGAAGATTTAGTAAAACGAGGGTCCAAGGTTTTGAACCCTCGTATTGACAGATTATCCAAGCATATAACAATTGGATTATTTGGAGCCAGAACTTATTGTTCTAAAACTATAGCAACAGATGCTTATGAGTCAGTAATGAAATCCGGTGGAAAATTTGGATACAGTAAATTAAAAGCAGGACTTGATTTAAAAAAAGATAAGAATAAGTATAGAAACAGACTGATTAGAGAGCTTAATCGTGAGATTAATTTTGCTAGAATGAAAACATCATCAGTTACAGGAGCAAGAGCATACAAGAAAGAAATGAAACAGATTGTTGCAGATGCTTATGGATCTACGTTCAAAAACTTATCAATTGATGATCAAAACAAACTGATTGAAAAAAATTGGGAAGAATTTCATAGACAGCAGGAACTCAGACCAGAAGTACCATCAGATCAATTACTTACGTGGTTTAAAGAAAAGAATGATTCAATGAATAGTGATGAAATGATTAAATATTTGGAGGAACGTAGTAATGAAAGAATCAAACAACAAGAGCAAGAACGAGAAGAATTACTCAAAGACACAGAATATAAACCAAAATGGAAAAACTTCTTTTAAATTAGACAGAACAGTTCATTGGTTAAAAGACATCGTAGTTAGATCAGATAACATGTATAAAACTATAGAATCAATACCGATACTTGATGAAATTTTCAATAGACACAAAACAGTATTCTACAAACATACAAAACTTGAAGGAACTGTTATGTATTGGAATTTCCCGGCAGCATTTGATATTGAAGATAGTTCATTTTATTTAGATGGTGAGAAGGTATCAACAATGTATGTTTGGCAAACAGCATTTGACGGTACTTGTATTTTAGGAAGAACATGGGAAGAGTTTTATCAGTTATGTGAGTATATAAGTCATAACTACTGTGACTACAATAACAGACTTTTAGTATACGTTCATTATCTTAATCATGAGTTTGCTTTCATGCAGGAATTGTTTGAGTGGTCTAAAGTGTTTTGTTCTAGTGAGAGATCACCAATATATGCACTTAGTACAATGGGAATCGAATTTAGAGATAGTTATATATTGAGTGGAACATCTCTTGATGTTGTTGCAAAAAACCTTACAAAATATAAGATAAACAAACTTAAAGGTGACCTTGATTATGATCTTATCAGAGGATCAGAGACACCTTTAACAGATGAAGAATTAGGTTATTGTGTGAACGATGTTTTAGTTCTTAATGCTTATATACAAGAGAAAATTGAGAATGAAGGAGATATTGCAAAGATACCTTTAACAAACACAGGATATGTAAGAAAGTATCTTAAAGATAAATGTCTTCCTAGGAAAGACAAAAAATTACGTGAGCTATACAAATCACTTATGAAACAGCTTACAATAGAACCAGAACATTATCCAATGCTTAAAAGAGCATTCTCTGGTGGTTTTACACATGCAAATGCTTTATACGTTGGAGATCATATAAAAGGAATTATAGATAGTTATGATTTCACATCATCATATCCGGCAGTTATGTTAGCTGAGTATTATCCAATGTCAAAAGCAACAGTACACGAAAATATAGATATTGAAGAATTCAAAAACCTTCTTAAAGACAATCTATGTATTTTCAATATAACATTTTACAATATATGTATGAAAGACAATGTTCATGAAAATATAATTAGTGAGTCAAAAGTTTATAATACTGAAAATGTAGTATCAAACAATGGTAGAGTTGTATCTGCAGACAAACTTACAACAACGATAACAAACATCGATTTTGAGATGATATTGAACTTCTATGATTTCGAAGAGATACAGTTAGGAACAGTATTATCGTACAAAAAAGGTTTCTTACCGAAGCCTATTATAGAGTCAGTGTTACATTTTTATCAAGGTAAAACAACTTTGAAAGGTATTGATGATCAGGTTGTAATGTATATGCTTCTTAAAGGAATGCTTAACGCTTGCTATGGTTGTATGGTTACTGATATTATAAAAGAACTTACAGAATTCATTTCAGGATTTGGATGGGAGAAAACTATTCCAGATATGGAAGAAGCAATAACAAAATACAATGAAAAGGATACAAGATTTTTGTATTATCCATGGGGAATCTTTATAACAGCTTATGCAAGAAGAAATCTTATGACAGGTATACTTGAGTTTGGAGAAGATTATATTTACTCTGACACAGACAGTTTGAAAGTCTTAAACAGAGAAAAACATCTCGATTACATCAATTGGTACAACGAGCAAATAGCATCAAAAATAGACTACACTCTGAGTTATTACGGACTTGATCCTGAGCTTGCAAGACCAAAAACAGTAAAAGGAGTTCAAAAACAAATTGGAGTATGGGATTGGGAGACAGAAGGAAATCCATATACAGAGTTCAAAACATTAGGTGCAAAACGTTATATGTACACAGAAGATGGTGATATCCATATTACTATTGCAGGATTATCAAAATCAAAAGGTGCTGAGTATATATCAGAACAAAGTAACCCATACGATTTCTTTGATGATAAAATGTATATTCCTGAAACAAGAACCGGTAAACTTACGCATACCTACATTGATGAACCAAGAGAAGGATATTTAACTGATTACTTGGGAAACAGAATGTATTTCAAAGAACTTACAAGTGTACACCTTGAGAAAGCATCATTCAGTATTTCAGAAACTGATAACTTCAAAGAATATGTAAACGGATATAAAGAATCATTCAGAAGATAAAAAAGGACTCTTTCGAGTCCTTTTTTCTTATAACAATCTATCGGTCTTTGACCAGTTAACATAATTTCGAACTACCTCACCAACAAGGTTATCCTGGTAGAAAACCTTATCAGCTGCAAAATACCATGAGATCTTATCCTGAACTTTATTTACCGGGTTTGTAATCTTACGTCCATAGTTATGAAGAGGATTATAATTCGTATCGTAAATAAGATCCTTTTTCGTATTCTTTAACTCAGTTGTCTTTCTGTGTATAAACAGGAAGTTGTACTTATCAAACATGATTACCTCACATTGCAGTAACTCATCTTCGAACTTGATGAAGAATGTAAACTTAATATCCTTTGGTTTATATTTAACAGGGCAATGAGGATATAAAGCAATTTCCCAAGCACCAGATGTAATCATTTTAAGTTTAGGGTTATCGAATGCAAAGTACTTATCCGATTTCTTTTTCTTTGCCGGAGAGTCTGCGTATTGTACTGCAACAGTCAATTCAGAATCACCGTATGTATAAACGTCTATAGTACCTTTCTTTTGCTGCTTAACATGTTTTAATCCCATTTCATTAAAGTATGGGCAGTACTGGTTTACAGTGTTTCCAAGCATATAAATCTTAACGTCATCTCTGTATCGAATGATTGTTGAAAGCGTATTCATAAACAAAACAAATTCATCAGGAACATATGCTTGTCTGGAAAGGAACTCGTCAAACAGAATCGTAGTTACTTTTGGATATGATGTTGACTTATCATGCTCAGCATCTGTTAAAGCGAATGCATAACAGAATGGATCTTCTTGCTTGATAATCTTACCGTTTTCATCTTCTTTGCATAAGTACCATCTACCGGAATAATATGACACACCTTCCCAGGTTCCACCTGTTAAATTGTAAACAAGATTATTGTGAACCAGAGGGGCAAAAATTGAGTTACCCCTCTTACCTTTAAAGTCTTCTGCCCATCTACGAATGATAGCTCCGTTTTCACCGTACTTGCAATATCTCGTTAAAATCTCTTCGAGTACCGCATACGATTTACCGTTTGAACGTTCACCGTAGATAACGTTGTAAGTTGCATTTTTCTCTTTTATAGCATCCAGTCTAAAGAACTGGTTATCTTGATTTTTCATATCAAAACCTCCTATGCATAGAATCCTGATTTAAGTATTGTTTCGATTTCTACTTTTTCTTCCTCAGTAGCATCTGGAACATTTAACTTAAATGCCTCTAATTCGTTATATCCAGTAAGATTACTTACTTTTGCATACTTATTAGACATGTTACCAATCAGGTTATTGTAATTCATTGGTTGTTCTGATACCGGTTTAGAAATAACAACATACGGTTTCATACCACCTAAAGCACCTGTGTTTGATGTCATTGATCCACTACGTTTTATATCAACACCAGATGTTAAAGCAGAAGTTCCAGCCATAAGAGCTGTTCCTGCTAATGTTGCTCCACCTGTTGCGATTGCTCCTGCTGCAGAACCAATTGTTGCAATAGCTGATCCAAAAATTCTGGAATAGTTTGCAGATGTAATTGGTAAAGATACTGCTGCGCTACCTGTGTACTGATACATGTTTGCGTTGTTTAAATACTTGTTTGTTACAAATACCTGAGCTAAACAAGAACCTGTAAGCATATCAAATTTGTATTTAATATTGATCACGCCACCCATAACGTCATTGGTAGAAAGTTGAACCATACCTATAAATGGAAGATACAGATTGATTTTTGTAAACGGTTCGTAATCAAGAAAACTGTTGAATGATTTTGGAATTCTGATTGATCCTAAATCCATTTCTTGTATTGTTGAAGATAATTCCCATCCATTAATATTTGTAAGATGTACGTTTCCAATTTTTACTGTTTTTAATGTTCCAGAAAACGAAGCAGGCATCATATAAGCTGTAATAAGTGAATCAATAGGATCTCCAAATACTTTAGTGATGCTATCAACAAAGTCTGGACTCCATAAATATCCACCTAAAAGATTCATACCTGAATCAGACATTTTATAGATTGATACAAATCCATTTGTTGCTACAGGTGTTACTTCAGGTATCTCCACAGTAGTTGATCCATTGTTAATGGAATCATTTCCTTTTATAGCATCTTGAACATCAGGATATGTTGTATCAAGTGGCTTACTTGTTGTCTTATCAGCTGCTACAATACCAATATCTTCAAGTGCTTTAGAAACAGATACAGGATTGTCAGATGCAATTGCATCAGCAAGTTTCTTTACCTTACCTTCAAAACCTTCTTTAGGAACAGATATAGTAAGATCATAATCATCTATAGCTTCAATTCTTTCAGCAAGTGATTTTCCTGCTGATCTTGCTGCATCAAATGGTCTTATCTTAGCTGTTAATGCTTTAGTCTTAGAAGATTTAGATGTTCCACTTTTATAATGATAGTTAGTTCCATCATATGTCATGTTATTTATATACCAGTATGATACCATATCTGTAGGGTTATATGTTGTATCATCATTATAATCATAATCTTCAACTGTGTATGATAAACTACTATTTTTAAGTTCAAATTTATCAGTTTTTGTTACAGTTGAATCATTGTTTAACTGCCATAAGTAATACAGTTTCTCTGATCTACCATATGTATATCCATTAACAACTGTTAACTCATTTCCTGATTCACCAAACAATTTAAAATCAAGTGTACACTTATTAAATCCACCATCTTTGATATTTGAAAATGTTGTAGTGATATTAGTTATTTTCTCTTTTGATGTGAACCAAATTAATTCATAATACATATCAGAACCAGGTGCTGTATGTTTATAATTAAACATTACTAACACAGCTTGAATGTAATACATATTAGCTTCAAATTCAGGAAATGCATATAATGGACCAGACTGTCTAAATTGCTGTAAAGTGCCTGCTGTAATGTTCTTTAACAATTGTGTTGATATACTATCATCAGAATTTTTAGCTTTAACTACTAATTCTTGATAACTTGCTTTTAAAGAATCTTCGTCAGGTAATATATCAAACTTAAATTTACCTTCATTTACTAATTCTTTAATCATAGTAAGCAGTTTAATAACAGCACTACTAATTGTTCCAAGAATCCAGCTTTTACCATTAGAATCCGTTTTAGTCTGTAATGAATTTGTAGTATTGTTCATTGAAGAGTTCATGTAGTCACTGATGTATGATGTATAACGTTCAGGATTTTCGTTGTATGTATCCAGATTTATTGTATGTTGAGGGTTCATAGAATTGTATAACTCAACAACTCTCTGTTTATCAGCTCTATCTTGTAATGATTTTAACTGATCGTTGATCTGATATAAAAAATCAGCCATATATGTTAAGTTTGCTTCTGCACCAATTGTAGACACAAAGTCCATACCAGCAGTGGCTAATCCAGTAGCACCTCCGGCGATTACTGTCCAAATATAAGGGTTTGTAAATAAAGCAGCCATAATTTTCCTCCTAACCAGCAACTACTATATAAGGTGTTAACGAACTTTCAAACGACTTATTTGAAGCATAAACATTGTAGTTGTTGTATTGTAATGTTTTCATTTTTGTATCGATAATATACATATTACTATTGTCTGATGATCGAGCTACTATAGCGTTCATTCCTTTTATAGAGTTTTTGAAACTCATAAGAACGTCACTATGTAATGATAATCTGTATAAACCATTTTTAACTATAGTGATATTGTTGATATAGTAATAACGATTAAACTCTGGTATGTATGCATAGTTTGCATTTATGAATTGCGAAGTTCCTGCAACCAGAATTTCAGGATCAATGATTGAACACTCATCTTTTAAAGTTCCACTGATCGTTGTAACCGGTGTTAGTGATTTAGTCATTGTGTTGTTTGAACTATTGTTTTTGTATAATTGAATCTCCATAATGAAAATCGCCCCACCTCTATTTCATAGAAGTGAGGCAACCTCCTTTCTAATTTTAGGCTACAAAGAAAACTACGAAGTTCTCGTTTGTATCGTTGAAGTAACCAGCATCGAATTTGTACCAGTTGTTGTAGAACTCACCTTTTGGATTGTAGTTTGTAGTAACACGTCTGTCCAGGTTAGAAACACCAAGAGCATCACGGTCAAACATAACTCCAAGGATACCGGTTGCTGATACTGTGTTACCAGATCCTGTTTTGATATCGATCTTGGATGTGTCTGCAAATGCAAATGATTTGCCGGATCCTTGCCAATATGGAACTACCTCTGCAGATGGAAGTTTAATATTATCGTCTTTAAACTGACCGTTTCCATCATACAGATAAACACCTGCTGCTGCTGCAAACTCTGCTAACAGAACTGTGTGTAAACGATCTGCGCTTGTAAACTTATCAGTACCACCAATGTTGTACAGATTAGAAATACCTGCAAGTCTCTTTGTGTAAAGTCCCATCATGTAAGATGCAAATCTGATAAACTCAGGATTTGTAATAGCCTGATCTGCTGTGATTGTTGTTCCAAATTTATCGTTGTACAGTTTCAGTAAGTTTACTGCTTTAACACCACTAGAAGCTGTGTAATCTGCTGCTGGGTAATCAGCGTGTAATGTGTCGCCGATCATGCTTGCAATAGTTCTCATTACAAGGCTGTCGATTTTAATCGTCATAGATTTGTCAACTGCTGTGTAGATCATGCTGATAAATCCGTTAAGCTGTTCTGCGTTAGAGAATGATTCTTTTACCTGTCTCTCAGTAATGGATACTGGAACCTCGAATGTTACTCTCTTATTGAAGAACTTTGCTTCAACCTGCGGTTTGTAGAAAATGTTAGGATCATAAGAAGAACCGTCAGTTAACTCCCATGATTCGTTTTCAGTTGCTTCTGGAAGCTTAGAGATAGATACTTTCTCAAGTACACTACCGTACTCCCAACCATCCATCAATACAGATGGAGCGATCCCGGAATAAGGTCTGTTTACGAAAACTACCTTTCCGATGTGGTTTACAAGCGAACGTACATAATTGTCTACTGCGTTTGCATCAAAGATCTGTACACCAACATCTACGATGTTAGATAAATCTTCGTTAACAACATTTTCAGTACCAAGTACTTCGCTTGTAACTGTGTTCATAAGTGAATAAATCTGTGCTACATTCATGATAAATACTTCCTTTCTTAGCCTGCAGTGGCTACTGTAACGTTGTCATTTTGTTCAATAATGAGTGTCTTGTTGTTGTAAATACCCGCTATGGTGTATGAATTATCTGAGCCTAATTGAGGCATTACATAAATATCACCATATTCAACAGCATCAAACATATAACCACTTAATAAAATTGGTTTTCCATATGATCCTTCTATACTTTCATAGATACCAGGAATATTAATGTCTGCACTATTATCTGTTGTAAACGGAGTATTGTGCAAGTCTAAAATGTGATAACCGCCTTTTAACATGTTTACTACCTCCTTATGTGTATATCATATAACAAAATAGTTTGATAGTCAAATAATTTAGTTGTCTAAATAGTTCCTACTGTACATGATCTTACATATCCATAGTGGTTAGCAGATCCTACCATTTTAGCTGTAACATCACCATTATTATTAGACATCTCAAAATCACTGCTCTTTTTTACTTCAATTAAAGTGTTTTTGAATAGTATATATAAACCTGCATAGTTATCATTAGCTGTGTAAGTGTTTTCACCATTACTAATAATTAAATCAATTCTATTACTACTATCAATTTGCTTAGGAACTACAACTTCTGATGGACGTTGTGTTGTGCTACCTGGTGTTGCCATTGAAATTGTTTCAGTATATTGTGCAACTTGATCAGTAACAACAGTTGGATAATAGTGTGTAACAGTTAAACTAACTATCTTTTCACTGTTTGAACTTGTTTTAGCTATAATTCCAATACCTGTATCATCAATTTCTAATTTAATTCTTGATGTTGTTCCTAAATAAGGTAGATAAGGTCCATTTATATTTACAACACCATTAACTGTGTTAATAACATATACATATGTAAATCTGTAAACAGACGAACCATAAGAATATGAATAGTCAATAACAATAATGCCTCTATTGCTATTTGTTAATTTCAATTCAATTTGTGAGTCATTAAGTGTTAACCATTCTCTTTTTTCAAAGTTTGGACTTGTTCCACCATAAGGAGGATTAGCTGTTATTGCTACTGGCGGAGCGTATAACGTTTGAGTTTGATCACCTACTGTTAATGTAGCAATTTTAACACCTGTGTTATATACAGCATCTAATGTTACTTTAGTACCGTCAGCACCTGCTGGTCCTTCTGGACCTACAGGTCCTTGAATTCCTTGAGGTCCTTGTGGACCTGTTTTACCTACTGGACCTTGTTCTCCTGTCTTACCTGTTTCTCCTTTAGGTCCAACAGGTCCTTCTGGTCCTACTGGTCCTTCTGGTCCTACTTTTCCTTCTGGTCCTTGTAAACCTTGTTCTCCTTTTTGTCCTGTAGGACCTTGTGGTCCTACATCTCCTTTAGGTATTGTGAAATTCAATATAGGCTCATTTTCACTTCCTGTATTTGTAACTAAAGCAGGAGTTCCTGGTAATCCTGTAGTTGTTGAACCTATAGTAACTTTTGTTGGATTTGGTGCATATATAATTGTTTCTGCCATTTTTGATCACTCCTTTATAATTTCTGCAATTTCAGTACCATCTTTTTGAATCTGTCTAACAGTTCCATCAGTGCTAATACCTGCTATCGGAACCCCTGATGTTAATATCTGTCTAACTGTTATAGTACTTTGACCATCTATTGAATATTCATCGCATTCGTCTGTATAAATCTTATAAGTAATTTCATCTACGATGTCTTTCATAACTTGCTTATAAAATTTAGATTTCATGTCTGTCCAATATTCCTGATCAGCTGTTAATAACTCCTGTGTTTTTGTTACACCAATGTTACCACCACGTTTTAATTCTCTAGTAACTGTTCCTGTATCTGTGTCGGTCAAATTCTTTGTATTGTTATTAGAAGAATTATAGGTATTTGTGTCAGTTTTACCATACTGAGTTGTATCGGTCTTACCATAATTAGTTGTATCAGTTGTGCTTGGAGTTTCTGTTGTTACTGTTTTACCTGATGGTGATGCTGCAGTAGAATTGAAACCATATGTTGATTCGTCTACTTCTGTTTTATTACTACCTGACTTGCTAAAACTATCTGTACCGGTTGAACTGTTTGTGTCAGTTCCAGATGTTTGCATTGTGTCATTTCCACTATGTAAATAGTTATCAGTTCCTGTGTGACTCTGTGTTAAATTTCTTGTTTCTGTCTCTGTTTCAGTACCATCTACATTCCAAATAGGGTTGTATTCAGATGTGTAGTCTGTCCATAAACGATCCCATGATGTTCCATATAAAGCATACACAATATCTGTTATAGCATCAATGTTAGTCACAACCATTTGTCCTAGAGAACTAAGTTTTCTAGGACCATATTGTGATTTCAGATAAATATCTAACAGATTCATTGTTTGCTCATCAGTCGCTTGTATCCATTTTGTTTTCTTCCTCGTTTTCAGATTCGTCATTATCCCCTGTATCGGATACGCTTGTCTGATCGTCGGTGCTGTCTGTAAACTCATTTTCTTCAACCTCACTTTCCATTTGTTCTACCTCTAACTCACGTTCTTCTTCGTTACGTTTCCAAGGACCATCTAATTCAACTGTTATTTCTGTACCAAACATTTTATTGATAAGTTCTGCAGCTTCCTGTCTCTCTTTTAACATATTGTTAATAAGTGGTTGTATAATGTCGTCACCTAAATCACCTTCTGCTTTTGAAATAGATTCTCGTTTCATGTTTTCATTCATTCTAAGTCCAAGTTCAGAATACATGGAAGCCTTTAAGTAGTTTTCCATTTCAATGAGATCTGTAAGTCTTGTATTTCCACTAGAAGCAGCTGCTTGTACTTTTAGATCCTCTAAAAATGCAGACTCTTCAATTACTCCTAACTCACCTTTTTCGAGCTGTCTTAAATACTCTTTTGCAGATTCAATTGTTTCGTCATCACCTGCACTTAAAATATTTGTTAATCGAGACATAATGTCTGCAATTCTAATTGTGATTGTGTTTTCAGTTAAAAGACCTGCATATTTACCAATTATAGGTATAATACCACGTCTTAATGTATCATTATTTACAAGAACCCCGTCAACTCCAATTTTACATTCCTTGTTGAATTTTAATGCCGGATTTGCAACAACACAAATTGTTGGTTGATAATATGGATCTGGTTCTCCACCAAGTCCACCATAAAATGCATATAGATTACCATTTACTTTCGTGATGAAAGCAAATCCGTTTACCATAAGCAATATCTCTAACCATTTCTGAGGAATTGTTTCTGGTAAATTGTTCCATTTGAAAGCTGATTGCATTTTGTTTAAAGTGTTGTATCCAATATTGTTTGCAATAGTCTCTTTTTCTTTACTATATCGTTCAATGTCGAAATTGATATGAAAAGTACTATTGTCAAATAGACATCTATTCTTTGACATAATTATTCCTCCTTAGTAAGACATTCTAATCTGTCTTTCAAAAATTTAGGAATAGGAACTCCGATTTCACCTAAGTTTTCACAAATAGAAATCATTTCCATCACACCAATATAACTTGCTACTGCTAATGTAATTTCTTTAGGAATTCCAATTGCATATTGTAAAAATACAAACATAACTATAATTAGACACTCACCGGATTTCTTAATCAGACCTTCTCTTAATTTTGAAGAAACTACATTCTTATTTATCAAGGCTTTAAGAAATCCAGTAAGATAATCTACTGCCATAATAACTAAAGGTACTACTAAAATTCTCCATGTTTCGATCTCTTTGATTAGATCAATTACTGGTTGTAAGTTTTCCATGATAACCTCCTACTTCTTTGTGATGTATTTTGAATACACATATCCTGTCATACCGTTAACTTTGATTTTTGACCATGTTCCGTATTCTAATACTTCTACTTCTGTTCCTTTTGTTAATGCACAAATCTTTTCTGATTTTGAGTTTGCTGCTGATCTAACATTCAAACCTTTGTCTGCATTCACATAATATAAAATAGTATCGTTTTTTACATCTACTAATTTGTTATCATATTTATGTAATGCATGTTGAACTATAATGTTGTAAACCTTTCTAGCATACTGTGGATCTGTTGCATAACCTGCTCTTGCAATTGCTGTAATCTGTGCTAAAGGATCTTGTAAACCTAACGCTGGTTTGTATCTCTTGTTGTTTTCAAGAAATTCATAGTATCCATCAACTGATTTTGCTAAGTTTGGATATGCTTTAAAAGAATCTGTAACTGTTACATATTTACCATTGATAAATTCTTTGGTAACTAATTTGTTTCCTGATCCCTTTATACCAAATAATGTTTTTGCTTTTGTATTCCA
>ENA-OOXJ01001700-OOXJ01001700.1-human-gut-metagenome-genome-assembly--contig:-NODE-1700-length-13084-cov-9.000384_pt1 | contig 13084 bp, 7 predicted proteins | sample MGYA00241587_ERZ501343 | MGnify/ENA primary metagenome ERZ501343 (study PRJEB25962, sample SAMEA2042918) | human gut metagenome | biome: human gut; feature: human-associated habitat; material: faeces... | reverse complement strand
TGGGGGTGATCTTGAGCTCGGGACGCTCGATCTGCTGCTCTACGTTGAGGTCGGCGATGCCCTCGACTCCGCTGATGGCGCTCTTGATGCGGTTGCCTATCACGAACATGTCATTCAGATTGTCTCCGAAGAGCTTGATGGCAATGCTGGCCTGGGTGCCGCTGAGCATGGCGTCTATGCGGTGGCTGATGGGCTGGCCTATTTCGATGTTGGCTCCGGTGATGGTAGAGAGTTTTACACGAACCTCGTCCAGCACCTCTGCGTGGGAGCGCTCATCGAGGATGAAGGGGGCCTCGATCTCGGATACGTTGACTCCGAGGGCGTGCTCGTCCAGTTCGGCGCGTCCGGTCTTGCGGGCTACGGTCTGGATTTCAGGGATGGTCAGCAGCAGTTCCTCAGCCTGCCGTCCTATACGGTCGGACTCCTCGAGGGAGACTCCGGGCAGGGAGCTGACATTGATGGTGAACGAGCCTTCGTTGAACGAGGGCAGGAAGCTGTGGCCGAGGGTGAAGAACAGGCCGAGGGCTACGGCGAACAGGGCGAGGGTAGAGCCGCCCACAATGGCTTTGTGGTTCAGGGCCCAGTTCAGCCCGTTGCGGTAGTGTCTCTTGAGCCATGCGGCCACGAATGCCTCCTTGGGCACTTTAGTGCTGTCTTTCCTGCCTCGCAGGAGATAGGAGCAGAGCACGGGAGTAAGGGTCAGGGCGACGATGGTCGAGGCGAAGAGGGCCACGATGAAGGATATTCCGAGGGGAATGAGCATCCTGCCCTCCATGCCGCTGAGGAAGAAAAGGGGTACGAAGCTGACGATGATTATCAGGGTGGAGTTCAGAATCGGCATACGCACTTCCTTGGATGCGTTGAACACCACGTCCACTACCGGCAGCCGTTTTTCCGGCGGCAGGGCCCTGTTTTCCCGCAGGTGCTTCCAGACGTTCTCCACGTCCACTATCGCGTCGTCCACTAAGGAGCCTATGGCGATGGCCATGCCTCCGAGACTCATGGTGTTGAGGCTCAGTCCCAATGCATCCAGCACCAGGATGGTGATGAGCAGGGACAGCGGCAGGGTTATCAGGGATATGACGGTGGTGCGGACGTTGGCCAGGAATACGAAGAGTACGATTACCACGAAGATGGCGCCTTCGTACAGGGAGCGTTTCACATTGTTGATCGAGTTCTCGATGAATGTGGCCTGACGGAATATGTCGGTGGACACGTGCACGTCGGCGGGCAGGTTCTTCTGCAGGTCGGCTATGGCCGCATCCAGCCTTTCGGTCAGTTCTATGGTTCCGGTGTTGGGCTGTTTGGTGACTGTCAGCAGCACGGCCGGCTTGCCTCTTTCGGAGGCCAGTCCGAGCTTGGGCTGCTGGGCGCCGATGCGGACATCCGCCACGTCCTCGAGGGTGACGGGCATCCCGCTTTCAGTGGTCTTGATCACGGCTGCGGCCATCTCCTCCACGTCCTGCGTGGAAACTACTCCGCGTACGATGTACTCGCTGCCGTATTCGTAGATGACACCTCCGTTGGTGTTCTGGTTCATGCCGCGGGTCACCTCCATGACTTCTCCGAGGGTGACTCCGTAGTGCTTCATTTTCTCAGGATGGAGCAGGACCTGGTATTCCTTGATGTCGCCTCCGAGCACGGCTACCTGTGCCACGCCTCCGGTGGACAGCAGGCGGGGCCGGAAGGTCCAGTCAGCTAAGGTCCTGAGGTCCAGCATCGAGGTGCTGTCGGCGGTCAGGGACACTATCAGCAGCTCTCCGAGGATGGAGGACTGGGGGCCGAGGGTGGGGGTTCCGGAGTTGTCCGGCAGATCGTCGGCAGCGGCGGCCAGTTTTTCGGACACAATCTGGCGGGCAAGGTAAATGTCAGTGCCCCAGTCGAACTCTACCCACACTACGGAGAATCCAGTGGTGGAGGAACTGCGCACCCTGCGCACTCCTGTGGCACCGTTGACGGCGGTCTCGATAGGGAAGGTCACGAGCTGTTCGACCTCCTCGGCGGCCATTCCGTTGGCCTCGGTCATGACGACCACGGTCGGGGCGTTTAGATCGGGGAATACGTCTATCTCCGCGTTGAATGTCCGGTACAGTCCGGCAGCGAAGAGCAGGATGGCCGCGACAAGTATCAGCAGCCGGTTCTGCAGTGAGAAATGTATTATCTTGTTGAGCATGGCTGTCGCGGATTAATGGTTGTGGGTATGGGCGGGGATGAGGTTGCCGGCTGAGGCGAGCTTGACATGGGTGGCGCCGCGGGTCACTACGTTCTCTCCGCCCTTGATGCCGGAGAGGATCTCATAGCGCTGTCCGTCGGTGGCACCGAGGGTGACTTCCTGTTTCTTGTAGCAGGTCTCGTCCAGCTTGATATATACGAAATAGTGGCCCTGGGACTCGGTGACGGCTTCGACCGGAAGGGAGATGACTCCGTCCCTCTCGGCGGAGAGCAGCCATACCTGGGCGAAGGCTCCGGGGATAATCTCTTCCGTGCCGTTGAAGGCGAATGTCACGGGGATATAGGCATTGGTCTCGTCGGTCGAGCGTCCGTAGCCGAGCAGGCGGCCTCCGAGCCGGGAGGCGGTGTAGACGCGGTCGCCGTAGGAGAGCCTGAAGTTCGCATCATTCACGTCGGGGAGGCGGTTGAGGTATCTTTCGGAAACATCGGCCTTGAGATAGAGCCTGCTGCCGGTGACTACCTTGGCCAGGGGTGTTCCTACCGTTACATAGTCTCCTTCCTTTACCAGACAGGTCTTGACATAGCCCCTGACGGGGGATTTCACTGCCGTCCCGTTTTCTCCGCCGTTCGAGGCGAGTGCCTCATAGGTCAGGCGGGCTGTCTCGTAGCGGCCCTTTGCTGCCTCGTATTCCTGACGGGAAACGATATTGTCCTCCACCAGTTTTGCGGCTCTTTCATATTCCTGCCTTGCAGTTTCATATTCGATCCTGGCCCTCTGTACAGGGTCTCCGTCCTGCAGGTGGCGGGAGGAGATGGTGAACATCGGGCTGCCGTCATTGACCCGGCTGCCCTCAATCAGGGGCGCTGCGTAGGAAACGATACCGGGCACGCTTGCCACGACGGTGGTCTCATCCTCGGGAGCCGGCATGATGCGGCCGCTCACTTCGAGGACTCCGCGGAACGGACCGGGAACAATGACTTCCGCCGTCACACCGGCGGCAGCGGCGCTTTCGGCACTGAGGGTTATCTCATCGGGGTTGGCATTGCCCTCCCCGTGCGAATGGCCGTGGGCGTCGTGGCTGTGGCCTTCATGACTGTGGCCTTCATGACTGTGGCCTTCATGACTGTGGCCTTCATGACTGTGGGCATCGTGGCTGTGACCCTCGTGGTCATGTCCCTCATGATTGTGGGCCTCATGTTCGTGGACTTCCTCACTGTGGGAGTGGTCGTGGCCTGTGCCGGTAGTGTTGTTGCAGGATGAAAGGGCGTAGCAGGTGGCAGAGCAGAGTACGCCTAAAAGAAATGTCTTTATGTGCTGTTTCATATGAAAAGTATTTCGGTTTTTAAAAACGGTGCAAATGTAATTTCTGTCCCGTGCAACTGTGTTGCAAAGGTATGTGACAGTTGTCCGCGGTACGGTATTTGTAACTTCAGGGCAATGATAATGATTAAAAACAGACAGATTATGAAAGAATTGGTTATCGCTTTATTGCTGATGCTGGCCGCAGGTGCGTCGGCATCGGGAGCAGTTCCTCAGGACAGGCAGACACGCAAGGCAATTGATGCTGCCGAGGATTCTGTCAGGTTTGCAGCTACTGTGGAAGTAATGAAGAATATGGATTTCGTTCTGGAAGCCGACAGGCTGGTGCTCAGCCGGGGCCAGAACGTACTGGTGAACTCTATGGTGAATTTCGTCTCTGTCAAGGGTGACAAGGCAGTCATACAGGTGGCTCCCTTCAGCGGCCCTGGCGCCAACGGAGTAGGAGGGGTGACGGTGGACGGCTCCATATCCGATCTGGAATACAGAGTGAGCAAGAAAGGCAATGTGACCCTTTCGATGTATGTGTCAGGGGCTGTAGCGTCCTGTAAGGTCACATTCTCCCTGCCCAAGGGAGGTACCAGGGCTACTGTCCGCATTGATCCCAATTACAGCTCTGATGACATATCCCTCGTCGGCGAGATAGTGCCCACGGCCATGTCACGTGTTTATGAGGGGCTGTCGCTGTAGACAGGATGAGGAATTTCCGGAAAAATTTATTATCTTGCGGCTTGTTTGAGATAAGCCGCAAGATATGAAATCCGGATCCAAGAAAGTCTTAAAAATCACATTGATATCCCTTGCCTCCCTGATAGGCTTCTGTATTGTTGTAATAGCTCTGGCCCTGTGGGTGGTCTTTACCCCTTCGAGGCTGACTCCCATGGTGGAAAAAGCAGCCAACAGATATCTGGACGCAGATGTGAGTGTGGGCAAGGTCGATCTGGTGTTCTTTTCATCTTTTCCCCGTCTTACCCTTAAACTGGATGACGGAAAGCTTACGGCCCGTGGCATGAGGGATTCCTCGTCCGGCAAGGTCCTTCCACACCGGGATTCGCTGCTGCGTTTTGCCCGTTGCCGTGTGACGTTCAATCCGATGGCCCTTATCAAGGACGACCGGGTGGTGATCCACCGTATTTTTCTGGACAGTGCCGTTGTCTATGCCTACCGCGATTCGTCCGGCAGGGCCAACTGGAATTTTATACCGCCTTCTGAGGATCCAGCGGATACTTCCGATTCTGCAGAATCCGGAGGATTCAGCCCGAAATCCATTGTCCTGCGTACATTGAGGGTAAGGGATGCCAATGTCGTTTTCAATGACCGTTCCAATGACGTATATGCCAGAGTCCTGGGCATCAACACCCGTATGAGGCTTGGTGCGGGAGTGCGTGGGGCGGCTGCAGGTGTGGAGTTTTCCTGCAAGGATGTGCTTTTCTGGCAGCAGGGAGACCTGCTTATGCGCAGGGCGGCTGTCAGGCTGAATACCAGTGTGGGCTACAATGCTGACAGTATGAAAGTTGTGCTTCGCAATGCCGATCTCGGAATCAATGATGTGAATTTTTCTCTGAATGGGACTGCGGTCAGGGATACTGTACGGAAGGCTGTGGACCTGGATCTGAAATTCGCTGCCGCAGCTCCTTCGGTGGAAAAGGCGCTTAGGCTGATTCCGGAGTCGGTAGTCCGTCATCAGGACCTTACGGCGGACGGCAGCGTGATGCTGGAGGGTGCCGTAACAGGCCCCTATGGCAGGGATCTGATGCCGGCGGTGTCGTTATGTCTGAAGATAGACGATGCTACGGCGCATTACAACGGACTGCCTTATGGAATCGACCATTTGTCTGCTGATTTTGACGCATTCGTGGATCTGATGCGGGAGCAGGAGTCCTATCTGGACCTGAAGATATTCAAGCTGCAGGGTAATGACATAGATGTCCTGGCTGATGCAAAGGTGACGGATCTTTTCGAGGATCCGCTTATAGCTGTGAATGCAAAGGCCAAGGTGGATCTGGGCAGCATATCCAAGACTTTCCCCCTGCAGGAGGGCATAGAGCTGTCCGGGCTTGTGGATGCAGACTTGCGGGTGAGGACAAGGCTCTCGACAGTGAAAAACCAGGATTACGGCAGGATATTCGCCGCAGGCAAGCTGTACATGGACGGAGTGTCGGTGAGTGACAGTGTCTCGGGATTGAACGCGGCCGGAGATATAGACCTGAAATTTTTCGGAGCCAAGGCTTTGGGCCTGAACGGCAACGTGTTCCGTCTCCACCTGGACAGCCCGTGGGCCAAGGCGCTGGCGGACAGTGTGAGCCTGAAGGTCATTTCCTCCCGCCCGAAGGATACTACAAGAGTATTCCAGGTGAAGGCGGATTTCAGGATGAACCGTGCAGGAGCCTCGGTAGGGGACTCGCTCAGGATTTTCCTGGGCAAGGGAGGTGTCACCGCATCCTTGGGACCCAATCCTGAGAGAGCGGACAGACCCAGAATAGGAGTGGAGATCGATACGGATTCTCTCTTTGTCAAGTACGGTGATATGAGGGGCGGTTTCAATAAAGGACAGGTGGCCCTGCAGGCCGACAAACTCAGGGATTCTGTGTGGAGGCCTTCTGTCACTGTTGATTTCAACCGGCTGAGAGGCGGAATGGGTGACTCGCTCGGGGTATTCTGTGCCAAGGGAAAGGTAAAGGCGTCTCTCAGGCCCGGAAACGGGACGGAAAGAAAACCCAGGCTCAATATCAATGTCGAGACCGATTCCATATTTGCCAGAGCCGGGGAAATAACGGGAGGTATGAAGAAGGGGGTAATCCGGCTGCAGGCTGAGAGGGTACGGGACTCACTCTGGCTGCCGTCCGGCACAATCAGATTCAACCGCTTGATAGCCAATACCCCTCAATGTGCCCTGCCTGTGCGTTTCAACCGTACGGTAATAAAATTCGGGGACAGGAAAATCTCATTGGAGAAAGCCGTGATAAGGGTTGGAAGATCAAACATGACTCTGTCCGGAACCGTGTATGACCTGTATGGGGCACTCAGACGGGGCCATCTGCTGAGGGCTGATCTGGATATCAGTTCCAGAAATATCAACGTCAACCAGATCATGCGGGCCTTTGCCTCGCCGGAGGCTACGGAACAGGAGGTGGAGACCGATACTGTGTCAACGGCACTGCGGCTGTTCGAAGTTCCGGGGAACATCAGCTTTGACCTGACTACCGACATAGACAGGCTGCGTTTCGGCAAATATGTGTTCAGGGATATCAAAGGCAAGGCCGAACTGAAGAACAGCCACATCTATCTGGAGAATCTTACGCTCAACGCCCTGGACAGTGCGTCCCTGAGTGCATCCCTGATTTACAAGGCGGCTTCTTCAAGATTCGGCTATGCCGGTTTTGACCTGAAGGTGAACGATATAGATATCGCTTCCCTGGTTGACGCCACCCCTGCCATAGATTCACTGGTCCCCATGCTCCAGTCCTTCAAAGGCAAGGTCCAGGTGGATGTGGCGGCCGAGGGAGTGCTGGATTCCCTGCTCAACATCAAGGTGCCGTCGCTCCGGGCTGCAGTGTACATCCGGGGTGATTCCCTGGTGCTTATGGACGGCAAGACCTTTGCCGAGATATCCAAAAAACTGATGTTCAAAAACAAGAAGGAAAATCTCATAGACAGTATCTCTGTCAATATCACCGTAGAGGACGGCAGTGTCAACATCTATCCGTTCCTCGTTGAGATAGACCGGTATCAGGCCGCTGCCGGCGGAGTCCAGAATCTGGATATGAGTTTCGATTACCACATATCACTGCTCAAGTCGCCTATTCCATTCAGAGTGGGTCTGAATATCAGGGGAACACCTGGCGATATGCGTTTCGGAATAGGAAAGGCAAAGTACAAGGATGCGGTTACTCCGGTGGAGACACGTAAGATTGATTCGACACGTCTGAACCTGAGTGAGGACATTACCAGACGCTTCAAGCGGGCCAGTGAACGCGGCCGCTGGGGGGACAGGGCCGCTGCCCGTTCCCGTATAGACTGGGAGAAACGCAGGGATTCGCTGCGCAGGCACCGTCATGTGGTATTTGACGGCGATTCCATTCAGTGGGAGAAGGTGACGCCTGCCGCTCCTGAAGGACTCCGGTAACTGAAAAGGAAAATTTTATTAAGTTTGCAAATTATTGTAAAATAGACAGCCATGAAAGGAATAGTGCTTGCCGGCGGTTCCGGCACGAGGCTTTACCCGATAACCAAAGGGATAAGCAAGCAGTTGATACCCATATATGACAAACCGATGGTATATTATCCCATATCGGTACTTATGCTGGCCGGTATCAGGGACATACTTATAATATCCACTCCGTCGGACCTTCCGGGATTCCGTCGCCTTCTTGGAGACGGCTCGGAATTCGGAGTGCATTTCGAATATGCCGAACAGCCTTCTCCGGATGGCCTTGCCCAGGCGTTCATCATAGGCCGCGAGTTTATAGGAAGCGATGCGGCATGCCTTGTCCTTGGGGACAACATTTTCTACGGCAGTTATTTCACTGTGATGCTTCGCAGGGCAGTTATGCGGGCTGAGAAGGAGGGACTTGCGACGGTTTTCGGATATTGGGTGGCGGATCCTGAACGTTATGGAGTCGCCGAAATCGATTCCAAGGGCAATGTCCTGAGCATCGAGGAGAAACCGAAGGAGCCCAAGTCCAATTATGCTGTGACAGGTCTGTATTTCTATCCTAACGAAGTGGTTGACGTGGCAGCCAATGTCAAGCCGTCGGCCCGCGGCGAGCTGGAGATAACCTCTGTCAACCAGGAGTTCCTGGAGCGGGGAAAGCTCCGTCTCGAGACCTTAGGGCGCGGATTCGCCTGGCTGGATACCGGAACCCATGACTCTCTGGCCGAGGCATCCACATTCATAGAGGTGATAGAGAAACGTCAGGGGCAGAAGGTTGCATGTCTGGAAGACATAGCCCTGCGCAGTGGCTGGATTACTCCCGACCAGCTCCGCGAGACGGCCAGACCAATGGCAAAGAACCAGTATGGCCAGTATCTGTTCCGCATAGCTGACGAGGAAGAACAGAAACTGGCAAAAAAACATCAAGACAAATAATGACCTTAACAATGGAATATAAGCGCAACATCCTCATAACCGGCGGCGCAGGCTTCATCGGGAACCATGTCGTGCGCCTCTTCGTGAACAAATACCCTGAGTATCGCATAGTGAATCTGGACAAGCTGACCTATGCGGGCAACCTGGCGAACCTCAAGGACATCGAGAAGGCTCCGAACTACGAGTTCGTGCGTGCCGACATCTGTGACTTCGAGACGCTCTGCGGCATCATCCGGAAATACGGCATAGACGGTGTCATCCATCTTGCGGCCGAGAGCCATGTGGACCGCTCCATCAAGGATCCCTTCACCTTTGCCCGGACCAACGTCATGGGCACGCTCTCGCTCCTTCAGGCCGCGAAGGTGTACTGGGAGTCGCTTCCGGAGAAATACGAGGGGAAGCGTTTCTACCACATCTCCACCGACGAGGTGTACGGAGCCCTGGAACTGACCGACCCCGAGGGCATCAAGCCTCCCTACACGACGGCCGCCTCTTCCTCGGAGCATCACCTGGCCTACGGCCGGGACTTCTTCTACGAGGACACGAAGTACAGTCCCCACAGTCCTTATTCCGCCTCCAAGGCATCGAGCGACCATTTCGTGCGGGCCTTCCACGACACCTACGGGATGCCTACGATAGTGACGAACTGCTCGAACAACTACGGCCCGTACCAGTTTCCCGAGAAACTGATACCGCTGTTCATCAACAATATCCGTCACCGCAAGCCCCTTCCGGTCTACGGCAAGGGAGAGAATGTGCGGGACTGGCTCTACGTGGAAGACCATGCAAGGGCCATCGACCTGATTTTCCACAAGGGCAAGGTGGCCGACACGTACAACATCGGCGGCTTCAACGAGTGGAAGAACATCGACCTTATCAAAGTCGTAATCAAGACGGTAGACAGGCTTTTGGGCCGTCCCGAGGGAGCGGACATGGACCTCATCACCTTCGTGACTGACCGTGCCGGGCACGACATGCGTTATGCCATCGACAGCACCAAGATCCAGAAGGAGCTGGGCTGGGAGCCGTCGTTGCAGTTCGAGGAGGGCATAGAGAAGACCGTCCGCTGGTATCTGGACAACCAGGCGTGGATGGACAACATCACCTCGGGCGAGTACGAGAAGTACTACGAGGACATGTATGGTAACAGATAGGACGCGCTGTAGATGAGCAGTTATCTCGAGGTCAACAATATATCCAAGTCCTACGGCCCCAGGGTGCTGTTCGACCACATATCATTTCATATCGACGAGGGGGACAAGATCGCCCTCGTCGCACCCAACGGTACCGGGAAGACATCCCTGCTGAGCATTATCGCCGGCAGGGATTCGTCTGACGGGGACGGTTCCGTGCATTTCCTCAAGGACATATCCGTTGCCTTCCTGGAGCAGGACCAGCATTACGATCCAGACAGGAGCATCTCCGACATTGTTCTGGAGGGAGCAGGGGAAAAGTCGCATGAGGTCCAGGACTACGAGGTGGCATCCATCCTTTCCCGCCTCAGGCTGGAAGATCCTTCCAGAAAGGCCGGGACTTTGAGCGGAGGAGAGGCCAAACGGACCGCCATAGCTGCAGCGTTGATACGCAGGCCTGACTTTTTAGTGCTGGACGAGCCGACCAACCATCTGGATGTGGACAGCATCGAATTCCTGGAGGACTACCTTACCCGTTCACGCTGCACTCTGCTTATGGTTACGCACGACCGGTATTTTCTGGACCGGGTCTGCAACCAGATTCTGGAGCTGGACGGAGGAAAGCTCTACCGCTATCAGGGCAATTACTCCTACTTTTTGGAGAAGAGGGAGGAGCGCATAGCCAACTTCAACGCCGCTACCGACAGGGCCCGCAACCTGTTGCGCACCGAACTGGACTGGATGCGCAGGATGCCGTGTGCACGCGGTACCAAGGCCAAGTACCGCATCGATGCTTTCCATGAACTGAAGGACAGGGCAGGGCAGAGGATTGAAGAACGCCAGATGGAGATACGGGCGGGGATAGCCCGGCTCGGCCGCAAGATCATCAACTGCCGTGGAGTCGGCTACAGCTGGGGAGATCTCAAGGTGCTGGAGGATTTTACCTACAATTTTGCCCCAGGGGAGAAAATCGCTGTCGTGGGACCCAACGGGGTGGGCAAGAGCACATTCCTCGACCTGCTCGCCGGAGTGCTTGAGCCTTCGGAGGGAGAAATAGACCGCGGAGAGACCCTCCGTATCGGTTATTACCGGCAGGAGGGCATCCGTCTGGACGGCAGCAAGACCGTCTTCGAGACCGTTTCCGAGATAGCCGACGTGGTGTCCATCGGCAAGGGAGAAACCGTCTCTGCCATGACATTCCTCAACTATTTTCTTTTCCCTCCGTCAATGCACCGTAACAGGGTGGCTCTTCTCAGCGGAGGGGAGCGGCGCCGTCTCTATCTGCTGACCGTGCTGATGCGCAGTCCCAACTTCCTGATACTCGACGAGCCTACCAATGACCTGGACCTGATGACTCTCAATGTTCTGGAGGAATACCTCTCGGGTTTTGCCGGTTCCCTGCTCATAGTATCGCATGACCGTTTCTTCGTGGACAAGCTGGCCGACCACCTCTTCATCTTTGAGGGCGGCGGCCGGGTGAAGGACTTTGTGGGAAGCTATTCAGGGTACAGGCAGTATCTCAAGGACAGGGAGGAAGAGCGGCGAGTGGAATCCCGTGAAAACAGAAAGGAGACACGTGCCGCTGCGTCCGCCTCATCAGACAGAGGGGAGCGTAAACGCAGGCTCACGTACAAGGAAAAGATGGAGAAAGAACAGCTCGAGCGGGATCTCTCATCTCTCGGAGAGGAAAAGAAATCCCTGGAGGAGCGCCTGTGCTCCGGAACGATGTCCGCTCAGGAACTTACAGACGGCTCCGTACGCTTGGGAGAGGTAAACCGTCTGATCGATGAGAAGGAACTGCGTTGGCTCGAGCTGGACGAGATCGAGGTCAGCTGAACTGCATACGCTTGAAACACTGGTAGGACAGTATCCATATCGCAGCGGGCAGGGCATAGGTGTACAGAATTCCAGGCAGCGGATGTCCGGACTGTCCCATGTCGAAGATGCCTATGCATATCCCATGTACGGCAAGCATCAGAAGTACTGTCAGGGAAATTTTGTGTTTTTTCAGCAGGATGTTCCCTAAAACGAATACAGACTGGTATAGGCATATTTTCCCGAAATCAGACCAGAAACTTCCGAATGTCAGACCGTTGTCAGAGGTCCAGATCATGCCGGCAAATCCGTTTGCACCTCCGGCTGCGGTCAGGATGCAGTCCAGTGCATGGATGCCGGTATAGAAGGATAATGGGAAAACTACGGCAGAAACCAGCAGCATTACTGCGAATTTGACATCCGCTCTTACCGGAAGCATGGTATATGCGATGCCCTTGCCCGGATCATTGATGTGGCCGTAGACGGCGGACGGTACGCAGAACGAGAAAAACAATGCCGCAAGGTACAGTACCGGAAGACGGTCCTCCGGTACGGCGTTTATGTCCATGAAAAGCATCACTGCCCAGTATGCGGAATAGAGTGCCGCCAGAGCTGTGCCGGCCGGCCAAATCCTGCGGACCCCCGTTTTCAGGTCCAGGAGAATAAGGCGGAATGCCTTTCCTATAGTCTTACAGCACATGTCCCGCCTCCTTTTCCCCTTTGCAAAGCATCGGTTCGATTATTTTCCCGCCACCTTTCAGACAGGCATTGAAGAGTACTTCCAGGTTGATGTTCCCTGTAGGCCCGGATACAGCTTGTGCTGTCCTTCCGACAATATTTACGTAACCGCCGGCAACTCTCTCGCTGAAAATTGCGTTTTCTGCGGCCTGACCGGACTCTACGAACTCGACTTTACGGCAGATGTCGGCAATGGATGCATCCAGCAGCAGCCTTCCTCCGTCTATGACCGCAACGTGGTCCACAATCTCCTCCACGTCCCTGACCTGATGTGTGGACAGTACTATGGTCCTGTCTTTTCCGGAGCACTCGGACAGCAGATAGCGCAGACAGATCTTGGACGGAATGTCGAGCCCGTTTCCAGGTTCATCGAGCAGCAGTACTCTGGAATTCAGGGAGAGTGCAAATGCTATCATTGCCTTTTTCTTCTGTCCGGATGACAGACGGCGGAATACTGCCTTGGGATCGACATTGAAAGCTTTCATGTAATCCTGGAAGGCGTCTCCGTCATATCCGGAGTAGAACATGCCGTAGCCTGTTGCGTAGTCGGCTACAGGAATATCCGGGGCGTTGAAACTCTCCGGAACGAAGTAGATGCTGTCCAGAAATTCCGGCTCCCTTCTGAACGGAGCCAGGCCGTTCACGGTAATCTTGCCGTATCCGCATTCAAGGAGTCCGGCTATCAGTCTCATAAGAGTAGTCTTTCCGGCTCCGTTCTTCCCGAGGAGCCCGTATACGGCTCCATCTTTCAGCTCCATGCTCAACCCGTCATACACACGGCGTCCCCTGTAGCTGAACATAAGTTCATCTATCTGTATC
>ENA-OOXJ01001699-OOXJ01001699.1-human-gut-metagenome-genome-assembly--contig:-NODE-1699-length-13085-cov-2.867536_pt1 | contig 13085 bp, 7 predicted proteins | sample MGYA00241587_ERZ501343 | MGnify/ENA primary metagenome ERZ501343 (study PRJEB25962, sample SAMEA2042918) | human gut metagenome | biome: human gut; feature: human-associated habitat; material: faeces... | reverse complement strand
TTCCTTTATTAGCTACAAAAAAATCAATCCTATCTTGAACTTTTATGGCATTTTCTGCTCCAAAAACAGGTGTAGGTTCATACAAAGCCAAGAAACATGATTTATCCTCAGGATCTGTTGACATCACGACATCTGTCAGATAAGCAACTTTTGAAACAGTATATTCCTTTTGAACTGATATACCAGTCTTATTTTCTACAGCTACAGTTACTGACTCCAATCCTTCCTCGCCAACCAGTTCAAATGAGAAATTAGCTTCATTACCTTCATTATCTATCAAAGACATATCTGTATAACTACCTAATATTCCATCTTTTTTAATTGCATATTTCACAGTTACTATATCTGACCCTGAAGCAATTCGTCCTTTTACAAGATTTGTCTTACCTCTAAATATTCTATTCAGTTCACTCATATTTCCATCAAGTGCCACATCTATAAAATCTTCAGACACAACATTCAAGACTTTAAATTCTTTCGTATCAACTCCACCGTAAATATTAGAAGCGCTAACTAAAACTGATTGCAGTCCAGCTTCTACAGGAATCGAAATTTCAAAATCCGAGGACAATGCAGCAGGAATAGAATCTTTTTCCACACCATTTACGACCGTTTTTGCCCAAACAGATTTAAGCTCATACTCACTCTCAATATTTCCTCTAATATTAAAAGGAATCCCTATGCAAACAGTATTTTTTTCTGACACACCATCTTTAAAAGACAAAACAGGAGCAGCCTTTACCTCAGATATATAAATTGTTCTTTTATATAATTGATCGTTATTATCAATTATAGCAAAAACAATATGGGAAAGTCCTTTAACAGCCTTTATCTCTACAACCTGATCAAAAATATTCCCTGAAACCGGAAATTCAACAGCGCTACCAATATTCGTATTACCATCAGCATTTTTAATCGCTAATTTATAATATGCACTCTTAAAACCTGCATCAGAAGTCACATACAACGGAATTTGCAAGATTCCATTTTCATTAACATACTCATATTGATCAGAGGCACCTTTCAAATCAATATAATATTCCGTATAATTATCATCTTCACTACAAGCTCCAAACATAAAGGAGAGTAATAAAGTGGCAAATAAACTTATCAAATAATTTTTTTTCATAAATACATTTTTAATTAGTCACTTCATTTGAAAATGTTAATTGGCAAGAAAATTAGAATTTTGGAAACTAAATGAACCTGCCAATTAACTTTATATAAACCTAATACCTATATATTTATTATCAGAAACCCGGATTATTAGGGAAATCTGCTTGTGAATTCGCATCAATTACAGATTGCGGTATTGGACAAAGATTGTTCTTCTCACCTACTGTCCGCGCAGACACTTCATAACCAAATCTTTTGGTTCTATCATAAAGAAGTCCCATACGACATAATGTCAACGTACGAAATTCTTCTGCATAAAGTTCACGAGCTCTTTCATCCAACAAATAATCAATATCCACATCTGATGCTGCTACAGGTTTAGCCTTTGCACGGGCTCTCACCACATTAATATCAGCAGCAGCAGCTTCTTTATTACCATTTTTCAGATACGCTTCTGCCCGCAACAAATAAGTTTCAGCCATACGAATAGCATACCATTCCATCACAAAGCCATTAGATACATCACCCGCATAATGCCAGTCAGAACCACATTTCATGATACGAGGATAAAAACGCTCCATTGTATCATTTCTTGTGGTCAACCACTCACGCTGAATGATGTCGCCAGGATGTAATTTTACTACAATATTTGTTCCATCTGCCAAAGTTACAGGTGTTTCATATACTTTTGTAGGATCATCCACTTCTACGCCATCTACAATCGGTTTGGGAGCTCGATAAATACGATTTATATTAAATTCTGCATTGCGTTGATCTTCTGCTCCCGATTTACCCCACAATTGATATAAGAAATAAGTTGTCGGACGCAACCAAGCTACACCTCGTCCCATCCAATCACGAGCCTGACCATCATAACCAAATTTCGTACTTCCCCAAAAAGCAGGCCAAAATACACGTTCTTGATCAGTACGAATGTCTAAATAATCATTCAAACCGCCCTGCTTAAATTTATCAGCTTGAATTACCCAAATAGCCTCTTTATTACCCGTTTGATAATTAAAATTAGAAAAACCTTCTAAACTCCTCATCTGAAATAAATCCCAAAAAGCATCTTTACCTTCTACATCTTTACGCCAGCCAAAACGTTCTGTCATCAGATGATACTCTCCGACTTTTTGATCAATCACCATAGAGGCCGCATCAATAGCCTTTTGATACATAGACTTGTCACCGGTCTCATCTCCAAGAGCTATACACATTTCTGCCAAATAATGATAAGCAGCTGCTTTAACTACACGCCCTGGATCTGATACGGAAGTCGGCAGATATTTAGCTGCGAAATCAAAATCTTCAACGCAAAGTCGATACACATCTTCCCTACTATCACGTGTATAAGCTAAAGATGGCGTTTCAACTGGCTCTGTCAAAATAGGAACACCACCAAACATGCATCCTAAATAACGATAGCAATAACCTCTAAAGAAACGTGCTTCCGCTTGAATTGCGAGTTTTTCTTCTTCACTGTTCCACCGTACATTAGGATTTTCCGTTTGCTTAAGCAAAGTATTTATATTATAAAGCATTCCATAATGGCGTCCATAAACAACCCTAAAAATATCAGTAAGAGAATTTACATAACTCCAATCTGTAAAAAGCTCCGTATCTGAATTTTGGCGAAACATGATATCTGTCCCCGAACCAAAATGAAAGAAGTAAGCAGGATTATCTGTGTAATTATAGTTCTGCCTAACGACCCGATAAAAATCATTCAATCCTGTTCTAAACTGAGCTGCATTCAAATACGAATTATCAACCGTGAGAAAATCATCTGCGTTTTCCTTCAAAAATGCATCGTCATTACAACCCCATAAGGTACAAAGTGACAAAGCTAAAAATATTATTTTTTTCATATTTCCTAATTTTTTCTTAATTAAAATATAACTTCCACACCAACCGTAATATTTCTTAATGCTGGATTTCCATGAGCATAAGCCTGCCCTGTCTCAGGATCCTGTCCTTCCCATGATGTAAAAGTCAGGAGATTCTTAGCCGCCAAATAGACCTTCAAACCTTGAATAGACATCTTTGACAATAATTCCTTATCAAATCTATATGCCAAAGACAAGTCTTGCAAACGCAGAAAATCATGACGTTGAGGGAACTGATAGCCATAAGGGTTTTTATAGTTCGGACGAGGGACCTTATTAGAGGGATGTTCAGGCATCCAATACTCTTTGTCCAACCAGTTAGCGGTTCCACCACCACCAAAGGTTCCTACATAGTTTGCATAAATATTATTAGCAAGATAATAATTATTCTTACCTCCACCTGCAATCCAGTTCAACAAGAAATACAATTCAATATTCTTATATGTTAATGTGTTGGAAAGTGTCATCGTAAAGTTTGGTTTAGAATAACCAATAATCTTTCTATCACCGTTTGCATCAATTTTACCATCATTATTCAAGTCCTTAAATTTCACATCTCCAGGAACACCACCATAAATTGCCATATATTCAACATCGTCCTCTTGAATAATTCCATCAAAAACAAATGTGTAAACAGCACCTAAAGATTTTCCAATAAATAAATTATTTGCAATATCATCATCCTCTACACCATCGCCATTGCCATCCAATCCATAAAGAGAAACTACTTTATTACGATTCATCCAGTAATTTAACCCAGATGACCAAGTAAAATCTTTCGTCTGAATATTAACAGACTTCAAAGAGAATTCAAGTCCCCAGTTAGCTACTTCTCCAATGTTATCTGAAACACTTTGAGCACCATTCATAACAGGGATAGCACGATCCAACAGTAAATCAAATGTTTTAGACTTATAATAATCAACATTACCACTCAACCGATCATTAAGCATCGAAAAATCAAATCCAACGTTCCAAGCCCCAGTTCTTTCCCAAGAAAGTCCTTTATTAGCCAATCCATTAGCATGAGAAGTATTTACAGTCTGATTTCCAAATAAATACAATCCAGATCCCATTCTTGAAAAAGTAGAATACGAACCTACCGAAGGATTACCATTTTGTCCGTAAGAAAGTCTAAACTTTAAATAGTTTATCAATTTTACATTATCTCTGAAAAAATCTTCATTACTAATCGTCCATGCACCAGCTGCAGAAAAGAAATTCCCATATTTATTCCCCTCAGCAAAACCTGAATAACCATCCTTACGCACGGAAGCAGACAAATGATACCGCTGTTTGTAGGCATAATTTGCACGAGCCATATATGCCAATTGCGAAAGGACCGACTTACTTGTTTCTATCCCTCTATTCACAGGATTACCTAATTCCAAAGCATGAATACCCAAAGCTGTAGATCCTGCCGCAGAAAAATCTTTTGCACTCAGATTTGACTTAGTCGTTGTCTCACGTTGACGTTCTGCTAACAAGGTAGCATCAATAGAATGATCACCAAAAGTTCGATTATAGTTAATCAAATGATTCATAAACCAATCAGTTCGAGTTGACTGATTCTTATAGCCATTAGCATCAACCAAATATTTAGTCTGATCATAAAGGTCACTTTCATTCAATGTATTCATAAAATATCGTTCATCTTGGAAATTAGCAGAATGCCCCTCCCAGCGGTTTAATGAATAATTAAATGTATAAGTCAAGCCTTTCACCCATGGAATATCAATTTTTGCATAAAACAAACTACGATAATTCTGATTTCTATCCTCATTATATTGATTAGTTTGCCACAACGGATTTATTGTTGTTGTATGTCCCTGAGGAGAACGTTCCATTTGATCCTCGAAGCCTTCAAAACGCACATATTTATATCCATAAGGTGTATTATTGATTGCATTTCTCATATCAGGCGCTACTCCATCCGCATTTTTATTGATTACAGAAAGATTCAAGCCAACTTTCAACCAATCTGTAATTTGTGCATCAATTTTAGATGTAACAGAGAATTTCTTAAAGTCATCATTAACCATTACACCTTGTTGGTCAAGATACTGACCTGAGAAATAGTAACTTACCTTATCTGTTCCTCCAGAAACACTCACTTGATAATCTTGAGACAATCCCATTCTGACACACTCATCATACCAGTCTATAATATTTCCCTCTTGATATGCAGAATATTCATAAGGGGTTAACATATTCTCCAATGTCAAATCAGCATCAGACGCACCATTCATTTTATTTAAGTCGTACTTTAACTGAAGGTATCCTTCCGGTGAAAGCATATCCGGCATCGTAGTTGGCGTCTGAAAACCAACTGTTGCACCAAAACGGACGGACGGTTTTCCTGATTTACCTTTCTTGGTTGTAACCAAAATAACACCATTGGCAGCTCTTGAACCATAAACAGCCGCTGAACTAGCATCCTTAAGTACATCCACAGAAGCTACATCATTAGGATTTAGTTCATTCCAGCTACCAACAAAAACCACTCCATCTACCACAAGTAAAGGATTATTGGATGCCTTTATTGAATTTTGCCCACGAATATTAATACTAGGATTACCACCAGCATTCGTTGTCGTACCTATATCAAAGCCAGGCAATTGTCCCTTTAATGCATCCAATACATTCATATTAGGCAACTGCAAACGTGGAGAATCCTCCAATCTAATTGATGCGATAGAACCGGTCAAATCTTTCTTTTTAGCTGTACCATAACCAATAGCAACAACTTCATCCAAAACCATGGAATTCTCTTCCATCGCGATCTTTAATTTCTTCGTCGCTGAAGTAACCTTTATTTCTTTGGAATTATAACCAATATAATTCACCACAAATACCCCATTAACAGGGATACTCAAAGTAAAATTACCATCCACATCAGTTACGACTCCATTTTGAGTACCTTTTTGCATTACGGTAGCTCCAATCAAAGGTTCACCACTTGATTTGTCATACACATACCCCTTAACATTTACATTCTGTGCGAATAAAGATGAAAAGGATAAAACAGATAGCAAACACAAGATCCATAAGCGTTTGCATTTTCCTTTAAAATCACAGTATTCCATAACAAGATTTAAAAAATTAAACAAAATAAAAGTTTATATATTAATTTTATTATTAATCCAGAACACATGCAAAGTACGCAAATTACATTTAGGTACAAAATAGACTATTCAGTTGTGAGGATGGACAATCTTATTATAATTAAGAGCTCTCTCTATCTTTCTTCCTGAAGAAATAGAGCATATTACTTCAATACTACAAAAATAAGAAATGCCTATTACAATTTATTACACCCAACAAATCCGTCCAATTAGTATACACTTCTCTTTCTAAAGCAACCAACTTTTCTTCAGCGAAACAAAGCAATCCAAAGTGAATAGTTAGATTCCTCATATTGATGTTTATGTTTCTAATGTTGATGTTTATATCTTTAATATTAATGTTTAGCTTCTTAAAGAATATACTATATAACAGAGCTTTTTTTCTCGTAATAAGAAGGCTATTCATTGCATCAGAAAAGATTAATCCTCTCAAACAAAACACCTTCACGCTTTCACACATCTGCAAGCAATTGATATTCAAGACAATCATGTGAAACCATTATTTATGTCTACCAACAGAACCCAACATAGCATCTTATAATACAACATTTTACGATGAAATCTACAAAATAATTCAACTATTAGTCAGAGCAACTCTATTCACATAACAAACTTCACTCAACCATTCAGTTTCTTACATAGTTTTTTCACAAAATAAAGGCTGTATCAAGAATAGCTCCAAGTACAGCACCATTCTGATACAGCCCTATCAATTTTCTTATTCCTACTATCTTACAGAAAGTTATTTCTTCTGGATTTTAGCTACATATCCACCACCTGGATACATTTTTATTTGAATCTTTCTATCGAAAGATAACTCGCCAACTTGTTTACGATAATCCGTTCCTTTACGATGAGCATTCACTCCATCGCAAAATTGTTCAAGCTGATATTTGCCTTCAGGCAAAAAAGACAAATCAATAGTCAACTCACGGGTATTCCAATCAGTAATTCCACCTACATACCAAACATCTCCCTTACGACGAGCAGTCACAATATATTCGCCCATCTTACCTTCCAAAACTCTCGTTTCATCCCATACAGTAGGAATTTGTGCTATAAAATCTGTAGATTCTGGCTCGCGCATATAATTGCTAGGAGCATCACAAAGCATATTCAACGGAGACTCCAGCACTACATACAACGCCAATTGACGACAACGCGTACCTTGGCTCATCGGTTCAGAATAGCAAGGATAATAATGTCCCTTAGCTGCATTACGCATAGCTCCTTGAGTGTAATCCATAGGTCCAGCAACTTGACGAATAAAGGGAAGCATAACATCATATTTTACTTGATCATAAGATACTGGATTCCACTTTAATTGTTCCAATCCATTTACACCTTCAAAATTGAGCACATTAGGATAAGTTCGATTCAAGCCTGCCGGTTTAGACGTCCCATGTAAATCAAGAACCAACTTATATTTAGCACACATCGCAGCTGCACGATAATTAAAGTCGGTTATAATCTGATCATCACGATCCATAAAATCAACCTTAAAGCCTTTTATTCCCATTTCTGAATAATGACGGCATATGTTTTCCATATCACGATCAAAAGCATAATATCCAGCCCAAAGAATAATGCCTACATTTCGCTGCTTGGCATAATCCACCAATTCGCGTAAATTAATATCCTTGACAACCTGCATCAAATCCGCTTTCAAATTTACGGCCCATCCTTCATCCAAAATAACATATTCTATCCCTTTAGATGCCGCAAAATCAATATAAGCCTTATAGGTTTCATTGTTTACTCCCGTCACGAAATCAACTCCTTCCAAATTCCAATCATTCCACCATTCCCATGCTACTTTGCCCGGCTTAATCCACGAAGTATCGTCGACACGTGAAGGAGCAGCCAACAGATAACTCAGATTGGAAGCGGCCAAATCCTTATCCGAAGTAGAAACAATAGCTATACGCCAAGGGAACGTACGCGCTTTCTCAACTTTGGCTATATAATTTTCCCGTTCAGTTACCAACATCTGAAGCTGATTATGCCCGCCTTGTTTTAACTGCTTTGGATAAGGAGCAAAAACCGCACTCAACCGATTACTTCCTTGGGAAGCAGACAAATAAAGTCCTGGATAATTTTCCAAATGAGTTTCTGTTATACACATCTTCATACCTTCGCCTACATTCACAACTACAGGCAAAAACATCAGCCTTTGTTTATGCAACTTAGATAAAGATGTAGTTGTATATTCATTTTCAAATGAATTAAAGAACTGAGCGTCAGGGTTATCTTCATTCCAATTTCTGACATATGGAACTGAAGCTACCGCATCAAAAGGAAAATTAAAATCAGATTGTTCCGAAACAATATTAAAAGGCTTTTCCACATCGCTTACAAAGCGATAGGCAATTCCATCATCATATGCTCTAAATTCGACCCGATAATGTCCTTTAAAGAATAAAACCAATTCATTATAATGATCTCTTATTTGAGCAGCGCGATAGAATGGAGAAAACACCGTTTCGTCCACACTCTTACGCCGACTTTTTTGAATACGAACACCAGTGCCCCACACCGTTCCATTATCCAAAGTCATGGAAATATTTGATGGAGCCATTATCTGGCGACCGTTACAAACGACATCGTATGTCAATTGTTCACCAGCCACAATTGTTGTAGATAAATTTCCCCCAGGAGATTTCAAAACAAAACTTTTTTGGGCGTACACTGAAATTCCTAATACGCACCACAATAATAACAATAAAACAGCCTTCTTCATTGTCAAAACAATATTTAAATTATAAAATCTAAAACTATCTCATAAAGTTAATCAAGCAAAACCACAGCTCTTGACTACAAATTACTTCATCAACATCAAAGAAAAGTCAAACTATAGACGTTTACAACATATATGAATATTATAAACAAGATTGTTGATTTTTAATAATAAATGCATAGTCAAAGTTGTGCCATCGATAAACCTTCTCTATCATCTTCCTGTGCGCAAAGCTCGGTATATCGTCTCCTGAATACGTTCACGCACATCAAGCTCCATCAACAGATTGTTACAGACATCGGGAGAAATACGATTGCTCAAAAACACGTAGACAAGACCATTGTCGGGATCGACCCAGGCACAAGTACCCGTAAAGCCTGTATGGCCATAGACGGAAGCAGGAGCAGACTCACAACAAGGGCTGAAGCGCTCATTGGCCTTGCCAGGCTTATCGAAACCCAATCCCCGACGGCTGATGCGTGAGGTCTGCGTCGTAAAAGTTCGGCAGATCTCGGCACTCAAGTAACGCTTGCCCTGATAGACCCGTCGTCGAGCAGCATCTGGCAAAGGGCGGCAACTTCGGAAGCATTCGAGAACAGGCCAGCATTGCCCGACACCCCACCAAGAAAAGCGGCCGACTCGTCGTGGACAAAGCCTCGCAATGTAGTCTTGCGCAGGAAGGCATCAGTCGAAGTAGGTACGATGTGGCGGGCAGACAGGAAAGCCAAAGGACGAAAACCTGTATGTGTCAATCCCATCGGCCCATAAAATTCTTTGTAAAGGAATTCATCCATCGAAAGGCCCGTACGAGCTTCGACTACCTGCTGGAGAAGGATGAAACCCACACAACTATAGCGGTAACGTTTGTCGCGAAGGCGCGCATCGGCAATCTTCCGCATCATCTCCTGCTTGAAGGAGGCTTGGAGCCAAAGGCTATCGGACACCTGAATGGTGCAACTATCAGTCCTGAAAGGAGAAGTCAACCCTGCACGGAAACGAAAATGGGGATTGCCCCACGTTTTACGTCCGAGGCGAACGGTGTGGAGGCGATCGGCACTCGCTTTAAACAACGTGCCGGCGTAGCTTTCCTTGTCGATAGCATCCTGATAGAACAAGATGGTAGAAGGCAAACCCGACTCGTGCATCAACAATTCGCGAATAGTGATGCGCTCCTTGTCCGTCCCCTTCAGGAAAGGAAGGTAAGTCGAAGCGTAGTCGGTCAAGCTAAGAAGGCCCTGATCATAGAGTTTCATCACGGCCAGCAGAGTGGCCGTCATCTTGGTAAGCGAAGCCAGGTCGTAGACGTCGGTTGCCTCCACGGGAACCTTTCCTCCTTTCTCCTGCGTACCGAAAGCCTTGTTGAACATCTCGTGCCCATCCTTCCACACGACGACCTGACAACCAGGAAAAGCCCCCTTGCGGATACCCTCCTCCACGATGTCGTCAATCTGAGAAAGAATGCCCGCATCCATGCCATGTTCGTCGGGGTTGTAGCGGGGAAGCGTGCGCGGCTCGATGGTGACGCCCTCGCCTGCAACAAAAGCTTCGCCGATGCTGGCCGAAAGACGACCGTCGGCACCCGCTACGCCATAGAGTATATCCGCCACGCCTTGTTGCACCTCTTCGTCGGAGGCATGGGCCAGAACTACGGCCGACGCCTTCTTGAGACATCCGTCCATCCACGACTCCAACCGATAACCTTGGACGAAAAGAACATAAACCACGGGGACTTCTGGAGCAAAGGTTTCAAAGAAAGTGCGATAGGCGTCCAGATTGTCCTCAGTGACACACACCAGTACCCGACGATAGGAAGCAAGTCGTTTCTGGAACGCAGCACATTGCGAGGCATTCATGCCACGCGCCACGTCGAACCGCTCGGGCTCGGCATAGGGACGCAGGGCTTGCATGAAGGGCATCAGCTCCGCATGCTCGCCCACGTTGACTACGGCCACGTCTTTTAATGTAGGATCCAAGGGCAAGGTCTTCTCCTCGTTGCCCAGCACGGTGACGGCCGCCAGACTCAAGCGGCGCACAAGGTCGCGCGCCTGAGGCGTATTGAGCCGCGTACTGAGTCCCGACAGGCGTACGAAAGGTTTCCGATTCAAGCCCAACGCATATTTGTAGGTCAGCACCTTGCGGCATCGGCGCGCAATGTCTTCTTTGGAAAGTTCGCCATGCTTCACGGCACGAAGTACCGCATCGACATCTTCTTTGATGCGACGCGGCACGAGCAACTGGTCATGACCCGCCTTCAACGCCTCGAGGCAGAGGGAAGCGCTACCCGAAACGCCTTTCATGGCAAGGGCGTCCGTAAAGACCAGCCCCTTGAAGCGAAGTTCATCGACGAGGAGGTCGTGTGTAATCTTGCGCGAGAGGGAAGTAGGCACTCCTTCCCTACCCTCCAGCGCGGGTACGGCCAGATGGCCCACCATGATGCCGTTCAGCCCCGCGTCTATCACCTGGCGGAAGGGATAAAGCTCCACACTATCCAATCTTTCGCGCGAGAAGCGCAACGTGGGCAGGGCTTTGTGGGAATCGACGTTCGTATCGCCATGACCAGGGAAATGCTTGGCTACAGAAACCACGCCTCCGTCTTCGAGGCCACGGGCATAGGCCACAACCTTGCGGGCCACGTTCGCGGGGTCTTCGCCAAAGGAGCGGGTATTGATGACGGGGTTCGAGGGATTGATGTTCACGTCGGCCACAGGGGCAAAGTTGACGTGGATGCCCATCTCGCGGCACTCGCGGGCCACCTCGCGCCCGTATTCGTAGAGCAGGCTATCGTCGGCGATGCATCCCAGCACCATGTTGCGCGGAAAGCGGGGCGTCTCCTTCAGGCGCATGGCCAGGCCCCATTCGCCATCCAAGGTGATCATCAGAGGTACGTCGGCCCACTCCTGAGCCAGATTGGTCAGCGCCACCTGATTGGGCACCTCGCCGGCGGAGAACAAGAGGCCGCCCACCTTGTAGTCTTTCACCACCTTGCGCAGGAGATCTACGTTTGCCTTGGTCTGTGTGGGAGCAATCGTATAGATGAAAAGCTGGCCGATGCGCTCGCGCAGGCTCAAGGTCTGCATGACGGAGTCCACCCATTGACGGCACCCAGCATCGTCTTTCATCGCATAGAGGAAGGAAGCCTCTCCGCGGGGCGTGGAAGCAGGCACGCTTTGGGCATCGGACATAGGACGGTTGACAAAAAACAATATCAGGACGGCCAGCAGGCAAATGCGTTTCAACGAAGTGTTTTTCATAGCGGCTGAGAGATTATTTTTTCGTTAACGTCAATGTCCACACTCCCACATACACGCCGTTCTTGCCCGTATGGAACACGGGCGTCTCGCGCCCCTCGGCATTGGGATAGAAGGCGGGAGTCTCCATAAACGTATGCGAGTGTCCGCCCAGGATGGCGTCGATGCCCGAAGTGGCCACCACCAACTTCTCGTCGCTCATGGCTTTGGGATCGATACCGCGGATGCCCAAATGCGACAAGCAGATGACGGCGTCGCAATGTTCCTCGTTACGAAGGAGGTCGGCCATCTCCTGCGCCACGGGGATGGGATCTTTGTAAACCACGCCCTGACACTTGTCGGCCTGTATCAGTCCCTCGGGTTGGGGAGCCAGGCCGAAAAGGCCGATACGCAAGCCGTCGCGTTCGATGACCACATAGGGCTTCACCAGTCCCTCGAGCGGCGTACCTGTCACGCCGTAGTTGGAGCAGACCACCGGAAAGCGGGCCATGCGGAAGAGGCGGGCCATGTTCTCCATGCCGAAGTCGAACTCATGATTGCCGATGGTCATGGCGTCGTAGCCCATGTGGTTCATCAGCTGGATTTCGACCTCGCCCTTGTAGAAGTTGTAGTAGGGCGTGCCTTGCGAGATGTCGCCACAATCGAGCACGAGCGTGTTGGGATGTTCGGCACAGAACTGGCGGACGAAGGCGGCACGGCGGGCCAATCCACCCTTACCGGCATCGGCGTCGGCGGCATCGGCGGCCAGGGGTTCCACACGGCTGTGCATGTCGCTCGTCTGGAGCAGGTAGAGTTCTTTTGTCTGCTGGGCGGAGAGGCTCAGCGCCAGGCATCCGGCCAGCCAAAGCAGCATATAGATTCGTTTCATCATTGCGATAATCCTTTCTTTCTTGAGTTTACATTGTTCATTTCTTCATTCATTTCTTTTTCCTCCTAAAAATATAGATATTATCATTATACACTAATAGAG
>ENA-OOXJ01001694-OOXJ01001694.1-human-gut-metagenome-genome-assembly--contig:-NODE-1694-length-13151-cov-2.117364_pt1 | contig 13151 bp, 9 predicted proteins | sample MGYA00241587_ERZ501343 | MGnify/ENA primary metagenome ERZ501343 (study PRJEB25962, sample SAMEA2042918) | human gut metagenome | biome: human gut; feature: human-associated habitat; material: faeces... | reverse complement strand
GTTCTCCACGCCGACGCCCTCCCACGGCTGGAGGTTGCCTGCTTTGGCAAGCCCCATGAGATAAGGGTCGGGTGCGGGTTTGCCCCGTCTGACGTCGTAGGCGCACACAATGTGGCGTTCGTCTACAAAGTCGGCGAAGTCGTCGAGCACCCTCTGTATGAGCGGACGCTGCCCGCTGCCGGTGACGATGCCTATCTGCATGCCGTCAGCCTTTATGGCTGTCATCAGCTCCTTTACTCCTTCCATTATCGGAGCTTCGGGCATCAGTCCGAACAGACGTGCTTTCTCGTCGTACATTTCCTGAGCCTCCTCTTCGCTGATGTCGCGTCCCTGCTGTTGCTTCACTACTATCTGGATGGTCTCCACACCCCGCATGCCTTCATACTTGTATGTGTCAGCCTCAGGCATGTCTATGCCATACTCAGCCATCGCCTGCTTCCAGCATATGGCATGATTGGGCATCGAGTCGTAGAGCACGCCGTCCATATCAAAAAGCACAGCCTTGGGACTGAACCGCCCAAAGCTGTGCTTCTTTATATATTCGTTTATGTTTGCCTCTATCATGTCCACACGTTTTATGCTTCAGCGGCAAGACGCTCCTGTATAGCCTTGCTTTCTGCCTCGTAGCCCGGCTTGTTGAGCAGTGCGAACATGTTTTTCTTGTATGCCTCAACGCCCGGCTGGTTGAACGGATTGACACCGAGAACGTTGCCGCTTATGCCGCATGCTATCTCGAAGAAATAGATGAGCTGTCCGATATAATACTCGTTGAGCTCCGGAACGGACAGGCGGATGTTTGGCACTCCGCCGTCTACGTGAGCCAGACGTGTACCGAGCTCAGCCATCTTGTTGACCTCGTCGACGCGCTTGCCTGCAAGGAAGTTGAGGCCGTCGAGATTTTCCTCATCGTTGGGGAAGAGCACCTCGTGGTTTGTCTTCTCAATGCTCAGTACGGTCTCGAATATAGAGCGTTCTCCCTGCTGTATCCACTGACCCATGGAGTGGAGGTCGGTGGTGAAGTCGCATGATGCGGGGAAGATGCCTTTACCGTCCTTGCCTTCGCTCTCACCGTAGAGTTGCTTCCACCATTCGCTCATGAAATGGAGTTTGGGCTGGTAGTTTACCATTATCTCTATTTTCTTTCCTGCCTGTGCATAGAGCGCGTTGCGTACGGCGGCATAGAGGGCGGCGGGGTTCTCTTCGAACGGAACATCGGTGCCTGTGGCATTCTCCATGTCTGCCGCACCCTGAATGAGAGCCTTTATGTCGAAGCCTGCGATGGCGATGGGCAGCAGTCCTACCGGAGTGAGCACGGAAAAACGGCCTCCCACATTGTCGGGAATGACGAACGTCTTGTATCCTTCTTTTGTGGCTGCTGCGCGTGCGGCGCCTTTTACAGCGTCGGTGATGGCTACGATGACATCACGTGCCTCATCCTTGCCGCGCTGTGTCTCGCACTGCTTCTTCAGCAGACGGAAGGTGAGGGCTGTCTCTGTTGTGGTGCCTGATTTTGATATGTTGATTACTCCGAACTTCTTGTCTTTGAGATATTCTGTGAGTTCGTACAGATAGTCCTCGCCGATGTTGTTGCCTGCAAAGACTATCGTAGGATTCTTCTTGTCGCCTGTGAGCCATGAGAATGAGTTGCCGAGAGCCTCGATGACGGCGCGTGCTCCGAGGTAGCTTCCGCCGATGCCCGCAACCACAACCACCTCGCACTTCTCGCGCAGGGTGTCGGCAACTGACTGTATTTCGTTTATGAATTCCGGCGTTACCGATGACGGAAGGTGCAGCCATCCGAGGAAATCGTTGCCGGGGCACGTGCCTTCTTCGAGAGAACGGCGTGCGTCGTTTACTTGCTGTTTGTAAGATTCAACGGCACCCTCCTTTAGGAACGAGGATGCTTTGGTGATGTCTAAGATGATTTTTTTCATCGTTGTTGTTTTTTATGTTGTCTGTTGTTTGTTGTTCTGATTTATGCCATGTGTCACCGGAACTGTTATCTGAAAGAGTCGGTGAGGAGCTTTATCTCTATCTGAGGACTGATGCGTTCGTACAGAATGTTGTATACGGCGTCGAGGATGGGCATGTTCACGTGCATGTGCCTGTTTTTCTCCTTCATGCATTTTGTTCCGAAGAAGCCCTCGGCTATCATCTCCATCTCTATCTGCGCGCTCTTGACACTGTAGCCTTTGCCTATCATGGTGCCGAAGGTGCGGTTGCGCGAGAAGTTTGAGTATCCGGTAACGAGCAGGTCGCCCAGATAAACGGAGTCGTAGACGTTGCGCTCGAGAGGATAGATGGCTGAAAGGAAACGCGACATCTCCTGTACGGCGTTCGCCATGAGCACCGCTTGGAAGTTGTCGCCGTATTTCAGACCGCTGCATATGCCTGCTGCAATGGCGTAGACATTCTTCAATACAGATGAATATTCGATGCCGAGCACGTCGCTGCTGGTCTTTGTCTTGATGTATTCGGAAGCGATGACGTCTGCGAACGCCTGCGCTTTGTCCTGGTCGGAACAGCCCACTGTGAGATAGGAGAGGCGTTCGAGAGCCACCTCCTCGGCGTGAGACGGTCCTCCGATGCATGCAAGACTGCTTATCGGAACGTCGTAGACGTTGTGGAAAAACTCAGAGCAAGCAAGGTTGTCATCGGCTACAAGACCCTTTATGGCTGTGATTATGAACTTGTCGCGCAGGCGGGTTTTGAGTTTCTTGAGATGATTCTTCAAATATGGTGACGGTATGACGAACACAAGAGTGTCGTAGGCTTCGACAATCTTATTCAGGTCGCTGGAAAAGAAAATGTTGTCTACATTGAACCTGACACTTGTAAGATAGTTGGGGTTGTGCCCCATCCTGCGGAAGTTCTCGATGCTGTCGTCGCGCCGGATGTACCATCCTATGTGATCGGTCTTGCCTATCACAATCTTGGCTATGGCTGTAGCCCAGCTTCCGCCTCCGATTATTGCTATTTTGCCGCAATCGAACATTTTGTTGGAATCGTAATTTTCATATTCCCGGCGGTATCATATCCTCCGGATGATGCCGGCGTGATGTTCTGGCGTATATGCCATGTCTCACGCCGGCAGTTGTATGAATGTCATGCGTTTGCCGCGTCAATCCACTTCTGGAAGTCGTCCACTTTCGGATTTTCGTAGCCTAACTTGTATTTCTTGTTCACACCGCACACATCCATCTGGAGCTTTTGCGCCTTTACTTCCCTGATGTCTGATGTGAGGTTGTAGCCTGCCTTGTTGAACACGGGAATCCATTCCTCAGGAACACCGAGCGCAGTCCATTCGGCAACACTGCTTCTCGGTATGGCTTTTTCAGGGCGCATCTGCGGGAAGAACAGCACTTCCTGGATGGTGGTCTTTCCGGTCATAAGCATCACGAGACGGTCTATTCCTATGCCTATTCCGCTTGTCGGCGGCATGCCGTACTGGAGTGCGCGGAGGAAGTCCTGGTCTATTATCATCGCCTCATCGTCGCCTTTGTCGGCAAGTCGCATCTGTTCCTTGAACCGTTCCTCCTGATCGATGGGGTCGTTAAGCTCGGAATATGCGTTGGCGAGTTCTTTTCCGTTGACCATAAGCTCGAAACGCTCTGTCAGTCCGGGCTTGCTGCGGTGCATCTTTGTCAGCGGTGACATCTCGACAGGATAGTCTATGATGAACGTGGGCTGTATGAATGTGCCTTCACAGAATTCTCCGAATATCTCGTCAATCAGCTTTCCTTTACCCATGGTGTCGTCAATCTCCATGTTGAGTTTCCGGCATACATCGCGTATTTCGTCCTCGTTCATGCCGTTGAGGTCGTAGCCTGTCTTCTCCTTTATGGCGTCGAGGATGGGCAGACGGCGGTATGGAGCCTTGAAGCTTACGATGTTTCCGTCTATCTCACGCTCCGGTTTGCCGTTCACTGCGATGCATATCTTCTCGAGAAGCTGCTCGGTGAAGGACATCATCCAGTTGTAGTCCTTGTACTGTACATACAGTTCCATGCACGTGAACTCAGGGTTGTGATTGCGGTCCATGCCTTCGTTGCGGAAGTTCTTTCCTATCTCGTACACACCTTCAAAGCCTCCCACAATGAGCCTTTTCAGGTAAAGCTCCGTGGCAATGCGCATGTACATGTCGGTGTTCAATGCGTTGAAGTGTGTGATGAAAGGACGTGCGCTCGCACCTCCGGCAATGGTTTGAAGGGTAGGAGTCTCAACCTCGGTGTATCCTGCTTCGTCAAGAATGTTGCGGAGTGTCCTCAGCACGGTGGCACGTTTGATGAAAGTGTCTTTCACACCGTCGTTTACAATGAGGTCCACGTAACGTTGGCGGTAGCGGAGTTCGGGGTCGTCGAACTTGTCGTAAGCCACTCCGTCCTTGTATTTCACGATAGGTAGCGGCTTGAGACTCTTCGACAGAAACTTTATATTCTGCGCGTGAACGCTTATCTCACCTGTCTGTGTCCTGAAAACAAAACCTTCCACTCCAATGAAATCCCCTATGTCAAGCAACCGTTTGAAAACGTTGTTGTACATGCTTTTGTCTTCTCCCGGACAAATATCGTCCCGAGTGATGTATATCTGTATTCGTCCTTTCGAGTCTTGCAGTTCCGCGAAGCTTGCCTTACCCATGACGCGGCGGCTCATAAGACGCCCCGCAATGGTGACATTGCGCTTTTCGTCCTCATTGAAATTTTCCTTGATGTCGTCTGAAAAAGCATTTACCGGATATTCAGCTGCCGGATATGGGTCAATGCCCATGTCACGCAATTCCTGTAAACATTGTCTTCTGACAATTTCCTGTTCGCTCAGTTCTAAAATATTCATATCTTAATCAGAATTTATTCGATGTAGTGTGGTGCGTCGGACATGTGTATCGCGTATGAGTGTAAATACATATGTTCAACGTAATATGATGCAAATTTAATAAATAAATCCGAAAGGTTATTCATTTTCACATTTTATAATAAACAGTCATGACTTTAATTCTGGCTTCCAGGATGGACATAAATAAAAAAGACAACTATCATAGTTGATAATTGTCTTCCGTATTCTGGTGATCCGTTTGGGGCTCGAACCCAAGACCCCAACATTAAAAGTGTTGTGCTCTACCAGCTGAGCTAACGGATCTCCATGGATGCTCAGATAGCTTGTATCTTAAAAGCGTGTGCAAAGGTATTGCTTTTTTTTGAAACACGCAAATTATTTCAGGCTTTTTTCTTGTATTTTGTCTATTTCGTGTTCTTTGGTTACGTATCTCTGCCAATATGCTATAATAAGCGTTGTAAGGGGGAGGGCGATTATCAGTCCGATGAATCCGAGCATGGCACCCCATACAGACAGCGAGAGCAGCAGTATCGCCGGGTTGAGCCCCATTGCCTTACCCATTATTTTGGGAATGACAATTGTCTCGGTGATAATCTGTACAAGGATGAACAGTCCTACAGCCAAGCCGAATACATACCAGAAGTTCTGTCCCGTGTCGGCTGCTTTGAGCATGGCGAGGAATGCGGTGGGTATGAGTGCGAACGTGTGTAGATAGGGCACAAGATCCATTATTCCGATGAGAATTCCCAGTCCTATAGCCATCGGAAAATCCATAATTGTGAATCCTATGCAGAACATTATGCCCATGCATAAAGCTACCGAACTCTGTCCGCGTATGTAATTGTTCAGTTCGCGTTCCACGTCTTTCATGAGTTCCTGCCAGAACGGACGGTTCTTTTTCGGGAATATCTTTATCCAGTTGGTCGTGAGATATTCATAATCGAGGAGTATGAAGAACATGTATAGCAGTGTTATGCATGACGCCACGATGCTTATAATCACGCTGGCGGTTTGTCCGAGAACGGAGAACACTTTGGGCATACCGCTTTTCAGGATGTCGCTGAAGTCCTTGCTCTTGAAGAACCTCTCTATCTCGTGCCGGTTGTCTACAACCCATCTTTTTACAATCAGTGACAGGTCGTTTGTATGCGTTGTCTGTTGCAGCCATCTCATGAACACCTCATAAAGTTTCTGGAACTGTTCTATCATAGGAGGTATTATGAAATATACCATGCCGCCTATCACACCTATTACTATAAGGAGCGCGATTATTATGGCAATCGCCCTGACCTTTACTTTCATCTTATATTGTATGAATTTCACCAGTGGATAAAGCAGATAAGCGAAGAGCCAGGCTATTATGAAAGGCAATAGAGCACCGCTAAGATAGTTGATGGCATACAGTACGGCAATGACAAGGATTGCTATCAGCATCCATCTTACGAACTTATCGAAGGTGATTTTTTCTTCAAGCATAATTTTATGTTAGTTTGGAAATGGTGTAATGAATGCGTATTATATTTCCGTCAATTGTCTGATATGTTGTTTATGGAGTTTCAGTATGCCATGTCTTGCCGTTTCGTTCACCCTGTTATTGCATCCGGTGCGGGCGTTTGTGTGACGTTGTTCAGCCCGGATGCATTTTATAACGGCTTTATACAGAATTTATCATATGGGCAAATCAATGGTCTGCGACGGTTGTGAAAGAACGTTGTCAATGATTTATGTATCTCATGTACGCATCATGTGTCTTGCCGGTTGAGTATGTCTGTCACAGCCTTCCTTCCATTGCCTTCTTGTAGCATTCGCGGCATAGCGGCTCATACTCGCTCTCCTCACCGAGCATCACACGCTTTTCACCGTCAACTATCCTGTGGCTTATATAAGCAAGATTGCCGCATTTCACGCATATGGCGTGAACCTTCGTCACGTCATCGGCAATGGCGCACAATGCCGGCATGGGTCCGAACGGAACTCCTTTGAAGTCCATGTCCAGCCCGGCTATGATGACCCGTGTCCCGCGGTTTGCCAGTTCGTTGCATACCTCCACAAGACCATCGTCAAGAAATTGCGCCTCGTCTATTCCAACCACATCGATGTCTGACGCCAGCAGCAGTATGCTTGATGACGACTCTATGGGTGTCGACTGTATGGATGTGTTGTCGTGGCTCACCACATCAACGTCCGAATAGCGCGTGTCTATTGCCGGTTTGAATATCTCCACTTTCTGACGTGCGAACTTGGCGCGTTTCAGACGCCTTATCAGTTCCTCTGTCTTGCCTGAAAACATAGAACCGCATATCACTTCAATTCTTCCCGGGCGGTGTGCCTCGTCTGATAAATAATCTGTCATGTTGGTTGCAAAAGTACAAAGACGTTTTAAAAATTGCAAAGAAATGAAGGCTTTTTTTGTCCGTGAGGAATATTTAGTTATATTTGTCCGCAGTATGGGAACACTTTATATCGTGCCTACGCCGGTGGGCAATATGGAAGATATGACGTTGCGTGCCATCCGTGTACTGAAAGAGGCGGATGTCGTTCTTGCCGAAGACACGCGTACTTCGGGTGTGCTTCTGAAGCATTTCGACATACAGAACCGGCTGCTGTCACATCATAAGTTCAACGAACACGGCACGACGGCATCTGTAATCGAGCGTCTCAAAGGAGGTCAGGACGTAGCCCTTGTGAGCGATGCCGGAACGCCGGGAATAAGCGACCCGGGATTCTTTCTTGCCCGTGAGGCTGTCAGAGCCGGTATAACCGTGCGGTGTCTGCCTGGTGCCACGGCGTGCATTCCTGCGGTAGTGGCTTCCGGACTGCCTTGCGACAGGTTCTGCTTCGAAGGGTTCCTGCCTCAGAAGAAGGGGCGTCAGACCATGCTCGCCTCCCTGAAGGACGAGCCTCGGACGATGATTTTCTACGAGTCGCCCTACAGACTGCTGAAAACGTTAGGACAGTTTGCCGAGGTGTTCGGTGCCGGACGCGAGGTCTGCGTATGCCGTGAGATATCCAAACTGCACGAAGATTATGTCAGGGGAACGCTCGCGGAGGTCAAGGAACATTTCGAGAACAATCCGCCGCGCGGTGAGATTGTCATCGTGCTTGCAGGCAATGACGACAGACAGAACAACAAAGAAAATGTATAACAAAACCAGACTGATATGAAGAAGTTATTATTTTTAGCAATTGGTTTGACTTTGATCACCTTCATGGGATGCAAGGAAGACCGCAAAGTAGCCGACGTAGCAGGATTCAGCCAGAATGACTCATTGCAGAAAATCATTGCTCAGAAGGATAATGAGATAAATGACATTATGGAAACATTCAACCAGATTGAGGCTGGATTCAAGGAAATAAATGAGGCTGAGAACCGTGTGAGTCTGATGAAGGACGGTGAGGGTGCCAACCGCAGACAGCAGCTTGTGGAGAACGTGCAGTTCATCTCCGCCACGATGAAGGAGAACCGCACGCTCATAGAAAAGCTGCGCCGCCAGCTGCGCGAGAGCAGTGTCAAGAGCGACAACCTGAAGAAGACCATCGAGAACCTCGTAGCCGAGCTTGAGGAGAAGGACAACCAGCTTCAGCAGCTCCGCGCAGAGCTCGACGCGAAGAATATCCATATTGCCGAGCTCGACCAGACCATAAGCGGTCTGAACGACAATGTGACAAATCTGCAGACAGAGAGCTCGCAGAAGAGTGCTACCATCCAGGCTCAGGACAAACAGCTCAACACCGCATGGTTTGTGTTCGGCACCAAGAAGGAACTCAAGGAACAGCGCATCATCGACGGCGACCGCGTGCTCGAGTCAAACTTCAACAAGAGCTACTTCACAAAGATAGACATCCGCGTGGAGAAGGAGATTAAGCTCTATTCCAAGTATGCCAAGATTCTCACCATGCACCCGTCAGACAGCTACACGCTGGAAAAGGACGCCAACAAACAGTATGTCCTGCGCATCACCAATCCGCAGATATTCTGGTCGACAAGCAAGTATCTCGTCATACTCGTAAAATAACGTAGTCATATACGTATTCAATCATCAAAGGGGCAGACTCCGTCAGAGTCTGCCCCTTTGCCGTTTGTGTGAAGGTGCCGCTGCCATGTGTGCCTGCCGTATGCCGTATTCGTTGTGTCCCCCGCTTTCGTCCGGCACAGACAGCCACGTCTTCTGCGGAGGCGGAAAAAACGTTTTGACGGTCTGATGACCGGTCCGGGTTTACCCCGGAGGATGATACACATGAGGCGAAACAGCCGGTTGCGGCTTACCCGAACAGCGGAACCACATATTTCGCCAGTGCGTATCCGCCGCCCAAGAGCCATGCGAAGAGTATCAGGGCAAGTACGAACGGCTTCACGCCAGCCTTGCGGAACTTGTCGATGCTTGTCTCCGCGCCGAGTGCCGTCATTGCCATCGTGAGCAGGAATGTGTCGAACGTGTTGATGAAGTCCACCATACCAGCCGGCAGGAGGTCGAGAGAGTTGAACCCGATCACCACAAGAAACAGAATGGCAAACCACGGCAGCGAAATCTTTGCGCGCCCGCCCGTGTCACCGCTCTTCACCGCCGCCCTCATGACGCTGTAGCTTATTATGAGCAGGACGGGCACGAGCATCATCACACGTATCATCTTCACTATTATAGCCGGGTCTGACACTTCCTTGCCCATGGCGTTTCCCGCGCCCACCACGTGTGCCACCTCATGCACGGTGCTGCCCGTGTATATGCCCATCTCCTGCGGAGTGAGGTCTACGATGCCGTTGCGGTAGAGTATCGGATAGAGAAACATCGCTATCGTTCCGAATATCACCACCGTCGACACAGCCACCGCCGTCTTGTACGGCTTCACTTTTATCGCCGATTCGGTTCCCAGTATGGCTGCCGCCCCACAGATGCCGCTGCCCACAGATGTAAGCAGCGCGATGCCCCTGTCCATCTTCATCAGCCGTCCTATGAGCACTCCGCCGCATACGGTCACCGTCACTATCACGGCGTCTATGCATATTGCAGGGATGCCCACCTCAACCACATTCTGGAACGTAAGCCTGAATCCGTAGAGTATTATGCCTATGCGCAATATCCTCTTCGAGCAGAACTGGATGCCCGGAACCCACGTCTCCGGCAGGTTGTTGCGCAGGCTGTTGGCATAGAGCATGCCGAGAATGATACCGACAATCATCGGGCTGAACGACAGTTTTTTCACAAACTCCATGCCGCCGATGTAGAATGCGGCGCATGAGAACAGTGCGATAAGCAGCACGCCGTGCAGCATGCTGCTGCGTTTTTCACTTAACATATTATTCAAATCGTTTTAGATGATAAGCCGGACTCATTAGCGTGAAACCGCGCTTCACGTCAGGTGTGTCCGCGTTATCTTGTTTATAATTAATGTTTCAGGGCGTAAAATTAATTAAAAAAAGCTTTTCCTCACTGTTTTGTCATGATAATTTTAATTGTCAGAAGCGGAGATATGTGAACGGGTCTACTTTTTTGCGCCTCTTTCATACACTTTCTCCGACTTCGTGTTCTTTGCGCTAATCTGCCGTCATACTGTCCAATATGTTTCCCCCTCTGCCTGTCACCTCTTCATCCCTCTTCCTCACTGCCGCCGTCGTCTTGTCCCGCGCTTTTACCAGATGTGGTTGTCCGCATCTTCGGCAAAGGCGCAGACAGACATGTCCGGCGGCAGTGCTGAATACCGGTGAAGTATAAATGACCGGTCCTGTTTCACTGTTTCTTCATCTCCATCTTCAGCTTTTTTGCTTTCATCGGCAGAGGATACGAGCACAGCCAAATCTTAGGGCTTATCTGCTGTCCTGTTATCACGCCTTTCCTTTCGCCGCTGTCGGGCCGCTCGTTGTTGCTGTAGTCCATGTTGCGGTTGAGTGCCAGCACGTAAGCCTCTATCTTCTTGCCAGCCATGTTTTTGGTCAGCGGTATATAATATGTATAGTTCCTGTCGCTTGCGGCACTCTTATATTCCCACGTGTTGGATGTGAACGACGGTGCCCTGTCCGGACATCCCACATACTCGCCGTCTATCTTCACAGCTGCCCACGCGCCTTCCTGTCCGTGATAGCCGTTCACCGCCACGCACAGATAGGCGCCGTCGGCAATCTCCCCGAGCGTCAGCTCACTCTTCCATGCCTTCTTCGCCATGCACGTCGCGCTTCCGTATGGGCGGAACAGGTTTGACGCGCGCCAACGGCTGCTGTCGGTTTTCTTTCCGTCCCTGTATCCCGTCACTTCCGACAGGCGCAGGGGGCAGGGCGCAAAGCGCACATATCTCACCTCGCCTGCGCCGCTCAGGTCTATCGTCATCCTCTTTCCCGCCGTGAAGGTTATCGGCTTCCAGCTTCTCAGGTCGGCTGAGACGTATGCCTCCACACCCTCGTAAGATTTCAGCGGAGTGATGGAGTATTCGTCGAACGACTCTATCACCAGACTGTCCAGCCGCTGTCTCCCGCCCATGTCGAGGCAGAAGCCCGACTCTCCGAACGGACGTATGTCGTCCCAACGCATGGCTATCGAGAATCCCGTCTGCGGATTGCCGTCAAACAGGTTGCGGTCCCATATCTCCCTTGCTCCGAACAGTTCCTGACCGAAGAAAGCGTCGCGTGCAGCCTTCACCTGCGGCACAGCCGTCTCGCCCGAGCGTTCCAGCGAGCGCACCTCGAGCGCGTTGTTGTCGGCGGCGAAGCATGTGGCGTAATACAGAGCCTCGGCGTCGGCGGGCACGTCGCACTCCCGCATGTCGGCAAGCTTGCGGTAGGGCGGCAGAGTGAGCTTCTGTCCGTCGAACGTCAGTGTTATTTGCCGTCCGTCCAGCAGTTTCCGCGCCTGCGTCCCGTCTATACCTGCGGAGACGAACAGTCCGGCTCCACGCTCCATCCTCACCTTGTATTTCTCTCCCGGCATGCCCAGCAGCCTCACTTCAGCCGTGTTTCCCGCGCGGTCGTTTATGATGTGATAAGGTATGCCGCTCAGAGCCACGCGGTCTTTCTCCTTGTCTGTGGTTATCTTCACAAGAGCCGTGCGGAACGGCAGCACCTCAACCTTCAGCTCCGAACCGTAGTCGTGGCTGCCCAGATCGTATATATAAGGATGGTACAGACGCGCCTTCACCTTCCGTCCGCAGTCCTTCAGTCCCGTCTCGCTGTCGAGTCTTACGCTGTATGTCTTTGTCTCCCACGACAGGTTGCGCAGAGTGATGAACTGCGTCCTGCCGTTGCCTCTCGACACGGCACCCTCTCCGTAGCGTCCTTCAGGCAACTGTATGCCTCCGGTGAGTATGTCGCGGTAGTCGCGGTGCAGATTGTAAATGTATGCCAGATACGGAAACTCGTCGTCTCTCAGCAGCCATGGGTTGGCGTATATCTGCGGAGAGAGAATCAGTCCGCGGTTGAACGACTGCAATATGAGGTCGTCCTCCCAGTAGTCAAGACATGACGACAGGCACACACCGTGGTCTTCCGTCAGGCGCGTCAGGTTGTCGGGAGCTTTCCTTGCCAGCGCACGTGCGCGGTGATGCGGGGCTGTCACGTCGTTGGTCATGTGCACGTCTATGTATGTCTCCTCACCTCCCATGAGATGTGTCGTCGAGTATTTGTCGCCCGGACCGAGGTCCAGCCTGTGGTTGAGCAGTATGAATCCGGGGTCTTCCTGCCTTATTGCCTTCATCATCCTGTCAAAGTTGCCGTACATCTCCTGCCTGAGCTGTCCGCACACAGCGTCCATCTTGAACAGTTTGAAGTTGTATTTCCTCACCAGCTCGGTCATCACGTCCATGCGTTCGTCGGCTTCCGCCTGTGTGTTGCCGAACCCGTCGGGACCGCACCACACTCCGAAGCGCGTGCCGATGGACGCCGCTTTGCCGCAGACGGCGTCCAGTCCGCCTGGAAACTGCCTCCTGAAGCGTTCGGAGCGAGTGCTTCCATACCGTTTCGCACCGTCGAGCGCGCCCGCGTCGAAGGCGTATATGTCGAGCTGCATGCCGTAAGTGTCGTGCATCCATTTGAAGAAGTCGAGGTTTATCAGAGTCTGTTTCTCGGTAGGTCCCTCGTTAGTGTTGTTTATCCATGAGAAATATTCGGAGTATGACGGTGTGTTTTCCGCCGCGCCTCCTACGGGCAGAGCCTGACCGTAAGATGCTGTTGCAGATGCCATTATGAATATTGCCGACAGGAATGACTTGTGTTTCTTGTTCATGATTTTGTATGTAAGATTGTCTGATTATATTATTTATGTTATATCGGTCTGTGTAAAATTGTAGTGCAAAGATAGACAAACTCGCCCGATTTCGGATGGATTTAGGAAGAA
>ENA-OOXJ01001693-OOXJ01001693.1-human-gut-metagenome-genome-assembly--contig:-NODE-1693-length-13176-cov-1.935447_pt1 | contig 13176 bp, 10 predicted proteins | sample MGYA00241587_ERZ501343 | MGnify/ENA primary metagenome ERZ501343 (study PRJEB25962, sample SAMEA2042918) | human gut metagenome | biome: human gut; feature: human-associated habitat; material: faeces... | reverse complement strand
GCCACCACCGAACCGACCTTCCCCGCCATGAGCTGCTGCCCGTATTGCTGCAGGTGGGCGTCTATGGTGGAGACGATGTTCTTTCCGGGCACCGCGGCCTTGTCCTCCCTGCCGTCGAGGTAGGCCGACTGCACCCTGTTCCTGGAGTCCCGGAGCATTATGTGGTAGCCCTTCTCCCCGCGGAGCTCCTCCTCCATCGAGGACTCGAGGCCGGTGCGTCCGATGTAGTCGCCCGCCTCGTATTCGCCCGGATGGTTCTCGATGTCGTCGGCGTTGACCTCGGTTATGTAGCCGAGCAGATTGCCGCCGGCGTTGAAGGGATAGTCCCTGATGCTGCGGGCCTGCGAGCGGAAGCCGGGGAAGAGATACTGCTTCTCGGCGAACTGCATGTAGATTTCCGGCGACACCTGCTTGAGCAGGGTCACGGTGCGGTAGCCTATGCGGCTGCGGTATTCGCGGTAGTAGGCCATCCTGTCGCGGATGAAGCTGACGGTCGTGTCGAGGGCACGGGCGAGCGCGAGCGTGTCGAATTCGGACACGTCCCTCGGGGTCACGAGTATGTCGTAGCAGACGGAATTGCCCACCAGGATCTCGCCGTTGCGGTCGTAGATCACCCCTCGGGGAGGGTAGATGTCGGCGTAGACCATGGAGTTGTTGGACGCGTCCTTCTTGTACTCGTCGTTGATGATCTGGATGTAGAACAGCTTTCCGAGCAGCAGCAGGGCGAACGCTGCGAGACCTATCAGGAGTTTGTTTTTGCGGTTTATTTCCATTTTTGGCTGTTCTCGGAGCAGAGTATCCAGGCTATGTAGGTGGAGATGAGGGTGCTGACCGCCAGCGAGGCGGCGAACTTGACGGCGTCGACCCACAGCGGCCTGGTGCCGGCGCTGTCGGCGACGATGTAGACGAGCAGGAAGACGGCTGTCACCATCGCGGTGGCGAGCATCATCTTGCTGCTTCCCTGACGCTGGAAGGAGATGTCCTCCCCGCGTGCCTGCAGCTCACTGCCGAACACCAGCCAGATTATCGGACGCCGCAGCAGGCCCACGGGCACGAGGGCCAGGGAGGTGAGTCCCAGCAGGCCTCCGGCGAAGAAATCGGCAGCAAGTCCGGTGACGAACGCTATCGCCATGCTGAACACGGGGCCGCGCTTCACGGAGATGCAGAGCAGCAGCACGGGGAGTATGGCGATGGTCAGGAACTGCGAGAAGTTGAAGTAGTTCCAGAGCAGCACCTGGGCTACGAGCAGCAGCAGGTATTTCAGCGTGAACCTGTTCATTGCGCACCCTCCTTTCCGGCTTCCTCTTCGAGCGCGCGGATCTCGTCGATGTCAGTGTTGCAGGTCACGGTCACGTAGTGCGCCGACCTGAAGTCCTGGAACAGTTTCACCTCGACATGCTGGTTGGAGCCGTCCACGAGGCGGGATTCCCCTGTCACGCCCACGGCTATGCCTTCGGGGAAGATGGCCGAATATCCGCTGGTCCACACCGTGTCGCCGGGGGTGACGGAGTAGTGCGGGGGAATGTCGGTCACCACCGCCGCGTCGGAGCTGATGCCGTCCCATACGAGCGGGGCGGTTATCCCTTCGGGGCCTACCTTGGTGCTCACGGTCACGTTGGGGTTCATCAGCGTGAGTCCGTAGGAGTAGTGCCGGCTCACCGAACTGATCACCCCTATGATTCCCCTGGAGCTGATGATGCCGGACTGGGGCATGATGCCGTCTTCGCTGCCTTTGTTGATGATCACGTAGTTCTGGTTGCGGTTGCGGCTCATCTTGACTATTGTCGCGGGCGTGTAGCTGAAAACCTCCCTTGAGGGGCGTATGGCCTCGGCGGACGCCGACATCTCCTCGCGGGCCCGGCTCATCCTCCTGTATTCGTCGAGCTCCCGGTTGAGGCTGTCGTTCTGCCTCGCGAGCTCGTCATTGACCGCCTCAAGTCTGAAATAGTTCCGAAGCTTCTCGCTCCCTCCCCAGAGGGCGGCCATGGTGCGGTGCGCCGCGCGGTTGATCCAGATGTCCTGAAGAGTCGAACTCCTGTCCAGCATAGCAAGAGCAGCAACCTCCAGAAGTATGAAGATTGCCGCGCTCACCAGGATGGAAGTCTTGTGTCCCTGTGGCATTCTATCTCATAAGGAAAGAATAGCGGTCGGTATGCTTGAGGGCGTCGCAGGTGCCCCTTGCCACTGCGTGCAGAGGGTCGTCGGCCACGTGGAAGTCGATGTTCACCTTGTCCTTGAACCTCTTCGCGAGGCCTCTGAGCAGGGCTCCGCCTCCGGAAAGGTAGATTCCGTTCTCCACGATGTCGGCGTAGAGCTCGGGCGGGGTGTTCTCGAGGACATGGAGTATGGAGGTCTCTATCTTGGCGATGGACTTGTCCAGGCAGTGGGCGATCTCCTGATGGGTGATGGTGGCCTCGACCGGATGTGCGGTCATGAGGTTGGGTCCGCGCACCACGAAGGGCTCCGGAGCCTCGTCCCCGAGGTCGGGGATCACAGCACCGACGGCGATCTTGATCTTCTCCGCGGTGATTTCGCCTACCTTGACGTTGTGCTGCTGGCGCAGGTAGTACTGGATGTCGCTGGTGAACACGTCGCCGGCGGTGCGTATGCTGTCCTGCACCACGAGGCCGCCGAGGGAGATCACCGCGATCTCGGTGGTGCCTCCGCCTATGTCGACGACCATGTTGCCCTGGGGCGCCTCAATGTCGAGGCCTATTCCGAGGGCTGCGGCCATGGGCTCGAAGATCAGATACACGTCGCGTCCTCCGGCATGCTCGGTGGAGTCGCGCACGGCCCTGATCTCCACTTCGGTGGAGCCTGAAGGTATGCCCACGACCACCTTGAGGTTGGGGGTGAACAGGCTGCGCCTGCGGCTGCTGGCCTGCTTGATGAATCCGCGTATCATCATCTCGGCAGCGTTGAAGTCGGCGATGACTCCGTCGCGCAGAGGCCTCACGGTCTTCAGCCCGGGATTCACCTTCTCCTGCATCAGCTTGGCCTGCTGGCCGAGCGCGATGCACTTTCCGCTGTTGTTGTTGATCGCGATGATGCTGGGTTCGTCCAGCACTATCTCGTCGTTCTGGTATATGACGGTATTGGCCGTTCCGAGGTCAATAGCGAGTTCCTGGTTTAAGAATGAAAATGCCATATTTCAGCTCATGAAAGTCAGTTTACAAATATAATGAAAAATGCTTAATTTTGCTCAAAGACTGAAGCTGATGGACAGAAAGTTTTATGCGGTGGTGGTGGCCGGCGGAAGCGGCTCCAGGATGGGCGCCGAGGTGCCCAAGCAGTTTCTCCGGCTGGACGGGAAACCGATTCTGCGCAGGACGCTCGAGAGCTTCGTGGAGGCGGCGCCCGACGTGAAGCTGGTCACGGTGCTCCCCAGGCGCTGGATGAAGGAGTGGAAGGAGATGTGCGTGGCCGAGTCCTTCGACTGCCCGCAGACTCTGGTGGCCGGGGGGATGTCGCGCTTCCTTTCGGTGCGCAACGCCCTCGCCAAGGTGCCCGACGGTGCGGTAGTTGCCATCCACGACGGCGTCCGGCCCTTCGTGGGCCCGGAACTGATTCGCCGCATGCGGGCGATGATGTCGGAAGAAGTGCGGGCTCTGATACCTGTGGTCCCGGTGGTGGACACTCTGAAGTCGCTCGACCCTTCCGTGCCCGACCCGGTGAGAGCCGATACCGTGGCGGTCCAGACCCCGCAGATGTTCCTTTCGGAAGACATAAGGAAGGCCTACGGGCAGCCCTACGACCTGTCGTTCACCGACGACGCCTCCGTGGCCGCCAGGGCGGGAATCCCCGTGGCCACGACTGAAGGCGAAAGGTTCAACATCAAGATAACCACCCGCGAGGACCTGGTCTTCGGGGAGGCTATTCTCTCACTGAGACGGCCCTGAAGGATGTGCTCTTGTAGTCCTTGACCCAGATTTCGCGCTCGAACGACTGGTCGAGGGAGATCATCGTGTCGGTGGACTGCACGTAGGGGATGCGCTGGATCGTGTTGATCAGGATGTTCATCAGGTGCTCGTTGTCGAAGCAGAACACCTTGAGGAAGAGCGCCGCCTTGCCGGTGATGAAGTGGCATTCCACGATCTCGGGGACGTGCTTGAGCGCCGTCACCACCTCGGGATATTTGTTGTCCTCGGAGAGGCACACGCTGATGAACGCGCACACGTTGAGCCCCAGGGCTCCGGGCTTGATGACCATGCGCGAGCCGGAGATGACGCCGTTGCTCTCCATCTTCTTGACTCTCTGATGGACGGCGGCTCCGGAGATGTTGCACTCCCTCGCAATCTCGAGGAAAGGCATCCTCGCGTTGTTTACAAGAAAGGACAGAATCTTTCTGTCTATCTCGTCGATATGGTAGTTGTTTGACATAATTCCGAATAGGCTTTATTTCTTCCGGCGCCGGTATTTCGGGGAGGTCGGGGTCTGGGTCTCCACAATCTTGCGGCAGTCCTCCTCGCTGAGCGTCGCTGCGTCGCAGTTTCGGGGCAGCTTGTAGTTCTTGCCGTCGTGCTTGAGGTAGGGCCCGTAGCGGCCGTTGATTATGCTGATTCCCGAATCGGGGAACTCCCTGAGCACCTGGTTCGCCGCGGGGGCGGAGTCCGCCTTGCGTATGAGTTCGGCGCAGGCTTCGAGGCTGATGGTCAGAGGGTCGGTCCCGCGGGGGATGGACACGTTCTTCTCGCCGAACTTGATGTAGGGGCCGAAGCGGCCCTTGGTCACTATCACGTCGGTTCCGTCTATCTGGCCGGCGGTGCGGGGCAGGCGGAAGAGTTCAAGCGCGTCCTCCAGGGTCAGGTTCTCGATGAGCTGGCCCTTGGCGAGGCTGGCCGACTGACGGTCGTCGCCCTCTCCCTTCTGAACGTAGGCTCCGTACTGGCCGAACTTCGCGACGACGGTCTTGCCGTCGGAGGGGTCCGTGCCGAGCACCTTCTCCACATGGCTGTACTGGCCGTTGCTCAGAGTCTCCTCGACCTTCCTGTGGAAACCTCCGTAGAACTCGGAGATCAGGGCGTTCCAGACCATCTTGCCTTCGGCTATGCTGTCGAAGTCCTTCTCCACGTTGGCCGTGAAGTCGTAGTCCATGATGCCGGGGAAATTCTCCACCAGGTAGTCTGAGACTATCATGCCGATCTCCTGGGGCATCAGCTTGCCCCTCTCGGCCCCGATCGTCTCGCTGCCGGCGCTCTCGACGACCTTGCCGTCCTTGAGGCGGAAGTTGGTCACGGGCACCTTGCGTCCGGCTATGTCGGATTTCACGAGGTAGCCGCGGCCGGTGGTCAGGGTGCTGATGGTCGGGGCGTAGGTCGACGGCCTGCCGATTCCGAGTTCCTCCAGCTTCTTCACGAGAGTGGCCTCGGAGTAGCGGTAGGGCGGCTGCGAGAACTTGCCTTCGGCGTCGATGCTCAGGGCCCTGATGCTCTCGCCGGCGCTGAGCGTGGGGAGCACCGTGTTGCCGTCGTCCTGGCTCTCGTCGTCGGAGCCCTCGATGTAGAGCTTGAGGAAACCGTCGAAGAGCACTTCGGCCGCCTGGATGTTGAACTTCTCGCTGCGCCTGTCGGAGGCGACCTTCATGCTGGTGTTGAGGATGCGGGCGTCCTCCATCTGGGATGCGAGCGTCCTCTTCCATATCAGGCTGTAGAGTTTCTGCTCCTGCGCCGTGCCCTCGATGGAGGTGTTGCCGATATATGTCGGGCGTATGGCCTCGTGGGCTTCCTGCGCGCCCTTGGAATGGGTGTGGTACTGCCTGGTGTGGGAGTATACTTCCCCGAAGTTCTCGCAGATGTATTTCCTGGAGGCGTTGAGCGCGAGGCTCGAAAGATTGGTGGAGTCGGTACGCATGTAGGTTATGAGACCGCGCTCGTAGAGGCTCTGGGCGACCCTCATGGTCAGGCTGACGGGGAAGTGCAGCTTGCGTGCGGCCTCCTGCTGAAGGGTCGAGGTCGTGAACGGGGGAGCAGGGTGCCTTGTCGCCTCCTTCTTGTCGATGGAGGCTATGGTGTAGCTTGCCCCCGCGCTGTCGTCGAGGAAGGCCCTTGCGGCCGCGGCGTCGTTGAACCTGGTGTCGAGGACGCCCCTCACCTTGGTCCCGCCGGCTTCGAACACGCCCTCCACCTTATAGTAGGGGGTGCTGTCGAAGGCTATGATCTCCTTCTCGCGCTCCACCACGAGCCTGAGCGCCACCGACTGCACTCTTCCGGCGGAGAGTCCGCGCTGTATCTTTCTCCAGAGTATGGGCGAAAGCTCGAAGCCCACGAGACGGTCGAGCACGCGCCGCGCCTGCTGGGCGTTGACCAGGTTGAGGTCTATCTCCCTGGGGTTTCTGATCGCGTGCTGGATGGCGTCCTTCGTGATTTCGTGGAAAACTATGCGTCTGGTGCGGGCGCTGTCGAGACCGAGCGTCTCTGACAGGTGCCATGAGATGGCCTCCCCCTCGCGGTCTTCATCGGACGCGAGCCACACCGTCTCCGCCTGCGCCGCCGCCTTCTTGAGGTCAGCCACTACTTTCTTCTTGTCGGCCGGAATCACGTACTCCGGCTTGAAACCGTGTTCAACGTCGACGCTGAGCTTGTTGTCCTGCAGGTCGCGTATATGTCCGAAACTGGATTTCACCACATAGCCGTCGCCAAGAAATTTCTGAATTGTCTTTGCCTTGGCGGGCGACTCCACAATAACTAAATTCCCCTCCATTGCTTTTCATTACAAATTCATTCTGCAAAGAAAATCACAAACTCGGTAAAATTCAAAATTTAATCGTTAATTTTGTGATTGTTTTGCTTTGGCCGCCGGCATTCCGCGGCAAAAACAGATGCCGATGAAAGATACAGTCAAGAAGAAGATAATCAAGTGGTTCTGGATAATCGTCGCAGCGCCTTTCGCGATACTGATACTCGCTGTCACGCTTGTCGGACTCTTTGCGGAGATCCCCTCTTTCGAAGAGCTTGAACACCCCGACAACAAGCTTGCGACCCAGGTCATAGCCGAGAACGGCGAAGTCCTGACGACGTTCCACATAGAGAACCGCACCTACGTGTCCTACGAAGAGCTCTCCCCCTATCTGGTGGCTGCGGCGGTGGCCACGGAGGACGCCCGTTTCTACGAGCATTCCGGAATCGACATGAAGAGTCTCGCCCGCGTGCTCGTGAAGACCATACTCATGCAGGACTCCAGCCAGGGAGGCGGCAGCACCATCACCCAGCAGCTCGCCAAGACCCTCTATCCGCGCCGCCAGGTCAACAGCAGGATACCCGGCTGGTCGGCGGTGGTGATGGTCCAGACCAAGCTCAAGGAATGGATCACCGCGGTGAAGCTCGAGCGCGACTACACGAAGAACGAGATCATGGACATGTACCTGAACTCCATCTTCTTCGGCAGCGGCGCCTACGGAGTCAAGGCGGCGTCCGAGACCTTCTTCAGCAAGGAGCCCGCCGACCTCACCGTGGAGGAGGCCGCCCTGCTGGTGGGAATGGTCAACAAGCCCACGCGCTACAATCCCGTCCTCAACCCCGACTACTCCCTGCAGCGCAGGAACTTCGTCATAGGGCAGATGGAGAGGAACGGCTATCTCACCGAGGCCGAGAGGGACTCCCTCTGCAACATACCCATCCAGCTCCAGTACCAGGTTCTCGACCACAACGCCGGCCTCGCCCCCTATTTCAGAGACATGCTGCGGCGCGACATGAACGCCGAGAAGCCCGAGCGCTCCGAGTACCAGTACGCCGAGGACTACGCCCAGGATTCCCTCCGCTGGAGGGAGGACCCCATATACGGATGGCTCAACAAGAACAGGAAGCCCGACGGCTCGAGCTACGACCTTGACCGCGACGGGCTGCGCATCTACACCACCATCAACTACAAGATGCAGCAGTACGCCGAGGAGGCGGTCGACGAATACCTCGGAGGCCACCTGCAGCACCTCTTCGACCAGGAGGTGCGCTGGAAGCGCAACAAGCCCTTCGCCAACAGCGTCGACGACAAGACTGCGGAGATGCTGATGCAGCAGGCGCGACGCTGGAGCGACCGCTATCGTCTGCAGCACCGCGCCGGCAAGAGCGACGCCGAGATCTACGCCCAGTTCAGCGAGCCGGCGCGGATGAGGGTGTTCGCATGGAACGATAAGGGATACGTCGACACCACCATGACCCCCGACGACTCCATACGCTACTACAAGTCCATACTCAGATGCGGATTCGTGGCGATAGAGCCGGGCACCGGACACGTGAAGGCCTATGTCGGCGGACCCGACTACAGATATTTCAAATACGACAACGTGAGCCAGGGCAAGCGCCAGATCGGCTCCACGGTAAAGCCTTTCCTCTACACCCTGGCCATGCAGGAGGGCATGACCCCCTGCGACAAGGTGGTGAATCTCCCCCAGACCTTCGTGCTCTACGACGGAACCACCTGGACGCCGCGAAGCACCGACAGGGCCGAGTACATAGGGCAGACGGTCACCCTCCGCTGGGGTCTCTCCAGGAGTTCGAACAACATCTCCGCCTACCTGATGAAGGAGTTCGGCCCTTCCGCCCTTGCCGCCATGATGCGCCAGATGGGCATATCCACCCACATCGACGAGGTCTATTCGCTCTGCGTGGGGCCTGCCGAAGTCAACGTGTTCGACATGGTTTCAGCCTACAACACCTTCCCTTCGCACGGCACCTACGTGTACCCGCAGTATGTCACGAGGATCACCGACAGCGAAGGCGTGGAGATCGGACGCTATTCGACCCGCAAGCGCGAGGCCATCTCCGAGCAGACCGCCTACCTCATGGTCGACCTCATGAAGGCCGTGATCAACGAGGGTACGGGCACGCGCCTGCGCTCCGTCTACGGGCTTAAGGGTGAGATTGCCGGCAAGACGGGAACCACCAACGACAACTCCGACGGCTGGTTCATAGGCTACACGCCCAACATCACCGCCGGCGTCTGGGTCGGAGGAGAGGACAGGCAGGTGCACTTCAACTCGCTCGCCCTCGGAAGCGGTTCCAACATGTCGCTGCCCATCTGGGGCATCTGGATGAAGAAATGCCTGGCCGACCCCACGATAGGCTGGTCGGAATTCGACACCTTCGCTCCGCCCGCGACAGGAGCCCTCACTTTCGACTGTGACACCGAAGGCATCTTCCTCGGAGGTTACAGCGAAGACTACGTGGGTTCGGAGTCCGTGACCGGAGCTTCCGAAGAAGAAGACTATTATTTCAACTAGCAGTATGAGCAGATATCGTTCAATCGCAGTCATCTACGGAAGCGACACTTCCGAGTCGGAGGTGTCCTGCCGCAGCGGTGAGTTCGTATCCTCACGCATCGACGGGAACAAGTACGACATCTATGAGATCTTCGCCCGCTTCGGCAGGTGGTCTCTCGTCGCCTGCAGAAAACGCAGTTCCATGAAGGTCACCTTCCCCGAAGGCGCACGTCCGGAGGTCGACAAGAACGACTTCTCCGTCAACGTGCTCGGAGAGAAGGTGAAGTTCGACTTCGCATACATCGTCCAGCACGGCGCCCCCGGCGAAAACGGCCTGCTTCAGGGCTATCTGGAGATGCTGGGCGTGCCTTTCAGCACCTGCAGCGCCTATGTCAGCACCATAGCTTTCGACAAATACGCATGCAAGAGCTACCTGCGCGGAATGGGCGGGGTCAGGTTCGCCCCCGACGCCTTCGTCAGGGAGGGCATGGACCTGGAGAAGTTTGTCGGGGAGGCTTCGTCGAAGCTTCGTTTCCCCGTGTTCGTGAAGCCGACCCAGGGCGGGTCCAGCTTCGGCGTGTCCAAGGTCGACAGCCCCGACGGGCTGGCCGCGGCGGTGAAGTTCGCCTTCTCGGAAGGAGCCTCGGTGCTCGTGGAGCAGGGGGTCAGCGGCAGGGAGCTCACGGTGGCGGCATACAGGACGAACGGAGAAGTGAAGGCTCTGCCTCCTATCGAGATAGTGACCGACAACGACTACTTCGACTACGATGCCAAGTACAACGGCCACAGCCAGGAGATCTGTCCGGCACAGCTGAGCCCGGAGATTCTTTCCGAACTCTCCGAGACCACGTGCAGGATATATTCCCACCTCGGCTGCAGGGGCGTGGTGCGCGTCGACTACATTCTCGCGGAGGACGGTCTCTACTTCCTTGAGGTCAACACGATACCCGGAATGACGAGCGCCTCCCTCGTGCCCAAGATGGTGGCCGCGGCCGGCATCGACATGACCGAGTTCCTTTCGGGCATAATCGAAAGCGCGTAGTGCTGCTCGCGGAGTTCATAAGGGAGTCGGTTCCGGCTCTCGAGAAGCTTTACCCTTCGCCCGAGGCGAGGGGTTTGGTTTTGATGCTCTGCGAGGAGAGGCTCGGGGTCAGGAGCTACACCCACATAGTCGAACCCCTGTTTGAAATACCTGAGGCCGCGCTCTCCGGACTGAAGGCCGACATGTCCAGACTGGCAGCCGGAGAACCCATACAGTATGTGCTGGGTTACACGGAGTTCTGCGGCAGGAAATTCAAGGTGGGCCCGTCGGTGCTCATTCCGAGGCCGGAGACCGGGCAGCTGGTCGATGAGTCGCTGAAGCTGCTCGCCGCCATGGGCCGTCCGGCAAAGGTGCTTGACCTCTGCACCGGCTCGGGCTGCATAGCATGGTCCGTGGCTCTCGGGGCGCCCGGAGTGTCGGTCACTGCCACGGACATATCCGAATCCGCGCTCGCGCTCGCCCGCAGCCAGTTCGAGGATGTCTCCTCCGGCGCGAACGCTCCGGAATTCGTCTGCTCCGACCTGCTCGGCGGCTGCCGGGAGATATGCGGCTGCTTCGACCTGCTGCTCTCCAATCCTCCTTATGTGATGGAGAAGGAGAAGGCGGCCATGAGGCGCAACGTGCTGGACCACGAACCCGGAATCGCACTTTTCGTTCCGGACGACGACCCGCTCCTTTTCTACCGAGCCCTGGCTTCGGTCTCCCTGAGGCTTCTGGATTCTTCCGGAACCGGCATCGTGGAGATCAACGAGGCCCTCGGACCTGAGACCGCGGCCGTCTTCGAAACTGCGGGATACAGGAAAACGGAAATTCTGCGCGATATTTTCGGAAAAGACCGGTTCGTGCGCTTTTCTTCACGGGTCTGAATCCGGACTGCGCCGCCGCCGAAGCCGCTTTTTCGTCACAACTGCCGCTTTTTCGATTTTTAAGCAAAAAATCGGAAAACGGAGGCTTAATTTGCGCCATACATACGACTCGAACCATGAAAAATTTCATTTTCTTTGCGCTGGCGGCGCTTTCTGCCGTTTCCTGCCTTGAGAAGGCGGACGGTCCGCTTCCCGACACGGAGACTTCCACGGCCACTCTTTCCGAGGTCGCGGAGATAATGTCGAGACTTCCTTATGAAGAGGAGCATCTGATGGAGGTCTACAATGCCGTGGCCTCTTCTTCCGGCAACGGCTATGACGAGGAATACATGATGAGCGACCTGTTCGGGTCGCCAGGCTCCGGGGTGGGCGACAGGCGCCTGGGAACAAGGGCGGCCTCCTATTCCAGACCTATCAGGGAGCTGTTTGCCGAATATCTTTCCCGGAGCGCAGTCACCAGGTCCGGAGCGGACGGCGCCGAGGAATATATGGACTTCCTCTCGGAGTCCGACGTCCAGATATACTGGCCCTATTCCGAAGACTGGGACGGCACTACCCTGCCCGTGATCACCTATGACCCAGGCTACGGAGCCGAGACCAACCTGGGCTATGTGCTCGCCTATGGCGAAAACGGGGCCGAGGTGGTGGACACCGTGCTGGTGGACGAGGCCATGGCCATGTCGCGCCCCGTATGGGTCATCAACCGCAACGACGACTCCGGCTTCACCCCGCTGGAGATGTTTCTGAAGAGCTCGGGCGCGGACCTGGCGCTGAAGCCTGAGCCCGGTCAGTCCCTGGTGGGTGAAGAAGAGAGCAGGATGCTGTTCATAAAGTCGTTCCAGGCTCTGCGCAACTACGACTCCTGGTTCGGAGGCGCATCGGAATTCTTCATCAAGTGCGGGGCGGTCGACGGCTTCAAGGCGGCCACCGACGCCGAGCTCAAGACCTACACCCCGTCCGTGACCGATTTCATGGTGGTGGTGAAGCGCCGGCAGGTCGGCAAGATCATTCCTCTCGACGCTCTGCTGCTCACCAGCCTGACTCCTCAGATGGAGAACATAGCGTTTCTGATAATGGAGGACGACGGAGGCAAGTCCACGTCGTGGAAGTGCTCCGCCGTCGTGAAATACAATTCGAAATCCTACGGCTTCGAGATAAGCATACCCTACCGCGACAACGACGACATAGTGTGGAGAGGGCAGCTCTCGCGCTCCTTCTTCGAGGGGAAGGATGAGGTCTCGGGCCGGTTCGGCGACGTGGTCGTCACTTTCGCTCTTCGCTGACGCTCATCTCGCAGTCCCTGCAGTTGAAGCTCAGGGTGAGCCTCCTTCCGTTGTTCAGCAGGTAGAGGTTTCCGGACGATGCGGCGCCCTGGTGTACCGGACACATCCCAAGTTCGTAGCGGACGCAGTATTTTGTCTGCATCAGGGGTTCGCCGGGCGTCCGCTTCTCCAATTGTCCCGCCAGTGCGGCGGCGTCCGGTGCCGCTATGCCGGTCTCAAGCGGAATCTTCCTGCAGGGCAGGGCCTGAAGGTCTTCGGCTATCATCCTCCTGATGCCGTTGATGGTCGAGGCGCTGAGCAGGGGCAGCCTGCCGCCTGCCGTTTCGATTTCAAGGGAGTCGAGCGAGAAGGCGAAGATTCCGGCGTGCTTCGACAGCTGCTCGTGGAGCATGGCCTTTATCCTGTCGCCGTTGTCCGCCGTTTCGAGGTCGGTGTGGAAGGTGCTGGCGCTGGTCCTTCCGTCCTGGGTGACGGCTTCGGTCTCGATCACGTATTTCCCGTGTATCCGCAGTCTCAGCGACACCGGAATCTCCCGGCGGCAGACGGAGGCTTCGACCTGCTTCTCGTAGGCGGTGTCGATGTTGCGGTAGAGCGTCATCCCTTCGTGCAGGTCCGGAACGTTCCTGGCCGTGACGCTGCGCCCTTCGCAGATGTCGCCTCTGAATCCGCTTATGCCGTCGGCGGTCACGAAGGCGAATCCGTCGCCGTTGTGGAGGTCGAGACCGTTTTTCAACGGCTTGAGTTCGATGCGCATCCGGGTCTGCTGCCGGCGGATGCTCTTGACCAGCCCTA
>ENA-OOXJ01001690-OOXJ01001690.1-human-gut-metagenome-genome-assembly--contig:-NODE-1690-length-13206-cov-3.714927_pt1 | contig 13206 bp, 14 predicted proteins | sample MGYA00241587_ERZ501343 | MGnify/ENA primary metagenome ERZ501343 (study PRJEB25962, sample SAMEA2042918) | human gut metagenome | biome: human gut; feature: human-associated habitat; material: faeces... | reverse complement strand
CCTTCTTCTCCGCCGCCGGGGGTGCCGCCGCAGGCCGTCAGGCAGAGCGCCAACAGCAAGGCCAGCATAGACATCCATACTCGTTTCATCTCACTGCACACCTTGACATCATCATTTTCCTGTTTGCAGTTACTTGCATGACGACACCTCTTTTCTTTCTGTTTTTGTTCCGTTGCGCTCTACTATGGTTTCATTTTACCGGGTGTCGCTGTTTTGCGCCCTACCCGCAGCGGGTAGTCTTTTCCCCAAAACAAAAACTCCACCGGTGAGAACCGGTGGAGTAAGAGCGTTCCTTATTTACAATCACAGCCGGCTCCTGCTACAATGAAAGTACTTACAAAATCAGGAGGCGGCTGAGATGGATGACCTGATGGCGCGCACGATGGTTGAGAATTTGAGCATAGGCATCGACCCGCTGACAGGACGTGCCTTGTCGCCGCGGGACTGCTGCTCCAACGAGCTCGTGCAGGAGGCGCTGAAAATGGTGCTCGACAACTGCTCGCTGGAGTCCTACGGCACCATCCTTGAGCGCCAGCGCGAGGAACGCGAGAAGGCGAAGCAGGAGCGCAAAGAGCGCAGGGCCGAGCGGTATCCCAACGCCGGCAAGGCCTGGACGAAGGAAGAAGACAGGTACTTGCATGATATGTATGTATATAGCCGTAAAAATAAGTACCAGATAGCGAATATCCTTCAGCGTTCACCTAATAGCATCGCGTCCCGCCTGAAGAAGCTGAGGATATTGTGAGACCATCAAGAAACACTCCCCGGAAGGTGCGCCTTCCAGGGAGTGTAATTATTGCTGATTCTGCTGAACGTACCGCTTATACTCAGAGTACGGCATCGGCTCCAAATCAAATTTGGACGTTGTGTGAGATTGCACCATCTTATAGCAGGGGATGTGTTTGAGATTGCAGATATACTCCAGCTTTTCTTCCGTTTCGCTGGAGGCCCTGGCGCCGATATATACTGCCGTTGGAGGCGTGCGTGTGAGCAGCTTTGATCTCGGCGGCTCTTCTTTGCTCTCGTTCTCCGGAGGCGATATAAGCCGCCACTCCTTCTCATAGCTCCAGTCCTCAGACTTGACCAGAAGCGCTTTGGTCATGAACAATACATCGGCATGATATGGAGGAAGCGATACATTTAGCCTGGTTCCGAGTTCTTGTTGAAAAATAGTCTTGAGAAAATTAGTGGCATCAAAACGCGAGCCGCTGTAATGTACCGGAGCTAAAGTGAGGTTCAGCATAAAGTTGTGGCAGCCAAGGATGTTGCCGCAGTTTTCTTCGCAGCCTTTCAGATATTTCTTAAAGTCATATTCGATGCAGAAGCCCTCGTGACATCTTGCATAATGCGCCCACATGAGCGTAGCTTTGAATTCTTCTGAGAAGCAAGCGGCATAGCGCTGTTGCCTGGCCCATAAAACATTTTTGAAGAAAGCTTCCGGCAGCCCAGGAATCAAGCCGGGCAGTTGTTTAAGGATGAATAGCTGTATGAGGCCAAAATTATTCATAACGGCGCTGTCATCAAGGTCAATACCCTTGAGCCTGCCGATAACACTATCAACATTATCAGTGCTGCCCTGCTGCATCCAGCGCAAGACGCCTTCCGGCACAGAGCCCTGCTGAACCAGCTTGAGCCGCTTCAAAGCATTTTCCAACGAACAGCAAAACTCAGTTTTGAGCCATTCAATTAAAGCATCCAAGTCATAACAGGGTTCATTCTCAAACGGGTCATTGAAGGTGTCAATGCGGCTGCCCCAGATCTGGTCACTTACAAGGGCTTCAAAACTGTGCTCGCTTGGGCTGCGAAAGCGGTAGAGCTTGCTTGGAACGTTGTTCAAAAGCCAATCTCTCAACTTGATCAGCTTGTCCCTGGCCTGGGCAGCGTCGTCTGTGGAGCTTATCATGGTATGCAGCAGAAGCTCAAAGAATTCGTCGTGAACATCCATATGATCACGCCTCCCTGTCAGCTGTTATTAAATCCCACATGGGCGCGAGTGCCAAGCCCGGTAAATAAGCTTTCCATTCACAAAAATGAGGGCCACTGCGTTATACAGCGGCCCTCGTTTTTGATTTTTTGATTTGGATAGGCCTTCGTCCGGTCAATCGTCCAGTTCCAAGCTATGCTTGCCGGACACTCTACGCAGATAGCTTTCCAGAGAGCCGTCCAGAACCATTTGTGCATACTCGAGTGGAGCGTTGTAGATTAGCCAGTCCATTTCGGCTCTCATTGCGATAGTGGTGTCGAAGCTGTCATCAACGCCTGGTGTGTAGATGCTGAGGACCTCGCCGTCGGCATATCGCAGCTCAACACAGGCGGTGTCGATGTTGAACTCGCAGGATACCAGCTTTCTCATTTGTTCTCCTTTCTCCCGGCCCGCAAGCGAGGCCGGGCGTACCAGAATGCGTACCAGAACCAGGTTTGATTCTGGTATACCTATTATCACAAAATGTACAGAAAGTCTATTATATTTTGCAAATACGTCTATTATGTATGATTATATGTTCGAAAATTCCCAAAACGTGACTATGGCATTCAAGAGGTCAGCGGTTCGATCCCGCTTATCTCCACCAGGTAAAAAAGCCTTGAAACGAAAGTTTCAAGGCTTTTTTCTTTTTGCCTTTATCATGGCATGCGGCGTTAAATCGGTTTGCGCAGATAAATCATGTCCCTGAGCTGAATGCCGTTTTCGTATATGGGGTGGTCATAGTTGGTTATGAAGAAGTCCCTCACAATGTGGGAGCGGACAAAGCCGCATTTTTCATAGAATGGGATAGTAAGTGGGCTGTCGCCGGTACCAACCTGCAATACTGAGAAACGGCCGGAATATTTGCGCTCAATAAAATCAATGAGCGCTTTTCCGTATCCTTGCTTTTGCGATTCGGGGCAGACGGCGATATTTTTGAGTTCGAGTATGCCGCAGCCTTCATCGGTGACAACACACTCAGCCTTGACCCCTTCGTCATCAAGAACATACATATCCCCGCGTTCCAGATATCTGTCTATCATATCCTCCTGCTCATCTGCAAGCAGAAGAAGCGGCAGATAAAGCTTTTTTGTATGCCGGACAGGAATTATCGTCATATTATCACCTGCATGAGTTCGTGTTGTACCATATATTTAATCTCATATCGCTGCATTGTCAATATACGATATAACGGGCACAAGCCGCCGGGCCCAATGTGCCAGTCCTCCAGCGCGAGCAGCTCCTGGGAGCGCATCCCCGTGAAAAGCAGCAGCCTTATGCTGTCGCCCGTCTTGTCGTGCGGCAAGCCATTGAATAGTTTTCGGGCTTCTTCCGCTGTGAAGGAGTCCTTTTTGCTTTATCGTTCCAATCTTGTACTATTCGACAAAAACTGTTAAAATGCAAATATCAAGAAACAAAATGTTGGGGGTGCTCAAATGGCAATACGCAATATTTCGCACGATAAAATTGCTTCAAAAATTAGAGCAATGAAAACAGATTATCCTAGCTTGCGCGATAAGAGCGATGAGTACGTTTTTTCTGCGTTATGTGTAAAAGCACACCTTTACAAAAACCCTGCATATGTTCTTGATGACAGGGATTTCGATGAAATTATTGTGGACAGCAAGAGCGACGGCGGCGTTGATATTCTATTAACTGACCCAAACTCAGACAATTCCGATCTAGTTATTGCACAATCTAAATACTACGCAAAAATTACCTCAGAAGAAGTTGTCAATGCAATGGCTAAAATGGCTATTTTCTACAAAGAAATGAGCTTGGGTAGATATAATCAAGTTAATGAAAAAGTTCAACGCCGTTTTTTGACCTTAAATTCTGAGCAAGGAGAGGAGTCAAAAACACATTTTATTTTTTATTCAAGTGCACCTCAATCCCATATTAGAAAAGGCAATATTGAAAAGAAGATACGCGAACTTTTTCCAGATTCCGGCAGCATTGAAATATCAATATTATTTGCCAAAGACATAGAAGACGAAATAGATGAATCTGAATCTAGGCGCCCTTCAGTCGAACGCGGAAAAATAACAGTAGATGCTGTTGATAACTATTTATCATATGGTGATGATGCGGTCATTGTAAACATATCAGCATTTTCTATTAAAGAGCTTTATGCGCGTTATAATATTCAACTATTAGCTAAAAACCTTCGATATCATATAGCTGGAGCAAGAATAGACCAGGGCATAAGGGATACTATAAACAACGATCCAGAATCATTTTGGCTTAAGAATAATGGCATTACCATTGTCTGTGACGACTTTGAGATTGACGGAAAAGAAGTAAAAATGCGCAATTTCTCAATTATTAATGGCGGACAAACAACATATATGCTTCATAGAAACCCAAATATTGATGCCAATCATGATCTGTATTTGCCGTGTAAAATAATTCGCATAGCCGGAGATACGGAAGATGAAAGAAACGCTTTTAGCTTGGCAATTTCAAAGGCGGCAAACACACAGAAACCGATTAAAGAAATTGACCTAAGGGCAAATGCACCTGAACAGATACGTTTCTACCAAGCAATGCGAGACGTTGGCGTTTTTTATCAAACTAAACGGGGTGAGAAAGTACCCAGTAATTATAGCGCGAAATTTGCAAACACAGATCTACTGGAAGTCGGAAAGCTTTGCCTTGCAGCAGTCTTTCAAATGCCATGTGCAAGCCGAACAAAGCCATCAATACTATATCAGCCGCAGTATTATAACCGAATCTTTAACAGCAACCAGCAGCAAATTGCAAGAATATCAAAAGAACTTTTATATATGGATTATTATTTTAGGGATAGTTTCCTTAAGAAGTTTGACAAAGATAATGAGGAACTGCCAGATGCAGTCATGAGAATTTCCTTGGCACATAATGCACGGACAATTTGTGTTGCATTTGCAGCACTTGCAGCCAGATATTGTAAAAAGAATATTACTAACCAAGACTTGAAAGAAGTTTTCGCGGCGTCTCATTCTGACAATGATAAAGATAACAGAATATATGAGATCTTTTCAAATCTTGAGGGAGTCAATTCTTTGTTTCCCCCAGAACTGTTTGAACAGAAAGATAAACTGGACAATCTTCTTGATAAACTATTTGAAGCAATTATTGGCGCCGGTGCTATTAGTTTTGCTATGGCTTCCCATTATTATGATACTACATTAAATGCGACAAACTACTTGAAAAAAGATAAAAACTACTATTCTATTTTAGATTCGCACTGGTCTTCGATGCTTGCTCCTAAAATAAAAGAGGTAATGGATTTTTAGAGATAAGCTTGAGCGGCTGCAAAGGCGAATGTACCGGATGTTTGGTGTAGAGAGCGCAGAGAAATTGCACTTTGCAATCTGCGCAAAGCAGCTCGGCAATGGTCTCGACGCACAGCTCGAGAAGTTTGTGCACGAGCACCCGGACACTCGGCTCATCATCATCGACACGCTGCAAAAGGTGCGTGAGCTGAGCGGCGAGGCGTACAGTTACCGGGACGACTACCAGATCATCGGCCAGCTCAAGCAGCTTTCGGACAAGTTCAGGCTGTGTATGCTCATCGTCCACCACACGCGCAAATCCGCAGCAAATGACGAGTTCGACCGCATCTCCGGCACGACGGGCATCTACGGCTGCGCCGACGGCGCATTCGTGCTGAGTAAGGAGAACCAAACGGATAACGCGGCCACGCTGAGCGTCTCCGGACGTGATCAGCCCGACCAGCGCATCCACCTCGTGCGCGACGAGGAGCGCCTGCTCTGGTGTTTCGATCACGCGGACAATGAGCCCTACCGCGAGCCGCCAGACCCGCTGCTGGAGAAAGTGGTGGTACTTGTGACCGAGGTGACGATAAGAATAGGGGTGTTAAAACATCGTCACCATCGTCACCGGGGTGGGGGTGTACCGGCACGGGCGGGTGGAATATACCATCCGCCTTGTTATTTTCAATCCTTGTTCCTGGGCCGCTCAACAACCGGCAGCACTACGCGGAGTTCGTCCTGGCCAATGCCTTTAAGTTGGTCTATTATCTATTTTAGCTCTGTTATCCTTTCTAATACAAAGCCCATGCCCACAAGTTTACTCCTCTACAGCACTTGTGAATCAATGTAAATTCTATAGGTATGCCATCTGGCATTTTGTTAAAGGAAGCAAACTGCGAAGAATTTGCAGCTACTTGTTCAAAAAATTTGGTTTTTGTTGAAGAGCATAGGTTTGGACTTGGCGCGCTATCGTGAGCTTGATGCAAATGAGTGAGTTGCTTGTATGTAATATGCTGAACAGGACCACTCCTGGAGCGCACAGTTTATGCACCAAAAAAGTCACATTACAGCCGGAGTGACGCGGCAGTTCGTTGACAGGCATCTGGCACGCCGATATAATGTATCCAGTAAAAATTAGGAGGATTATAAAATGGGCTGCTGGCTGCATCGTATTTCTCATGAATGGGAAAAAATGAAGGAACTGTTGGATTCCGGCCTGCTTTCGACAGGGTGGCGCTGCTTCGCGGACAGCGGCATAACCGCTGGTATTGACAGCGCAGAATTCGATGAAATAATGGGCCGAAGCGGCGAGACCAGACGCTCACGCTGGGCGCTGTGGTATTTTGCGCAAATGCGGCCGGGCGACATGGTAGTGGTCCCGCTCTATGGCGAATCTATGCAGATATGCGAGGTGACCGGAGTGATGCGCCGCGCAAAAGAAGCCGAGGCGGAAGACTATGACATAGGCTTTGTCATTCCGGTGAAGTGCCTTGCGGAGCTCCCCCGGTCGTGGGCATCAGCCGCCATACAGTCGCGCCTGAAATACCGAGGGACCACCGCAAGGATGGACGAGCTGGAATGTGACATAGAAGCGGCGCTCGAAGCAGAAGGCCCGGTCATGATACATGACAGAGTTATCGATGGGCTTTATGGGGATCTCAAGGAGATACTGCTTAAATGGGTAACGCCAGATAAGCTTGAGCGGATAGTGAAATGGTATATGCGCTCGCTTGGCGCATCGTATGTATATATCCCGGCCAAAAATGCCAGTGACAAGCCTGAAGGCGGAGACGCAGACGTTATAGCCGAGTTCGCAACTCTCAGGGTGCGCTTCTACATTCAGGTCAAAAAGCATGAGGATGTGTCCGGGAAAAAGGCGGTAGAGCAGATAGCTGCGTACACTCAAGCCATAGATGAAGACGGTTACACCCTGATCTCCTGGGCAATCAGCACGGCAGAATTCGGCGATGATGCAAGTGAGCTTGCCCGCGTGAAAAACGTCAGACTCATTGGTGGACAGGAACTGTGCCGTATGCTCCTCGATGCCGGCATAGGCTCCATTGATGAGGCCATGATATCATGAGCAGAGAGCCCAAAAAACTTGCCCTTTTGCGAATTTTGCAGTTGCTGCAAAAACTGAGCTATGAAGGTCATCCGCTTACACAGGCCGACATCGCGCGTGAACTCGAACAAAGATACGGGATCACAATGGAGCGCAAGGCTGTGAGCCGCAATATCTCAGTTCTGCGCGAGGCAGGCTACGATATAGTTTCTGTGCGGGACGGCTGCTACCTAAGAGAACGCGAGTTCGAGCCGGGAGAACTGCGGGCCTTGATAGACGGAGTGATATCCAGCAGATATATCAACGGCTCTCAGTCAAAGGCTCTGATTGAAAAGCTTACAGACCTTGGAGGTCCGGGCTTCGATCCGCACATCAGGCATTTACGTACGCTTCCCTATGCTGACAAGGCCGATAATCAGGAACTATTCTTGAATATTGAGCTCGTAGATGAGGCTATTACTGCTCAAAAGCAACTCAGCTTTGACTACAACAGGTATGGGGTTGATGGCCAGCCGCACAGGACAAAAAGGCACAGGGTGAGCCCATACCAGCTCTTGCTGCATAACCAGAGATATTACCTTGCCGCACGCAATGAGCGCTATGGAAGTCTCACCTTCTATCGGTTGGAACGCATTACGTGCGTCAAAATTTTGGACGAACCTCTGACACCGCCGGAGCAGGGCATGGATTTTTCTGCGCTCTCACTTGAACGTCCGTATATGTTCACAGATGCATCGGAGAAAGTGGTGTTTTACGCAGACGAGTCTATTGCCGACCAGGTGATCGACTGGTTCGGTTCTGCCGCGCACATCCGCCCGGAAAAAGGCCGCCTTCGTGTCACTGTGACGACCAGCACAGAGGCAATGAGATATTGGGCGCTGCAATATTTGAACTACGTTGAAGTGATCTCCCCGCCGAAGCTCAGAGAGAATATTTGCCGCGACCTGGCGGCAGGCATAGAAAAATATAAATGCCAGGGCTTATAAGGTCTGAGCCGTTGATGAACCGTTCTTGTCCCATATGCAATAGTATAATGCAGGCAAGAAGGGGGCTTGAATGTGGAGCTCATCAAAGAAGAACGCAGGAAAATCATCGTTGTTGTTGACAGAGAGGAGTTGGAGCTGAATTTTCAACGCTGTCGGGCAGTATATCGAAATGAAGGTAGAATACGGGATGTCAGCTTCAGCGCCGAGCCGTGGAGAGAGGGCGCTATTTACCGACGGCTATCTGAGAATGGGTTGCTGCGTGGAGAGTTGAGCGCAGCATTTACACAGCGCTTAGGAGAGCTGGCCTTCGCTTACGGCGAACTCAAACCTGGGCGCTTTGTGGAGCTCTGCTGCTTCCAAGGCTGGCCCAGAAAGTTTTATGACGCGATACCATACAGCTTGAGAGCAGACGGGCTGGGTGTGGGCTTCAAGCGCAGGGCAAGGCGCCTGCGTTTTGCTGCTGCGTTTCCGGCACTTTATGAAGAGGCCGGACTGCCGCCTGTAAAGTCCATACGCAGGGCTGTGTTCGATGAGCCCGGCTTTGCATTTTATTTGCCGGAGCTTGCTTTGCTGTGGCGCGTTATAAATAACATTGACCTTTTCTGCAGCCTGCTCAGGAAAGAATGGATATGGGATCTGTTGGCGGCGCTTGTCAACTACGCAGAGGCAGCGGAGCTTTTCATGCTCGACTATATAAGCCGCCGCTCGCTCAATATGCTGATGAAAGTTTTGCAAACACACGTGTACGAGCTGAGCGACTATGTTTCATGCTATTCAGCGCTCAGGCCGGCTGCTCGAAGGTTTGAACAAAAGTGCTGGGGCAAACATTTTGAGACTTTCCCACGCAGCGATTTGCTCACGGGAGGTTTCTCGCTTCCAAATGGGGATCACGGCCTGTTTGATGGACAGGTCGAAGGGCTTTATTTTACTGCGATGCGAAGTGGGGCAGACCTTCAAAAGGCTGGGCGAGAACTAAATAACTGCCTGCATGAATATGAAACAGAAACTATTTATGAGGTGCTTTCATATGGCAAGCCCATTGCTGCCATTGAGTTGAGGGATGGGAAAATAGCTCAGGCTAGGGGCTGCAACAATGCCGGCATAGCTGAAGGCAGCGAACTGCAAAAAGCAATCATATCCTGGGCGCTGCATTTCGGACTTGACTGGGAAGGCAGTCCTTGCAAAGGGAATGCTGACGACAAAGGCTGAAGTGAATGGCTTTAAAGAACCAAGTGTCAGTGATACAGAGACTATGCTAAATCAGAGTAGAAGGTATAAACTGCACTATGAGAATGTGTAAAACATGAATGAAGAAGCAGTTCTTGCCATAATCGTGCTGCTGCGAATGCATCGGTAAAATAAGCATTCGTAAGTATGCGCTGCCGAAAAACGCTCCCGGCCGTTGGGCCGGGAGTGGCTGAGTTTTTGGTTATTGCGATGTAAATCCCAACCTCCACCATTGGTGAGTTTCCGGACACTCACATTGCTTGCTACAATATGCATGACCCCAAAAGCAGCATATAAAGAATGTGCTGTTCAGCGGCTCTTACCCAAGCTACAATGAGAGGGTAATCGGCCTTTCGAAGCATTGCTTGAGCTAACCACGCTCGATGGTGCAAACTGTCAGCCGGCCCTTTCATTGCAGCGTTCGATTGATGCAGGTTGAGTTATCGGAGTGATCCGTACATTCGTGTAACAAAAATTGTTCTTCTGCCGTTTGATGTTGAGCATACTGCAGAAGGCCTTAAAAAGCTGATCACGAAGCTCAGACAACTTGATGGAGAGATCAGGATCGCTGCTGATAGGCGGCATCGGAATAGGCACAGGTTACTTCATATATTCCATGGCCACAAATATTGTCATGTTCTATATAGGCGCTCTGTTCGTCGGCGTGTTCCCGGCTTTCTGCTCATCCACGACCACGGGAGCAATCGTGAACCGCTGGTTCGGCAATCTGAACACAACGCTCCTGAGCATCTCCGTGGCGAAAGGCGGATTTGGCGGCACCCTGGGCTCCATCATAGTTGGGCGCTGGCTCGGCTCCCTCGGCTACGTCTCCAGTTTCCGCTATATGGCCATCCTTATAGTTGTCGTCATGGTCGTTGTATCTCTTCTCGTGCGCAACAGCCCGCAGGATAAAAACACCACCATGCTCTGGGTGAGCGGTCAGGACAAGGTCGCCCATTCCCAGGAGGATCGAGCAGGCTATACCATAAAGCAGGCCGTCAAGACCTATAATTTTTGGGCAATGGCAGCCTTTTTCGGGCTCTATACCATCGCTTTCTACGCAGCTTATGCCAACGTCTCCCTTCACATGGCCGACCTTGGCTGGTCCCCGGAGCTCGACGGAACCATCTTCAGCTTTGTAAACACCGCCAACGTGATCGCCATATTCGTAGGCGGCTACGCCACGGACAAGCTAGGTCCGCGCATCACCATCTTCATCCATCTGCGTACTCTACGCCGTCATCTGCACGGTGCTCGGATTTATGACGCCGAGTGTCGGCTTGATGTATGTGGTTTGCTGCCTCATTGGCGTCTGCTGGCCCTCTGCTTCGGCAGCCGTGATTCGGTCACGATCATCGCAATACTTACCGCCGCCGTCACCGCCGGAGCCAGCGTGGGCATCCCCGCAGCAAACGTGGTATATGACCTCACCGGCTCCTGCAGCAGCCTTTTCACAGCGCTGCTTGTTGTCCTCTGCTTGATGAATGTCCACGTGATGATAGCCTACGTTGTGGCGGCGTTTGTGACGACCATTCTGGCAGGGCTTCCCATAACGGATTCGCTTATAACCTTTTCTTCACGCGCTTCGGCTCGATAGTGGCGTTACTCTTTCCCATGTTTCTCTTCGAAGCCATACTGGTCGAGCTGTATACATCCAGCGGCGCCGCAGGCTCTATTGCAGATAGCATCTGCTACACCATGTTCCCTGGCGCGAAAACCGACAGGGGCAGATATGACCTGGGCTTTCTCACCGTCATAATAGCCTCTGCGATCTTGTGCTACGGCGGTATAAACGCAGCCGCAGCGCTGATAGCCATATACCCCATTGCCCTGGGTGTTTTCAGGCATGCCGGCATCCCCGAACGCTTCATCATGGGCGCCATATGCGGCAGAGCCTTCACCTTTGCGCTCAGCGGACCGGGTTTCCCGCAGCCGACGAACGTCGTCGGCATGGCCATCGGCTTGAGCTACTATTGTGGGCTCGTAGCCGGATTGGTGAGCATGCTCGTTGAGATATCCGTAATGCTGCTCGCCTGTACCCGCCTGACCGTCCGCGCAACGGCCAGAGGCAAGACCTTCGTCGCCCGGCAGAAGGACGTGTTCGCTGAGGACAGCTCCTCCAAACCGGGGTTTTTCGTCTCGCTGATACCCATCATTGCGCTGCTCGTCATTTTTAAAGTTCTCGGCGTGGACATCGCGCTGCCCATACTCATAACGAGCGTCATTGCCGCTTTGATTTTCCGTCCTAGGCTTGGCTTCAAGGGCGTGCTTCTTGCGGTCAACACCGGCGTGGCCTCCTCACTCGCACCTGTGGGGCCATAGCCGGCGTCAACGGTTTTGCCGCCGTTGTCCAGTCGCTCCCGGAATACCAACAGCTTATAGACGGCATGCTGCACGCCGACGTACCGCCGGTCATACTGCTCGTTGCCTGCGTCGGCCTCATATGCATGATGACCGGCGGCGCCACCACCGGAGGGCAGATAGCTCTTCCCGCCATCGCGCCCACACTGTCCCAGCTGGGTCTGAGTCTCCCGTTCATCCACCGCGTGGGCGTGTTCGCGGCGACGATGCTCGATTTCCTGCCCAACAGCGGTTTGGTGATAATGGCCGTCTGCCTGGCCGACCTGAAAATGCTGGAGGGTTATTCCCCGGTGTTCATATCCACCGGTCTCGCCACCTCCTGCGGAACAATAGTCATTGCGCTTGTCAGGTCGTTTTTCCCCTGGCTGCCCCAGTCGAAGCGAGCGTGCAGCGGGCCCGTCCCAGCTGCAAGGAGAGAGCCCGGAGCAGACTTTTCACACTTTTGAAAGGAGCAAAACTGGAATACACAAATGTCAAGGGCCTTGTCACGGGCGTGAGCGACATAGCTTTCGGCACAGCTACCAGCACGCTGGAAGATGAGGCAAAGATCCACGACATGCTGGACACCACGTCAGCATAGGCAGAAATTATATCGACACCTCGCGCTTTTACGGCCGCGGCAGCGCATACAGCATACGGAAGAACCGCTCGGCCTCTGGCTCGCCAAGGGCGACAATCGCAGCAAGGCAATCATCCAGAGCAAATGCTGCAACCCGTATATGGACCACACACTTACCATGTATGAGGACATCCCGCGCGTGGGCCGCTCCTATATGTATGACGAGATACTTTCAGCTGAGGAGTTCCTGCGCAAAGACATACGGCATAAGCAATTGGCTGCTGGACAGCTTTGTCGAAGCCTATGAGTACTGCCAGCGGATGGGATATCAGGGCCCCAGTGTTTACAGTCCGTTTTTCAGCCTGGTAAAAATCGAAAAGCCCTGGTATTATCGGATTCCTACGTTCAAAGAGGGGTGGCTGCCGTGGCTTGAGGAGCACCGGGACGGCACCGTCGCCGCATGGAGCGCCCAGGGCCGTGGCTTTTCGGCAACTATCCTCAGTTCCTGCCCGAAAACGACGACCCGGCCGAACGTATGGCCGTCCTCACTCCGAAAAACTTTGCGAGGAAGGAGCGCGACTCGATCCTGGCGGGAATGAAGGGCATCCGCCCGTCTCAAGTGTCTCTGCTGTATGTCCTCAGTCAAAAGGTCAACATCGCGGCTATCATCGGCCCGTGTTCGATAAAGGATATAGACAGCGCCCTAAACGCCACCAGCCTGAGGCTGACAGCAGAAGAGCTCGATTTCCTCCACCCTTAAGCGTGACTCGATATAATAACCGGGGCAGCCG
>ENA-OOXJ01001686-OOXJ01001686.1-human-gut-metagenome-genome-assembly--contig:-NODE-1686-length-13229-cov-2.563155_pt1 | contig 13229 bp, 20 predicted proteins | sample MGYA00241587_ERZ501343 | MGnify/ENA primary metagenome ERZ501343 (study PRJEB25962, sample SAMEA2042918) | human gut metagenome | biome: human gut; feature: human-associated habitat; material: faeces... | reverse complement strand
GCGCCGCCGACAAGAGCAAGTGCGACGGCTGCGGCCTCTGCGCCCAGCTCTGCCCGGCCAAGGCGATCACGCTGAGATAAGTCTGAAACAGATAGGGATACCAGCGCCTGTTGGTATCCCTATTTTAATTCAAAATTTTATTCATGCAGGTTCATTGCCCATTCGTTTACGACGACACCGGGTCCCGGTGTCTGACACCTATAATAAAAGAAGGAGAAAAGAAACATGAAAGGAGATGTTCACACTTTATGGAAAATGTCTCAACCCTGTAAGCTCGTTCAAATACTGCACCCGTGGGGTAAACCCCATTCCCAAAATATCCCTCCGGAGATTTTTTTAAGACCGCCGCGATGAGGTAGGGGGTGCGATTTTGGAGACCCCCTCCCCATGCCTTTAAGCCCAGCGGCAGTAGTGCAGATCAAGTGATAATTTGTTTATGCTGACTTCAAGTTCAAATATTTTCAGAAAAGAAAACAAAAATTTTATTCAAAGAGTGTTAGACCTCAACCTATAGTTCAAGCCTTATCTGATTTCGTTGTCTTTGTTCTCTTCACTTTCTTGTAAATGTTCATGAAGTCATAACGAATGATCTCGTCAATTGCTCTTTCAATCTCTTGATTGTTTTCTTCTTCAGAGAATTGGTCAGAAGTGTGAGCAATTCTGTCGAGATAAGCGCAAGTGTTGTAACCCTTTTCTACATCAAACAGGAACCAATCGGAGAACTGTTCAAATGGATCGTAAGGGTTGTCAAATGTGGTAAGGGCACAAGAACCATTCATACCAGTCACTCCTTTCAATTCAAGTAATTAGACACTGTGCTTGTTGAAATACCAAGAGCTTCAGCAATTTCCGATGTGCTGTAGCCAGAAGCATTCATTGAAGCGATCTTATTCTGCTTTGCAGTGCTGAGAGTTGTTGTCGCTCTCGGTGTTGCACGCTGTCTAAGACTGTCAATGTCCACATTGTCGATGATTTGGGTAAGCTTATTCTCGCTAATAGCTCCAGCTTGAATTGCTTCCCATTCACGGTCTGTAATCTTGATGGTCTCTCGCTTTGCACCAACAGAGGCACGAGCCTGAGTAAGCGCCTGCTGGCTTGCTTTCTTGAGCTCGCCCTTTGTCATATCCGGATTGTCCTGCTTTTTTGCAGCCACTACCGCATTAGCCATAGTCTGAGCCTGCCTTTCTCTGGGTGCATTCTTCAGAGCTACATTAAGCTTAGCATTCAGAGAATCGACCTCAGCTTGATAGGCCTCTTTTGCAGTGGCGGAGTAGGGTACTTTCCCAGTGGAGAGGATCTCAAGACGAGCCTGGTTGCCCAGGGCTTTCATTTTGTTGGCATAGTTAGCATAAGCACGCTCCACGGGGGTATCAGCTTCGGACACCAGGGTATAGGCATCCTTTGCCTCAGCCATCTTAGTGCTGGGCTGAGTACGCTCTTTGACCTTGCCAGTTCGCTTATCGACATAAACAGGATCATCCACATCTTTCCATATGTATTCGCCTGTCTTTTCATCGATTTTCGGACTACCTTGCCTCTTAGTGACAGAAGTCTCCGATTTAGCACGGGAAATCAGAGTCGAAGCACCCTCGTGGTATCTTCCGTCTTCATCAACCGTGCCCTGATACTTCTTTTTCAAAGAGCTGATGCCATTGTCGATCTCACTTTGCTTATAGTCCAGCTTGTGTTTTTCGGCATCGATAACTACCATGCTATGGCGAACGGCTCTTGCAAGCTCATCCTGCGTGGCACCCTTCAAAGTCATATCGGTAATCAGATTAGAAATGACACCCATCTCTTTCTGTGTGTTCTTCATAGGCTTGAAAGTGCCAGCAGGTTTTCCGCCATACTCCAATTTTGGGTCAAATCCTTCAAGTCCCTTCAGAGGAGGAGTGGAAGTAATCTTGACCTTGCTTTTACCAGAGTTACAGGGGATGACCATGACAGTATCGCCATCAAAGTCAGCACCTGAAAGCCGTTCTGCAACCTTACTGTTAATACCGATGGCATCTTTAGGGGTGTTACCAAGGATTCGGCGAGCCTCTGCCTGCTTGTTATTCACTGTCAAGATAGGAATCTCAAAAGTTCCGCCATGCGGATAACGAACCAGAGCTACTGTTTCACCATTCTTATAATTCGGAGCATACACTTCATTGTCTTTCATCGAAGTAATGGGTAGAATCACCTGATATTTCTGACGAGGAAGAGCAGCTGCCTGAAGGTGCACAGCAGCAGAGTCACAATCATCTGCAAAGGATTTCAGTAATGATTTTTTGACCGTCGGATTTGTCAGCGAGCAGATTTCATCAAATTCAGCCATCTTATCAGATGCCGCCAAGTTCAGCTGTTTATTGACCAGACTCAAACTCTGCTTAGAAAGAAATTGGGAGGGGAGTTTATCCGCCCATTCACCCCAGTCGCCCTCTTCAGCACGCTTATTGATAAGGGAAAGCTGTCGTTTGCCATCAGCATCGATATAATAGCTCTGCCCACCGGCTTTGATAAGTGAACCAAACGGATTGTCAGGGTCATCCTTGACCTTCTTCAGAACATCCGATGTCGGAGTTCCTTTTTTCTTATTGGTGTTAAACATCACATCCACACCATCAGGAAGATCATCAGAATAGACAGCCATTCCTTTCAAATATCTATTACCATCCACCAGAATGCGAACCTGCGCATAATGGGAATCACCAAGAGACAAGTCATCTACACCGCGACGAATTTCAATGACACCATCTTTCTGAATTCCGCCGTCTTCTGCATAACGGATTTTCAATCGACTTGAATCCATGCTTTTGGGATAGACGAACTTATCGAAAGTCTCGCCGTCATCATGAGACACATAGTCTCTGACAGAATGAACATTCTCAAAATTATAAATCTCTTTATGCTCTGTTCCTGGAGGGCAGAGAACCTTGATGTTTGTTTGCTTACCCGGGTTTGTTACCTGAGGGACACCGCCGCCATAGATGTGATAGCCTTCCATTTCCAAAATATAAAGAGCCTGGTTCATTTTCTCTTTCGAAATACCAAGCTCTCTTTCGACTCCGGTTCCGACATCGATCATGCCTTTTTCCGAAATCTGTTTTTTCAGAAATTCAGCGGTCTGCTTTGCCTGATTCATACGAGCTTCGGAACTCTCATTCAAAAGCGAGCGAACCGAAGAATCATTGGCAAAACCCATCTTGTCAGCAATCTCATTCAGACTGTAGCCCTTAGCACGAAGAGCCTTAGCCGTAGCGACATCAGCAGAACGGCGTTCATCCTTTGCAAGGCTCATCTGGGTACGAAATTGGGTTGTGCTCAGACCCATAGATTTTGCAATGGCTACTTCTCCTGTGTAGGTTTTTCCATCTTTATCGGTAAAGGTGAAATTAGACTTTTTCAGTTCTTCTACACGAGAGAGAAAATCGCCGCTGTGTTGATAAGGGTTATCACCCGAACCCCAAGGATAACGACCAGACCTTCTGGGCATACCGTAATGCATTAAAATATCATCCGTGAGACTCATGGTTTAACCCTCCTGTTCTTTGATTTTTCTAATAACCTTGTCGAAAGTAATAATCTTGTCCATGATTGGAACAATATCTTCGGCAGTAGGCGTGTGATATAGAATTTCATTGTTCTGATACAGACGAAGTTCCATCTCGATTTCCGATGGTTTCACCTTGTATTCCAAACAAAAAAGAGCAGCGTATATTTCAAGCTGCTCCATGTGCGCCGGCACGACACCGGTCTTCAAATCGTGAATACGAAGCGTACCATTCCGAAACACAATCGTATCGGCGGTGCCAAAGCAATTTTCTGAATAAAACAGAATCTGTTCAGGCACCATACGAAAACTAATTGCGTCATTGACATACATGTTCAATGTTTTCTGTGACTTGGGGAGTTTTTGCCCCAAAGTGATACATTGACATGCAAAATCATGTAGAACGGTTCCTCGCTGTGTGGCCAAAAACTTTGAATAAGCATCGGCTACTTTTGTTTCATCATAGTTAATCCAATGATACTTGCTGGCACCAAGAAAAGCGTGTTGCCCTTCAAGATTGGAATGATTGTTGAAGATCATGCAGCACTTCCTCCTTGTTCTCGGGGCAAATAAATCTGGAAAAAGACATCTCGTCCATCTTGCCCACATAATATTCTTGGTTCGGTTGCTTTTTTGCGCCAGCGTGTTGTTTACATTCCAGAGCAGCCCATTTGTCATTGAACAGAATAAGCAGATCAGGAATGCCCTGTAAATATCCAGAGTCGCTTTTCATCACGATGCAACCCGGAAAAAGTTTCTTAAGCTCCTTAATGAGCTTCGATTGAAATTGACTTTCGAGCATTGGCAAATGAGCCTCCTTTCATGTAGTTTTTCAAAACTGAAAAGAGAATGTCTATTCTTAAAAATAACTTTTTTACTCCTCTCTTCATAAAAGGGGATGTATTTTTCGCGCGGCGGAAAAAGGCATAAAAAAAGACCGAGACACCGTTTAAGCATCTCGGTCAAATATAAAGTTGTTTGTTATCGAGCTTCTACACTTACTGGATCAAGTTCAAAGAGACCGGTATCAGAATTGTAACTCCGCACTTTAGCCTGTATTCTTACATTGCTGCCGACTTTGATATAATCAGCAAGCGTAAGTCCGTCTCCTAAATCATATACCCCAACATCCTTAAACTTAAAAGTTGGACCAGGGTTTGCAGTATTTTCATCCACATAGTCTCCCGCACTGATTAGCAAATCATATCGGGTGTCGTAATTATCGTGGTTTGTAAGATAGGTAATACAGCCATCAAACTCAATAACCTGATTCTTATGAGCCTCTGCAAAATCGGCATACGATTGATCCATATCTGCTTTAAGAGAAAGCATTGCTGCCAATTCTGGAGAATTATCTACTGTCAAAATATCAACGGCTGGCTCTTCAGTTGAAACGGATTCGCTATCTGTTTCAGAAGTTTCTTTTTCCGGGAATGTATGATATGTGATTACGACCTCGGCATCAGCCGGATACCAAGTATCAGCAGAGTATCCAGTATCGCCATCCACGGAAACAGAGTCAACCTCACCGTCTTTTGTAAGCCAACCAGTAACAAGGTCGTCAAGTTTTTCAAGTTTGATGTTTGTGAAGCCACTACTTTCAAACTCGTCAACTACTTTTTGATAATCTTTGCCTTTTTGAATACTGGAACCTGACGGGGTTTTAGCTTCACCTTCATGTCCCTCTGAACTACAACCTGCAATCATAAATATCATGACAATTGCCATGCACGCTGCCAAGAACTTTCTCATCTCATTATCCCATCCTTTCCGAGGGCATTAAAAAAGTGCGCCCCCACAACGAGAGACGCACTGAAAAAGTGTCAACCCTCATTGTTGCCACACAATCTCAATCAAGCCGCAAAGGGACAAATGAAATGAGTAAAGAGAGAAAACACTTTTTACCAAAGCAGTTTTCCCTAAACGACTTGAACATATTAGATTGTGTGGCGCTTATAGTATAGCACAGTCTGAAAGAAAAAGGAAGAACTTTCGGTAAAAAGTCTTGACATTTTCGTCTACTTGTGCTATGTGTTCATACCTCTGGCCAAATGCCCACTTTTCTCGCCCTATTTATATATTTATTAAAACTTTTTATCGCAATTAAATAAGAAATAAAAGTGGGAAAGTGGGCTTTTTTCACAAGAAAAATTTCAAATCAGCGCAAATCGGCCATTTTGGGGCAAAAAACGCCTAAAAAGTGCCATTTTCAGAAAATGCCTCCGAATTTTTCTGCCCACTTTTGGTTTTCAAAACCGGGCTTTTGCCCACTTTTTCTGGGCTTTTTTCAGGAAAATTGTCCGTACACGCTCAAAAATTTTTTCAAAAGTGGGCTTTTGCCCGAATCCGCCAAACAAAAGTGGGCTAAAATTTACACAATTTTCAAGTATGTACGGGCTCATTTCTTTCATCTCCAAACCCGTCCGTTCCGTTTATCAACCAGAATAATCCGACCTTCGATCTCGAAGTCAGCCAACTCACACAAGTAAAACAGTGTATGCAGCAGCCTATGAAATCTTTCGTCTTCTTCACGCTCAATGTTCTTGAGGGCTTCGTAAGCGGTCGGGTCAGAATATCCTTCGGCATTTCGTCGAGGGTTAGTAGTATTCGCCATGATATAGGTACTCCTTTCTTCTAAGTTTGTTTCAAGATTGCTACGCCTTCTTTCAAGCTTTCCGGAATATCAATTACTCGCTGATTGCGGCTTCCTCTGAAATCAAGCTCCAACGATTTTTCAGCCTGTACGAACGGACCGTCAACGAGCACATCAATATACTTTAGAAGCTCGATGCCTTGTCTGTACAAGTCTTCAAAAAGATAACCAGTGTAGCACCAAACGCTAAGCCCCATTTCATGAGCTTTCTCAGCAATCAGAGCACACTGGTAAATCTGACAGAATGGTTCACCTCCGGAAAGGGTGATGCCGTCTATCCAATTTTTTCTTTTTGAAATATCATCGAGTATATCTTCGATCGACACGAGTTTTCCGCCACCGAACGGGTGAGTTTGAGGATTATGACAGCCGGGGCAATGATGAGGACAACCCTGTGTAAATATCACATATCGGATGCCTTCTCCATCGACAATGGACTCCGGCTCAATCCCCGAAATTCGAATCAACTTCATGCTTGACACGATCTCGCTCCTCCGCACGCTTAGCGTCATTCCACTTATCAAGAGTTCCGACCAAATATCCAGTGATGCGACGAATGCGTTCGAACGGAACTCCATCAGCCTCGCTCCGTCCGCAGCAGGGACAGGTGTCATTGATAATACCGTTGTAGCCACAGACAGGATCTCGGTCTACAGGATGGTTGATGCTGCCATAGCCGATGCCAGCTTCTTTCATGTGCCTTACAACTCGCTCAAAAGCAGCAAGGTTCTTAGTCGGGTCTCCGTCCAGTTCCACATAAGAGATATGACCGGCATTGGTAAGAGCATGGTACGGAGCTTCAATGTCGATCTTTTTAAGAGCCGGGAGATGATAATAGACCGGAACATGAAAACTGTTAGTGTAGTAGTCACGATCGGTAACTCCCTTAATAATACCAAATTCTTTTCGGTCAGCTCTAAGCAAGCGTCCGGCTAAGCTTTCAGCAGGAGTAGCAAGACAGGTTACATTCATGCCAAACTGCTTGCTTTTCTCGTCACAGTAGTTCCGAATATAACCTACAATTCGCAGACCAAGCTCCTGAGATGCTTCATTTTCACCATGATGATGCCCAGTCAATGCTACAAGACACTCTGCAAGCCCACAGAAACCGATAGAGAGTGTTCCGTGTTTCAGCACCTCTCCAACCTCGTCATCCGGTCCAAGTTTGTCAGAGTCCATCCATACGCCTTCTCCCATGAGGAACGGAAAGTTTCTAACTACTCTTGACGCTTGAATCTCATATCGATCGAGAAGCTGCTGCATGGTTTTGTCGAGCATTCCGTCAAGCAGTTTGAAAAACTGAGGAATATCACCGCCAACCACAATAGCAAGCCTTGGGAGATTGATAGAAGTGAAACTCAGATTACCTCTTCCGGGAGCGATCTCACGAGACGGGTCATAAACATTACCCATTACACGAGTACGGCAACCCATGTAGGCAACCTCCGTTTCAGGATGACCGGGCTTGTAATATTGGAGATTGAAAGGTGCGTCAATAAAAGCGAAGTTAGGAAACAGACGCTTGGCACTGACCTTCATCGCCAGTTTGAACAGGTCATAATTCGGGTCATCGGGATTATAGTTGACTCCCTCCTTGACACGGAAAATCTGAATCGGGAAGATAGGCGTTTCGCCATGACCGAGTCCTGCTTCTGTAGCAAGCAGAAGCTGCTCAATAGCAAGACGCCCTTCCCAAGAAGTATCAGTGCCATAGTTAATAGAGCTGAATGGAACTTGAGCGCCGGCACGGGAATGCATGGTATTCAGATTATGAATAAACCCCTCCATAGCCTGATAGGTATCACGGGTGGTCTTTTCCATAGCATAGTCGAGAATCCATGCTTTATCTTTCAGATCGTTGAGGCGTTCGCAAATCTCATAGCCTTCTTTCAGATATTTTTGATAGGTGTAACGGACACCTTCGGCCATAGCATAATCGAAGTCCACGACACTCTGTCCGCCATGCTGGTCATTTTGATTAGACTGAATGGCAATAGCAGCCAGAGCAGCATACGAGCCGATGCTTTTTGGTGCTCTCAGATGACCATGACCGGTATTGAATCCATTCTTGAAGAGCTTGCGAAGCTCAATCTGCGTGCAGGTCGTCGTCCATGCATAGAAGTCAAGATCGTGTATATGAATCCATCCATCGCGGTGAAGTTCTGCAATTGCAGGTTTAATTAAATACTCCAGATTGTACTCCTTGGCGGTATTGGCACCATATTGCAGCATAGCCCCCATAGGGGAGTCACCGTTGATGTTGGCGTTATCTCGTTTCAAGTCGCTGTCCTTTGCTTGAAGAACGGTAATACTATCAAAAATAGCTTTTACCTTTTCTCCGAATTGTTCATTCATAGAAAACCCTCCTTAAATATCATCCTGATTGCGATGCAGACTGTGTTCAGCGTCGAAACCATCCGGATACCTGGCTTTCAGTTTATCCACATTCATCTGCATGATGGTTTCAAGGTCATACCCAATAGCGTTTGCACTTACAGCGAGATACCAAGCCACATCTCCAAGCTCTTTAGCCATATGTGCAGTGTCCAGCTCATGCCCCTGAAACAGATGCTTTTTCAAAATATCAATTGCTTCGCCGGCTTCTCCGTTCAGTCCCATTAAGCCATTGAGCAGAAGTTTCTCAGGCGGTAAATCTCCTGGGGCTGTGCGAAGAGCTGCCTGCTGATAATCGTTCGGTGTCATATTTTTTCCTCCTGTGATTACGATTCACCAGTGCAATAGCCTGGTTTATTTGAATATCAAGCTGACGTTGTTCTTTTGCTTCCCGCAGACGGTCACGAACAGCCTGAATATCCGCTTTTGTCGCTTCTCTGGCAAGCATGTTTTTTCTCCTTTACACAAAAAATAAGAGCCAAGGTTTAACCTCAGCTCTTAAATGAGTTATTGTTTTTTCGATTCGTGGTATTTCCAGGCTTCACAAACCGTTTCCTTGCATTTCGGATAATCTGGGCGTCCGCATTTGTTGCAGATAAGTTCTTCTCGCCCGAGATCTGGAATATCTTCCTCAAATTCTTTGATAACAGTAGTCCATGTACCGTCTTTCCTTCGAACAGGACAGGACATTCTGGATTTAACTTTCATCCTTGTTACACATCCTTTCAATAACGGTCATGCAATAAGGTCTAAAGAATTTATCAAAGATTGCTACCGGCACAGTAATAATCAACAATATCCAAAATATGTCTCGAATAATTCTCATTTGACGACCTCCTCGTAGTATTTTACCATAAATATAACAAAAGTAAAAGGGCTTGTTACGGCCCCTTTACCTTTGAAATCGAGTAACTTACGAAATCATGATCTTGTAGCGCTCGTTCAGTTCTTCGAACACTTCTTGATCTGCTGCAATGCTGATGTGAAACTCAATCTTGCCCTTTTCGTTCAACACGGTTTGGACAGCAGGTTGAAGTTTTTCAGCAAACAGCATTCTCAAGCATGTTCCGAGTTGTCGGTCGTTCACTGCTAGAAAATAATTCATAAACGTTACCTCCTTTCATTATAGGAGATGCGTTTTTCGTGCAGCTACTTTTCGTTTTCCTCATAGCCAGTAATCAACTCGCTATACGGCAGCTCTTCGATCCAGTTACAGAAAGTATGCCACTCATCGAGTTTGTGGTTCCTCCGGCCCTTATGAATATTGGCCAGAACCTCATAATTGAGCATGACTGTTCGTTTCTGGTTGTAAGAAGAGGGGAGGAGTTGGATTATCTGCCACCAGTATTTTTTGTCTTTGGTCTCAAGATACTTATTCCTGTAATAGTTGAGAACGTTAATTGTTAGATTAAGTAACTGAACCCCACCACATCCAACGTGGGGAGCACCATTGATTACAGGTCCATCAACCTCATCACAAGAATATAAATCATAATCAATGAGATGCTCGTGACCAAAATCCTCCAACATAAACTCCTTCTCCGCAATCTTATGCATAGTAGAGCAGGAATTAGCCACCGTACCAACCTTATAAGTATCAAACTCTTTCCACCAGTAAAGCGGAGCAGTAATATCGAGATATACAGTAATCATCCGCATGAACTTTCGATGGTCAGTTCCGGCATTGCGAAGACGTTTCATAAGGCTGAGGTCGTTCGGACCCAAATATAAACCACTTTCTTTATCACATCCTGAAACGGGGTGTCCGCAGAATTCGTTATACCATACATATCCTTGCGTGCAGCTATCACTCTTCTCCCAAGAATTCATCGGATTACGCATACCTCGAATAGCGTGCTCCCATCCCAGAACTTCAAAATTACTGATTTTCAGCATAATTATTCTCCTTTTCTACATAAACGCCAAATTCCTTATTAAAGTTTTTGGCATGGTCAATATCAGTTGTATGATTACATTCATTTGAACAAGTCTCGCACTGTCCGCCATCGCAAAGATATAAAATCTTCTTTGGTGATTTATCGTCATACCAGAAATTCCGATCATCAATGTACATGTTCGCAAATATTTTTCGTGTGTCGCTGCCGAAGCGTTCGATGATATGAGGAAGATTCTCATTGACTGCATCAAACTCGAGTCCATGTTCTGAGCACCAGTTCACAGCTCTATCAAGCATTTCTCCAATGCGACAGGTCCACAGAATAATCTTAGCGCCAACTGTTTTTTGCATCATAATGAGATAACCGATAAGCTCAGTATTTGGCTCTCCGATTTCCGGCCACTTGTTTTCGCAAAGGGTACCGTCGAAGTCAACGGCTATGATTTGCTTATGCATCATTTGCCCTCCTTTATGTATTTGTCGATGACTTTCTTAACCTGACTGGTAGAGCCAAACATTTTCTTAGCTACAGCGGCGCAGAAACCAATATAACCATCATATGTATCGTCCTTACTACAAGAAACAATGGTTTTACTGCCATCCGACCAAATTACAATTGTTTTGGGTCCACTAAAAATGATTTGTCTAATAGCGTCGTCTCTAATCGCATTTGTTGGAATCACGGCCAGACTCTCTTCTCTAAACCAGAAAACACCAAACTCACTTTCTGGATTTTTGCATCCGTCGATTTTTACTCTAACTTTATTGTGATAATATCTTTGAACGATTCCTTGGGTTCCGATAAAACGGTTTCTATAGTCATCACAAGGAAGAATTGCCACTTTTGTTCCAATAGTAATCATTGTTTTTTTCTCCTTTCGGTTGTCGGTATCACAAAATCCACAGAATAAGTTTCACAGTCAAAGCGACTAAAATAGCCGCAATACAAACTCCAATTACAAAAGCCAAAGCTTGTCCGACTTTATATCCAAGGCTATTTTTGTTATTGCTTTCCATAATTAACCTCCAAACTGAAGACCTAGATGAGAATATAACTCTTTATAAAGCTGCTTCTCAATCTCGTCCTTATACACTTTAACGACTTTACCATCAATGATCGTATTTACAGTTTCTCGAAGAATCGGTTGAGTCAGTTCAGCAGCAGATAGTGCACCTGCTTCAGCTATAATCGGCTCCGGTAAATATCCGAGTGCTTCCATTCGTTTGTTTTTACAATTATCTTTGAATGGGCATTTTCGGCATTGTTCCGCTAGTCTTGACAGTCCCATCGTTGCCGCCTCCTTTCCTGACTGTAATCAGCTTTTCATAAATATCAAAAGCTTCCTTACCCTGAAAAGCATTGATAATTGTGACTTCTCCATTCTTTTGGCGGCCAACAATAAGCACACCATCATCTCGTTTGGAGAAATCAACGCCAATAATCAGGCTTTCATTAATTTTCAGATTTTTCATCAAGATTCACCTGCTTTCTCAAATATCGAACTAGGTTTTCGCATAATTTGCGATGTTCACAGCGAACAAGAGTATCTGTCATTTCAATAATATCGAAGCCGGCATAATATTTTTCCGGTTCCTTCACATCAGCCGTAAAATTGGCACACCCATGACAGTATTCTTGGACATCCAGTTTAATCATTGGTATCCTCCTGACTAAGCAGCTCTTTTAGAATAAATGTTTACATACTTGGTTTCGTTGAAATTCCGTTTCTCACTCAACGCCCGGCTGATCGCTAAATCAATAGCAGATCTGGACTTCAAGTGATAGTAGTAAAGTTCTTTAAAAGGCGTATTTAGCCTATCAGTTCTCCCGGCAGACTGCTTCATAATTTTGTAAGAGTAATTTTGCGAGTAGAACACGATGGTGTCGGTGCTTATGCAGTTCCATCCTTCGGCTCCGGCTGTATACTGAACCAGATAGACCCAACTGTCTGAAGTGGGGATTGGCTGATGCTTATGACCGTTCCATTCCGCAACCTCGACGTCGTCTCCGTAATAAAGATTCTTAAGAATATCCAGTTCGTAGTCGAAGTTATAGAAAACAATCATTTTCGGATGTTTCTCAAACAGTTCCATCAAAGCGACTTGCCTGGAATCGTCCGAATTCACGATCCTGCGCCATACATAGCACAATTCGCTGGCATTCATAATCGGTTCGTTTTTATAAGGATTCCATCGAAGCTTTGAAGCGTCCTTATACTTGGCGACATCGTACTTCACGTAAACATCTTCGTGATGAGAGATAGTCTCCCGTTTGAAATCCATCTCCACAAGAATTCGATTGCGAAGACGGATCAAACGCCCGACGCCCAAATACCGGTCCACTTTTGGATACTTGCCGTTTACCCAGGTCATGACCATGTGTTCTTCTTTGAAAGCTGTTCTGTTTTTATAGAACCCATTGGCTACAAACACTGGAATATAATCCTCCCAAGTGTCTCCTGGTGTGGCGGAAAGCAGAATCCACTCGTTAAGCTTGGCTATTTTCAGAAATGCTTTTACCCAAGCTCCGGAACCCACGACCCTCTGTTCATCAAATATAAAGAAGGCATCCGTTACCGTTGCATATTTGCCGATGTTGTTCCACGAATCGACCACCACTTTATTGGAATACGAACTCGCTTCTGAGTGAGTAGAAAGAAGGAAGGGCGAAAGCTCACCCTCCCATTCCTTCGTATCCCTTTTTCTTGCTGTCGTGATGATGTACAAGTCTTTAGGGTTTTTCATCTTCA
>ENA-OOXJ01001677-OOXJ01001677.1-human-gut-metagenome-genome-assembly--contig:-NODE-1677-length-13343-cov-3.298766_pt1 | contig 13343 bp, 6 predicted proteins | sample MGYA00241587_ERZ501343 | MGnify/ENA primary metagenome ERZ501343 (study PRJEB25962, sample SAMEA2042918) | human gut metagenome | biome: human gut; feature: human-associated habitat; material: faeces... | reverse complement strand
ACATATCTTCTTCTCTTCATGACAGGCCTCCTCAGTGCTTTTCCTGCTCTGCTTCCGCCTCATCAATCATAGCTCCTGCCATTTCATCCATGTCCAGGGTCGCTCCTTTGATGCGGTCTGAAAGATAGGCCTGGATACACATACCTACAATGGCAATGCAGAGGCCAAATACGGTAGTAATCAAGGCTTCCCCGATACCTGCTGTCACGCCAATGGGGTTCTGTACCCGTTCATTCAGTGCATTGAAAGAAGACATCATACCTGTAATGGTTCCCAAGAGGCCCAGCATCGGTGAAAGGCCAATGACCACTGAGAGGAAATTCATATACCTGTGGAGTTCATTCACAGCCCGATCCACCCGGGCATAAACTACGGAATCAAAGCGGCTCCCCAGGGATACCCTCTGGGGCAGCATAATCCTTGCGATTTCTGCCGCCTTTCCTTTTGCCTTCCCAGCCAGGGTACCAGCCTCCTTTACTTGAGACTCATTCATGAGGTGGCAGAATTCCAGAATAAATTTCGTATCCGATATAGCATCTTTATAGTAAAGATATCGTTCCACTCCAATAATAATCACCACAAAAGAGCAGGCCAAAAGAGGCCACATGCAAACCCCGCCTCTTTGGAAATAATCAATAGCTGCTGAAAATATACCCATACGGCACCTCCATCAAAAAACGCGGGCGAAAGGATAATAAGGCATTTACCAGCAAAGCCTCATTAAAATCCTATTCGTACCGCGCGAATATACGGATTTTCAAAACACCTGGCACTCTGACTCCGTTCCTCGCTTCCCAATGCCCTTGTGAAGAGACTGCCATCAGGAAACTCCCTATACAGTTGCAGGACAGTTCCGGACTTTCACCGGATTCCCCAGAATGTTTCTCTGTTCAATTTTTTATATTATAAAATGTATGATAATCGTACAGTCAAACCGATTTTTTTGAATTGCCTGAGCCATAAGGTACCAGTCTTAAAGTCCCCGGTTTCAATAGATTAGAATTTATTTATATCAATTTAATTTGCAAACCGATTCTCCGACCTATTCCTGTAATTACGAGGCAAGAGAGTTTTATAGAAAAAATGAATCAGGACAGGCAAAAGTACTTGGATTGCAACTACATGGGAAGTCATATTTTTATTTTGCCATCCAATTAAGATTAATTTATTTCAGCCACCTTAAGTGAAACTGCATGCCATTGACTGTATGAAGTTCATACACCTTATCATAGTTATGTAGTCTAAAAATTTATCAGGAAGAGCAGCAATAGGCACTGGTCCATTTTGCCAAAATTATCTTCCTGAAATGTTTTCCATTTAAGGAGGAAAATCAAAATGAATAAACATCTTGGACTCTTCATCTTATCTGCCCTGCTCGGAGGAATGGCTACTGTCTCAGGAAGTACAGCCTATGCAGCCACCTACGATATGACCAGCAGCCAGTACAAAGATGGCATAACTTTTAACGACCCCACCGAAGATCACGGAGACTGATCCTCCAGTGAATATTACAATTATAAGTATGACAAAGCCACCGGTACCGTAAATGGCGGGAGCATCAATATCCTCAGCAACAAGAACCAGAAACAGTTCAGTTCCGTCCTGCAGGTATCAAAATCGGATCTTCCGGACATGAGCAAAGGCACTGTCCAGAAAGTTCTGAATGGCCTCGTGAAGAAATATATCGTTCCGGAAGGCCAGAAAACGAGCTGGGGCAGTATCAATGCCCGGGAACGCAACGCCGTAACTGTTCGTATTGTGGATGATGTGAATTCTGCCTCTCCCCAGATTTATCGCTCCTATTCCGTGACTTTTACAGATCCCGCTACAGAAAAACCCATTGAAAAAGGGACCGGCTTCCTGGGCGATTATGGCGGAGGTATTTTCTCTTCCACCCTTGAAAATACCGATGATCCGAATTCCGAATATACTCTGGACGATTCCGGCATATTCCGTTTCGGCGGCGGCGATACGACAATCAATGCAGACGCCACTGACAAAACAGCAGACAATACCTATGCCATTGTCCGTTCCGGCAATGGTAAAAATGTGGGATTTTCAAATATGACTTCCGCCAACGGCTCCATGTTCAACAGCGGTCTCAGCGGAAGCATCGATGCTTCTGCACACAAGGATTCCACTGCCTACGGGGTGTTGGATAATACGGATTCCGAAGTAACCATGCAGTCCATGCAGAGTACATTCTCAGTTACCGGGGATGCAGCAGCCTACGGCGTTTCTGCCGGTGGTACCGATAAAGGAACCAGCACGGTCCGCATGAATGGTAACTTTACCTTTAACCTTTCCGGAAAAAACACCACCGGTCTGGAGGCCGGCAAGAACGGTAAAATTACCGATGAAGTCGGCACTTCCATGAAAAACGCAAACCAGATCAATATTTCCTCTCCCAATGGTGCCGGACTTTATGCTCATGACGGCGGCAGCATCACATTTTCCGGTATGCCCGTGAACCTGGAAAAGACCGGTGCCCAGTCAATCCGGGCAGAAAAAGGTGGTACCATCACTCTTTCCAACCTTTCCGGAAATGTCCAGGGCATCAGTACCGATGCCGATGAAAACAGTAAAATTACCTTCACCACCACCGGCACCTTAAACAGCGACCTGGATGGGAATATCGATGCTACCATTAATGGAGGTACCTGGAACGGAAATATAAAATCAGATAAGGCAGGCTTAACCTTAACAAATAATGGTGTTTGGAATATCAAAACCGCCGATGATATCACCATAAGCCGACTCACCGGCAGCGATTCCGCCATTAACCGCGGATTTGTTAACGTAGGAAATGGAAACCTGACCATCGGCAAATATTCTGGGAACGGTACATTTGTATATGATCATAATGAAAATGACCCATCCCAGCTGACAGGCGGTACTGTGACCATCAAATCAGCAGAGCCACTGAAAATCACCTCCCAGGGAGTAGGTACCAATACTCCCGATGAAAGTATTGCGACCTACATGGACTCCACCATAACCATGGCTACTTCCACCAAAGGAATCGATATGTCGGATAAGGCACAGATTACCAAAGTCCTGCAGGCATTGGCAGATAAACTTCATTACTCCGCCTATGCTACGGGAGAAAGGAACCTGACCGGCACACTGGAAATTCAGGAAGGTCTCACCTCGAAAGCTGTAAGCAAAGCTATGGCCGATATTACCTGGAAAGATGACGGACAAGCTTCCATCGGAAAGACATCCTATCCCTATTCCTCCGTCATCACCGGTGATCCGGACAGCGATACGGAGTATGCAGGCGTTTATAATAAAGACAGCAGTACCTATGCTTTTACCGGTGACACCACCATCCTTCGGAAAGCCGGTAACGATGCGCTGCCGGATATATGGAAAAGTGCCAGAAGCTTATATCAGGGACTCATCACTAATTTCGGCAGCCAGTGGGAGCACCCGTCCGGATGGGGTATGTTCCTCACTATTAATCCAGCCGGAGGCCCCTCGTACACCATCGACATGGGCGGCCATGACCTGTCCGTGGACATGGAGGCCTTCCCCAAGGCCGGAGTTACCGGCAGCCAGCCCATGTGGACCAGTTCCGCCGTCTTGGCCGGCCGGGAAGGCACCATAACCTTTGATAACCTTGGAAAGACCACCCTTACGGCCAACGTAAACTATTATTACGGCAGCGTCATCCGTGCCTCCACTTCCAGAGGCACCCAGAACGGCGCCCACGTCATCTTCAACAATGACAAAGGAAACCTGGCAGACCATGCCGTAGTCGTCCGGGGCGGACAGAACATCGCAGGATATGAAGTCAATTTCCGGCCTCTGGAAACGTATATGAACCAGTACGCCGATATCAAGACGGCAGCAGACCGCTACAAGAGAGACAATTCCATCATCATCAAAGGTCTGGCAGATATCGAGTCCAGCACAAACAGCGTACTCGCCTTTGCCCGGGGCGGCTATATCTCCATCGGCGGCGGCCGGATGTATCCCCCTGCCACTAACTCCATGTGGACCGTGGGCACCGGACGGATCGATATGAACGTACTCACCGATGACGCTGGAAACGTAACCGGCGCCGGCAGCAATCCGGTAACCATTTATGGGTCCGTATCCACAGCAACCCCATTCTATGGACATGGCGGCACCATCAACATTGGACTGACCACCCCTGATTCCACCTTTACCGGTTTCTCTTATGGCAAAGGGGAACAGAACCTCTGGATTCAGAACGGAGCCACCTGGAATAACATTCCCCTGTCCTACAGGGCCTGGAACGCCCAGAAGGATACCATCATCGATACGAGCTCCACTGTCACAAACCTTCATGGCGGCACATCCCTCGAAAAGGCGGGAAATATCCTCCATACCAGCGCCAATGACCTCAATATCGGGACTTTGGACGGCTATGTCAATATCTTCATGAAACATGATTCCGACCCCACAGACTTCAGCAAGTCCGGCAATGTAATCATTGGAAAAGCCAATACCACCGGAGATACCAAAGCCCATGTACGGATGATTACATCTGCTCTCACCATGGCGGAACTGGCTAATGATGAAACCGTGAAGAACACCCTGAATGCACTGGCCAATAAGCTCTATTACACCGCCTCCGCTACCGGAGAGAATAATCTTGACGGAACCGTTGAAATTGCAGAAGGCCTGACCACCGCTTCCTATGTTTACCGCAGGGGGGACATTGCCTTCTCCGGTGAAAAAGGACAGGGCAGCCTGGCTGGCGACGTGACGAAAGAACTGCCTTCCAAAAACATCCTGGATCCCGGAAACCTTCCGGATAACACCCGGGTCCTGGATACGGCCATTACCGGGAAATCGGATTCCGAGAAGTACTACAGAGACAGAGGCATCCTGAAGGACGACGGAACCTATACCTTCACCGATGATCCCACCCTTATTTCCAGGTCTTCCGAAACTGCCAATGACGGCACCATGTCCATTGCTTCTGCCGTATCTGCTGCGGACAAGGATATCACCATCGCATCCCCTGATGCTGCCGTCTACTACAGTGCCAGCGGAACAGCCGACAGGAAAGCCGCTGCCCTCTATGCAGCCAATGGCAAGAACCTGGATGTCAGCGGCAAGCAGGTATACATCCAGGGCGACGGCCCGGAAGCAGCCGCCGGCTCTGATGAAAAGACCGGCATCGATGGAAATCCGGATGCCATCCTGGCACGGGATGGCGCCCATATCACCGTGAATAAGGACAAATCCGGCACAGTGACCATCAACAAAGGAAACCTGGAAGCCGTAAATGGCGGCGTCATCGATATTTCCGCAGGGAATGGATCCACCATCGGCTCCGGGGAAGATGAAGACCATTATGTGAATACCACCGGCGATGGTACCATCCGTATGGATCTGGAAAGCGGCTCCACCTGGACCGGTGCCGGCAAGAACACGGATACCCATGTGACCCTCGGCGGCCGGTGGGTACAGACCGGTGACAGCACCGTAGCCGAACTGGCCGGCAACGGCGGTACCCTGGATAAATCGAAAGATACTTCCGGCACCACCACCATCCAGAATTACAGCGGAAATATGAAAGCCGCCTACAGCCATGATCCCTACGATCCAACCACCGTATATGGCGGCGGCATCAATATCGGAAAAGCTGCTGCTGGGTCCAGCATCGACGTGTACACGGACAGCAAAGGCCTGAATCTTACCGACAAGAGCACCAGTGCCCGGAAGGCCGTATACAACGCGCTGGAAGCGGTGGCCAATAAACTCCATTACGATGCAAACGACGGCAGCCTCACAGGTACTGCATTCATTGCAGAAGGACTGACCAATGCAGAAACACGCCTGAACTCCGGCAACATCCACTTCGACAAAGACGGCAACGGCACCTTTGATATCTACAGTGCTGAGGATAATACCTGGTACAATAACCTCATTGAGAATATCACAAAGCCAACAGAAACTGCCGCCATGGGAACCGTGAAATCGGCCATTCTGGGATCTGCGGTCATGTGGAGGAACAACAACAATGACCTCCAGCGCCGCATGGGCGACCTGAGACTGGGTAAAGAAGATACCGGCATCTGGGCCAGATATATCGGTGGAAACAATACCTATAATGAAGGAAACACCTATTTCAGCCAGGACTGGAGCATCGGCCAGGTAGGCTATGACCGGCAGGCCGGTGATTGGAGAATCGGTGCATCCCTGGATTACGGCACCGGTCGGGAACACCTGAGAAATGGCCGGGGCACTGAAAAGCAGATGACTCTGGGCATCTATGGCACCAGAGTTTCTCCGGATGGAAAGTATTTCGACATTATCCTGAAGACAGGGAATGTAAAGAATAAATTCCATGGTACCCTGGAAACAATTGGCAACCTGAACTCTGAAGACTACAGTGCCTGGGGCACTTCTTTCTCCCTGGAATACGGTAAGAGATTCGTCCGGGATACCGGGTTCTATCTGGATCCTTCCATCGAATTTACTGCTGGACACCTGAATGGCAAGAATTTCAAAGTTCACAGCAGTATCGGTGATATGGACGTCAGCCAGAAAGGATTCAACAGTGCCATCGGTAAAGTGGGCTTCAGCCTTGGCCGCCAGCTTCCCAGGAGCACCATCTATGCGAAACTGGCTTTGGCCCATGAATTTGGCGGAAATTTCAAGACAGACTACTGGGCTAACGGCGTTGGTCAGTCCACCAAAGTGGACCTGTCCGACAGCTGGTTGGAACTGGAAGCCGGTGGAAGTCTCAGCCTGAACCGGAATACCTATCTCTATGGCACCTTTACCAGAAGCTATGAATCGGACCTCACTACAAAATGGAGAGTAGATGCAGGCGTCCGCTTCACTTTCTGAAGATTCAGATTATTGCATAACAGAAGGGCAGTGAAAAATGAAATTCATTTTCCACTGCCCTTTCTTTTTGCACAAAGCATCTGTATAAAAAATATCTTTTCAACCCTTCGGCCAGTGCTGACAATAAAATACTGATGCTGCTTCTCTCCGGATGCCATCTGACAAAAGAGTAGGGAGACAGGTTTTTACAAGATCCAACATACACGAAAAGCAGCAGAAAAAGGTACTTCTCTTTTCCCGCTGCTTTTAATGCAGACTCGGTAAGGTAATTCCTCACCAAAGTCCCAGTCAGAAGCTGTAGCGAATTCCGCCTGCGATGCTCCAATCGTCAGCCAGATCGGAGTTACCCACATTCCTACTATAGTCAAAATAGAAGTAAGTATCCCGATTCAAGACGATGCTTCCCCCCAGCTGCAGATTCGTCCAGCCTCCGGAGAAGTCGGCATGGGTGGACTTCATTTCTTCCGCATTGAAATGACTGTCAAAGTCTCCATCAAATTCCTTTAGGAAGCTGACTTTCGCATAGAAATTCGATCCATTCCGGAATGTCTTTCCAGCGGACAGTCCCAGACGGCCGATGAAGCTGTCAAACCCATCCTGTTTTACATCCATGGTCCGTTTGTTGCCGCTTCCATCCACCATGTCACTTGTGGCGGTATAGCTGGAGGAGCCCAGGTGACCCCATACCAGCTGCGCCTGCGGTTCCAGATAGAAACCGCTATCCTTCTTGAACTGCTTTCCGTATTCCAGTGACAGACTGTATCCGTTGGCTCCATAGTCTCCGTCTACATGATGACCCCATTCGTTGTATACGGTATATTCATTCTTTACATGGCCTCCCTTGGCTACGATGTCGAGATAGGCCCCATGTTCAGAAATTCTGGTCCCGTAGAGGGTGAATACCGTATTCTTAAGCGTGCCGTCACCGCCGAGGATATAGTCCCCATCCCCTTTGGTGTAGCTCAGGGCTGCACCGGCTCTCCACCGTCCGCCTGCCGGACGGTCATAGCCCACCTGGTACGTAGTATAGGAGTCTTTGTACTTCGTGCTGTCCTTATCCATGGAGTTCTTTCCTCCATAGACCTGGGCCCACAGTCCCGGGGTATATCTGGCATCATGGATATTTCCGAGCCTCTGTTCCATATCCCTGAGGCCTGTCCTCCACAGCAGGGCTGCCGAAGCCATGGCGCTCTTAGAACCGCTCATGATCAGGGTCTCATACCGGCCTTTGTAAATCGGGTTCGTGTCGGCCGTGTTATAATGCATACTGCTTTCATCCAGGCTGCCTGCTCCTGTATCCTTCGAGAAAGATACGTTACCGATTTCGTAGGCCACCGATGGGGAAGTCAGGCCTTCGCCAATGACGGCAGTGGCTTTCAGATTGGTTAACCCATTGACCGCATCGGCATATACCAGCTTCTCCGCCATGCCCTGGAGAACCTTCTTCATGGTAACCGTATCAGAGTCCGTATCGATGCCATTGCTATCTGTGAGGAGCCTGATCTCCGACCCTTCCGATGCATGGTTCACGGTGAAGGATCCACCATTGATGGTGGATGGATTACTGCTGTCATGGCCATAGTAGATGGTGGTATAACCTGAAGTCCTGTCATTTTATATCTAGGTTGGTACATCCACACCCATCATCTCATACAGCTTGCGCTGTTTCTCTGTAATTTCGGACAGATGGTGAGCCCTGCCGGGTTGCTGGTAATACTCGATGGTATCCAGTTCATCCAAGAATTCCTGCATGGTGTAATTCCTGTAGAGGTCATGGATTTCCATTTGGCGTTTGATGTAAGACATCAGCTCCAGTGCAAGGAATTGTACAAACAGCTTGCCTTCGAGATTTTCCTCTGACGATACGGACATTCTCCGCATATCTAAACGCTCTTTAAGGTTTCCAAAGGACTTTTCTATCAGATCCCGCATGCGGTAAATACGGATTGCCTCGACCGGATCCTTAATGGAGTTGGTCAGGAGGGCAAAATAGCCAAAGTCTTTTTCGGCTTCGCGGATAGCTTTGTCATTATATGCGATGGCTATGCCTCTTGCCGGTGTTTCGTGGACAATGAAATACTTGGCATAGGCACCCTCATGTTCCCGTTTGCGTTTTCCGGTCTGCAGCTCTTCTTCATACCGGTCAAGCATATGGTTAAAACGGTTACGGTCATCTGTACAGTGCTGATCATTATAGTAAATATGCAGGTATACCCGACGCTTTCCCGTTTTAATTGTTCCAAGACGCGGCTTCTCTTCTTCATAATCCCACTGTTCTGTGAATGTGCATACATACAGCTGCAATGCAGGATTGTAGTTTGACCGTGTGACAAAGCTGTCACGGATATCGTCCAGGTGTGTTTTTACCAGTTTCAAGCCGGTTCTGGCTCCAATGAGAAACTTATGGTGGTGCTTCATCAGCTCGTTGATGTTCTTCTGGCTAAAGAACCCTCGGTCCATGCAGAGCTGCAGTTTTACGAGGTCGAGAAAATCCACGTCCTTGATCAGGTTGTCAATGGTTTTTACATCCGCAATATTGCCCGGCAGTTTTCGGTAATACACCGGCAGCATGAAAACTTCGCCAAAGAGGAGTGCCAGATTGATTTGGGGAAGGTCATCTCCTTCTTTGTTCTTGCCATATTTCACTTGCTTCAGCAACTCCGAAAATGAGGAAATAGACGTTGTGTCAAAAGCCAGATATTCCGTTTCACAGCGCCTCCTGGCCTGCCTTTTGAAATAGGCCATCTTCGCATCCTCCGTAATCATCCCAAAGAGCCTGCTGATGCGTTGGGACGGAATATCCGCTCCAAATGGGTGCACATGGGTGTGTCCCCATTTCTTGAATCGATACATCGCCTGACCCTCCTCCAGTACGAGATAGAAGGCAAGCGACATAAGTTCTTTGTAAATATCACCAAAGCAGGCTTTCAGGTCATCACGAAGCCCGATCTTCTCGGCAATGCAGGAAAGCAGATAAACAGCGCCGTAGAAAGACCGTTTGCACGAAGTAACCGGAACCGGCCCAGGCTTTGATGTTTTCTGCGTTTCCAGTTGCTTTTCCAAGAGATACTTCTTATTGAAGACCAGTTTGCCTTCAATTACCTTGCCGATGTACTTGCGTTTATGCTCACCGCGTTTTTTCTCTGAATTCCAGTGTGATTTATCTATGAAAGCATATGTTGTGCCATTAATGACTTGTGTTTTATAGTCCATAGCTGTCCACCTCTAGACATATTTTATATCTAGAACATAAGGCAGTCAAGTGCTATAGAAGATAGAAAAGGCAGTATTTATCGAATCAATTAAGCTTGTCCTGCCGCAGCATAGATATAAAATGTGCGGACTTCAGGATTTAAGGAGAGTTATGACGAAGCAGTGCATAAAAATCCTTATGAAATCTGACTCTACGAATTAATCAGCGCTTCCCTAGCTGTTAGCTTTCAGGAAAGCTGGCCAGCCTACGGCATGAATTCTATTCTGGAACATGGGGCGGAAAGCGCCGCAGGCGGATCAGTTTTCCTGGCAGCTAGAAGCTAAAAGCCAGCAGCCCCGTGCTAATGACTCTATCCATAAACACCTCACACCGCCTTCTGTTATAATACATATAAAACTCTGTATTCCAAGGATGTGATTTCTTGCAATCCCAAAGCAGCATAAAGGCCTCATCCACCATCCGGCCCCATTGGGTGCTTATGATGGTTACCTTTCTGTACATACTCATTAATATTACCCACCCGGAACTGAAGGGAGAAGCCATTGCCTGCTCCATGGGCCTCTTCATCTTTTACACCTGGCGCCGGATCCTGCTGATTCTCATCACCGCCGCCATAGCCTTTGCCCTGGTGTTCTTCTTCCCTTTCCTGGCGCCTGTGGCCTTTATTCTCATGGTTATCATCTTCATAGCCCGGCTCAGCTATATCCTGAAAAACTGGCGGGCCGTGCTGGCAGGATTCTACATGTATGCCCTGGCCTTCGGGTTTGCTTTCTATGGTTCTGTATTTGGAGGATTGATCTGGGGCTTTTCTTTCTATCATTACCGGTTGAATGGTATAGAGCCCTTTTTGGGGTACCAGGGCCTGGAATATACCCTGGCCGCGGTGGCAGCCCTCTTTTTCACGGTCATTTTCCATTTTATCATGCGCTGGCTCTATCGCCACCATTATACCCTGCAGCAGGCCCTGCCCATTATGGGAGTGGCGCCGCTTCTTATCCTCCTTCTCTTCCTCCCCTTCATCAAAGCCTTCGACAGCTTTGAAACGGGAGTGGATACAGTGGATGCCGGCGGCCATTCCTTCGATGGCATAGATGGAAGCGGGCATACCGTGGATACAGTGGATTTCGGCCATACCAATATGGACGATTTCAGCCATCCCGACATCATCCATCATGACTCCATAGATGCCGGCAGCCACGATGTCTCCGACGCTCCCGGCGTCCACCACACCCATGATTACTTCCGTACCGGTCCCGATGGGGAAGTGCAGCATGTCCACGGCTATGAAGCCACGAATCCCGATGGCATTCCGGAAAATAACTATTCCTACCACGGGGATTCCTATGCAGACAGCACCGATGGCTCCATCCCCTCTGATGCCATAGATGCAGCTCCCATCCATGGCACTGAAGGTCCTCTTGCAGAATCCCCGGCAGATACAGCCCTTCTGGCAGGCACAGAAGGGGCCATGGAGAAGGAACGCAAAGAGCAGAAAGAAAAAGAATTGTCCCTGGACGATGCCATCCGGCATAACAGGAATGACAGTCAGGGATAGTATGAAGAGCCTCTCTCCATGCTTGTTGTGACCCCCCCGGCGAATGTATGCTGATGGGTAGAGCCACTGGCACGGAGCTGCGAGCTGGCAGCCCCCGCACATGTGACTCTGTCCATCAGCATAAAAAACGCCTCTTCCAATAGTCATGCAATCAAAAAAGAGAGAAAGCCTGAATGGCTTTCTCTCTTTTTTATGACCGGTTATTCTCCCAGCACCGCATGAACCGCTTCGGTGCAGAGTTTCACTGCCTTATCCATATCTTTTCTTTCTATGGTAAGGGGCGGATTGAAGTAGATAATATCTCCCATGGGACGAAGCACCAGTCCCAGGTCCATGGCTTTCCGGAATACGTGCCAGCCGATTCTCTTTGCGGGGTCGAAGGCCTTCTTCGTCTTCGGATCCTCCACCAGCTCTATGGCATTGATGAGGCCGATGTGCCGGATTTCTCCCACATTCTTGTGGTGCCCCAGGGCCTTCATCAGCTCTTCGTGGAGATACTTTCCATCTTCATTCACCTTTTCCAGGATGTGGTCCCGCTTCATGATTTTCAGCACTGTCAGTGCAATGGCGCAGCCCATGGGGTTCCCTGCGTAGGTATGGCTGTGGACGAAAGCCTTGTGGGTACCGTAATCATCGTAGAAAGCGTCGTATACCTTGTCGGTGGTGATGGTCAAGGACATGGGCATGTACCCTGCGGTAAGTCCCTTACTGGTGCAGAGAATATCCGGGGAAACGCCGGCATGTTCGATGGCAAAAAGGGTACCGGTGCGGCCAAAGCCTGCTGCAATTTCATCATCAATGAGGAGGACACCGTACTCATCGCACAGTTTCCGCAGCTTCCGGAGATACTCCGCCGGATAGATCCGCATGCCTGCGGCGCCTTGGAGAATCGGTTCCACGATGCAGGCCACCGTTTCCTTCCCGAACTTCTTGAAGGCCTCTTCGGCATTTTCAAAGCATTCCACATTACAGGTTTCCCTGGTCTTTCCATAGGGACAGCGGTAGCAGTCAAGTCCTTTGAAATGGATATTGTTCATGAGCATGGGATGGAAAATCTTCGCATAGAGATCCATGGAGCCTACGGACAGGGCGCCGATGGTTTCGCCGTGATAGGATTCGGGCAGGCACATGAAACGGGTCCTTTCGGGATGACCGGTCTGATACTGGTACTGGAAGGCCATTTTCAAAGCCGCTTCTACAGAGGAAGAGCCATTGTCGTGGAAGGTGAACTTGGTGAGCCCCTTCGGCAGCAGCGGTTCCAGCTCCCGGCACAGTTCGATGGCCGGTTTATGGGTGAAGTTGGTGAAAATGACATGCTCCAGCTGATCCACCTGCTTCTTCAAAGCCTCATTGATTTCCGGATTGCAGTGGCCCAGAAGATTGCACCACCAGGAGGAAATGATGTCCAGGTATTCCTTGCCATGGGTGTCATAGAGGTATACCCCTTTGCCGTGGTCTGCCACCACCGGCGGAAATACTTCGTTATCCTTCATCTGCATGGCCGGATGCCAGATGTATTTTTTATCTTCCTCTTCCCAGTTAATGTCTGCCATTTTATATACTCCTTTATGTTTATTGTCATTTGGTCTGGATGGATATGGTGTCAGTTTTCGTGAAAAGGGGGCACGGCTTCGCCGTGGGTTGTGGCCTGCTGGCGCAGGCAGGTTTTGTAGAAGGGTTGTATAAAAAGGGTTCTTAAGATGGATGGGCCTTCGGCCCAAGGGTTCGTAAGTTTGACGG
>ENA-OOXJ01001675-OOXJ01001675.1-human-gut-metagenome-genome-assembly--contig:-NODE-1675-length-13350-cov-2.550056_pt1 | contig 13350 bp, 11 predicted proteins | sample MGYA00241587_ERZ501343 | MGnify/ENA primary metagenome ERZ501343 (study PRJEB25962, sample SAMEA2042918) | human gut metagenome | biome: human gut; feature: human-associated habitat; material: faeces... | reverse complement strand
ACCAAACAAATCGAGAGCCTTTCGGCCCCACCGGTCAAACAGGGGCGCCGGTCTAACTTTTTCTCCTTCAGCAGACCTCATCGGGCAATTTGGGGGTCTGTCTCAGCGGGAACCTGCCTCCCACCAGCACCTTGAAAATTGAATAAAAAGGCTCTTTTTCTCATTCCCCCAATCGCTTTCCGCTTTTTGGACAAAAAGCACAAATTGCTACCGGGAAATTTGGAAAAATGCTTGAATCCGGGTGGACTATCGTGTAGAATGGGGAAGTCCCTAAGTATACGGCAAGTACTGCCGATATTCTGCGGCCCATAAATGGGCCGCGAAAAACCGAATTATGGAGGAAAGACGCATGAGAACACTGTTCACATCCGAGTCGGTGACCGAAGGTCATCCCGACAAAATCTGCGATCAAATCTCCGATGGTATACTGGACGCCCTGCTCGCTATCGATCCCAATTCCCGCTGTGCCTGCGAAACCACCGCAGAGCCCGGTGCGGTACACATCATGGGAGAAATAACGACCGCGGCCACGGTAAATTACATCGAGATCGCACGCCAGATCATCCGGGAAATTGGTTATACCAAACCGGAGTATGGCTTTGATGCTGATACCTGTGAGATCAGCTGCTCGCTGCACACCCAGTCGGCGGATATCGCCCAGGGGGTAGACATGGCGCTGGAGGCCAAGGAAGCCATCGATACCGATGGCCTGGGCGCCGGCGACCAGGGTATGATGTTCGGCTTTGCCTGTGATGAGACCCCGGAGCGGATGCCCTTGCCCATCACCCTGGCCCACCGCATCACCCGGCGGCTGGCCGCCGTCCGCAAAAACGGGGAGCTTTCCTATCTCCGGCCGGATGGCAAGGCACAGGTCACAGTGGAATACGAAAACGGAAAGCCCGTCCGGGTCAATACGGTGGTGCTTTCCACCCAGCATGATGAGGACGCCGATCCCCTGACCCTCCGTCAGGATATGATCGAGCGGGTCATCAAGCCCTGCATCCCCGCCGAGATGCTGGATGCCGAGACCAAGTATTATATTAATCCCACCGGACGCTTTGTACTGGGCGGCCCGGCGGCCGATACGGGACTGACCGGCCGTAAGATCATAGTGGATACCTACGGTGGCTATGCCCGGCACGGCGGCGGCGCGTTCAGCGGCAAGGACGCTTCCAAAGTAGATCGCTCTGCAGCGTACATGGCCCGGTATATCGCCAAGAACATCGTGGCGGCGGGCTGGGCGGAAAGGTGCGAAGTACAGCTCAGCTACGCCATCGGTTTGGCGGAACCCATGTCCGTCCGCATCGACACCTTTGGCACCGCTACGATCCCGGAACATCGGATTTATCAGGCCGTCATGAACCAGGCAGATTGCCGTCCCACCGCCATCATCCGCCGCTTTCACCTTACCTCTCCCTGCTTTTCCAAGGTGTCCTGCTACGGGCATTTCGGCAGCAACGCCAGCATGATGCCCTGGGAAAAGACCGATCTGGGGTTGAAAGCATAATGTGGTCCTACAGAAGCAGCCACCGGGCTGCTTCTGCTTTCCAATCTCCATCTACGGAAGGAATATGCGTGTGAAAAACAAAATTGCGATTCTGACAGATACGAACAGCGGACTGTCTCCGGGACAGGCTGATGCGCACGGTGTAGAATTGGTACCCATGCCGGTCATGCTGAATGGGGAAACTTTTTTTGAACATCAGACAATCACCCAGGAAGATTTCTTTATTCAGCTTGGGCAGGGAGCTTCTGTCAAAACATCGCAGCCTGCACCCTATACGCTACTGGAAGCATGGGAACGTCTGCTGGAAAAACATGAACAGGTGATTTACATTCCCATGTCCTCCGGGCTTTCAGGCAGCTATGAAACCGCCGCTGCGATGGCGCAGGAATATGAAGGCCGTGTATATCCGGTGAACAACCATAGAATTTCCGTTACCCTGCGGCAATCCGTACTGGAAGCCCGTTATTTTGCCGACCTTGGAAAAAGTGCGGAGGAAATTGTGCGGTATTTGGAAGAGGATGGCTTGAATTCAAGTATTTATCTGGCTGTAAATACCCTGGAATACTTAAAACGCAGCGGACGGGTTACGCCTGCCGGGGCCGCTATTGGCACGGTACTGAACATCAAGCCCGTTTTACAGATTCAAGGTGGAAAACTTGATGCCTATAGAAAGGTTCGAGGGATGCACGCCGCTATGCACGAAATCATTGAGGCATTGAAGCTCGATAGGGAAACCCGCTTTGCCGATCAGAAGGTAGCGATCCGGGCAGCCTATTCCGGTGACCCAGAGATTGGGGAAACCTGGAGGAATGAATTACAGGCGGCGTTTCCAGACCTTTTGATCGAAAAGGACCCTCTTTCTGTCAGTATTGCCTGTCATACGGGCGACGGCGCTTTGGGTGTGGGCATTACGCAGGATATTTGGCAATAGAAAGGGTGTGCTTTTTGAATAATATCTTTTCTTATTTGACGTGGCGGGGAGATTTAACATTAACCCAAAGCCGCTTTAACGAGGTGGATAATCTGATTCTTTCCACACTTAGCTATTTGGATTTTTCAGGGATCGTGCCGAAAAACGGCGAGCAAGAAATCACGATCCAGCGTGCCGCGGAAGAATACTTTTCTCTTCATGGCATCCCAAAGCACCCTGATCTGGAAAAAGCCTCATCCCTGGAATTGCGGGAATGGATGCTGTATCTAATGACGGATACACGCCGCTTTCGGAATATGCGGCTCAGCTGCCTTGTGCAAATATTGGATACGGAGCAAGTGAAGCAATTTTCTGCCATGACCATTCTTGTCTCCCGAAAACAACTCTACCTGTCTTTTCGCGGCACATCGGATGTTCTGACGGGATGGAAAGAAGATTTCCTGATGGCCTGTATGCCAGAAGTTCCTTCCCAGGAGGAAGCTGTTTTATATACCGAACGAGTAGCCGAACAGTATCCCAATCATCGGCTGCTGCTGGGCGGTCATTCCAAGGGCGGCAATCTGGCAGTTTACGCGGCTGTTCAGGCGTCGCCGGAGATTCAAAGCCGGATCGACATCGTCTGGTCCAATGATGGGCCGGGATTTCAGGAAGCCTTTCTTCGCTCCGAGGCATATCAGGCGCTTTCTCCCAAAATTCGTTCCATCGTTCCCAAGTCCTCTGTGGTAGGGATGCTGCTGGCCCATCCGGAAAACTATCAGATCGTGGACAGCTCACAAATCGGTTTGCTTCAGCATGACGGCCTTTCCTGGCAGATCATGGGCGACCATTTTATTATTCTGCCGGAATTGACCCATGAAAGTATCCGAACTGAGCGAACGATCCGTTCATGGCTGCAAAAGATTCCACAGGAGGAACGGGAAGAATTTGTTGATTCATTATTCAGCGTGCTTTATTCCACCGGAGCGCATACGCTCTCCGAAATTAGAAAGGACCGGATGAAGGCCGCAGCCGCGTCCATCCCTGCATTGAAGGAATTGCCTAAAGAGAACAGGGATCGCATTCTTGAATTTGTAATGCTGTTGAACCTGATTTCCAAACGGCTGAATGACGAAAGCAAAGCGGTTCGCACAGAAAGAATCCAGGATGAGGTGCCTGCGTTTTCCCAGCGCTCGAAAAAAAGAAAAAAGAGCAGGGCTACTATCCCTCTGTCCACTGAAACATAATCCGCTGTGCAAAAAAGATCAATGAAAAAGTAGTAGCAAGCAGGGCAAAAGTCCCACTTTTGCATATTGGCAAGCAATGCAATCGTTTTACTTTTTGCACTTTGCTTGTTGGTGGCCCAGCCCCCAATCCCCTGTAATGCAGACTAAGCGCTGCGGTTGTGAAGTCTGTCTGCGACATCCTCCGCCTGGTTTCGTATTCCAAAACGAAAAAAAGCCCTATACCTATCTTCCTCAACGGACATAGATAGATATAGGGCTACTCTTTACCGGCCAGCCTTTTCAGGGCGCTGGTTGTGTTCACGAGGTTTTTTCTCACTTTTGAAAGGCTTCTCGAACGCAAAATGCTCATCAGCGAGCAGCGTAAAGGAATCAATCGTCGTTGCGTTTTCCGTCAATATCTGCCATAATAAAATGGAGTGTAAAAATAAAAGAAAGGGGGAATTGCCATGCTGCAAACATCGTTTCATGCCTATTACAAGGCCCGACTTTTGGAACAACTGCCGGAAGCAGAACAGTTTATTCCGGTCTTTGCATCATCGGACATTGAAATCTATCCGTTTCAGATTGCAGCGGCCAGCTTTGCCCTGCGTTCCCCCTATCAGAAGGGTGCTGTCCTGTGCGATGAAGCCGGTATGGGCAAGAGCCACGAGGCCATGCTGGTCATCAATCAAAAGTGGCTGGAGGGATGCAGCCGGATTCTGCTGGTCATTCCCAATGCAGACCTGCTGCACCAATGGACGGAAATGCTGGATCGATTCTATACCGTTCCTTATGTGGTTCTGACCAGCCGCAAAGAATGGCAGACCCAAAAAGCACCCCCGACCATCCCAACGCCTTTATCCAGGATGCCATTGTCATTACCACCTACGACTTTGCCGCCGACAACGAGGAGGCCGCAAAGGTGGTCAACTGGGACTTGACGGTATTTGAAGAAGCCAGTGCTCTCTCTCCGGTCTACCAGGAGGACAACAAGCAGGCCAAGGCCCTCAAGCGGATCGCCGGAGATTCCTTCAAGCTGCTGCTGACTGGCACGCCTATCGAAAAAAACATCATGGACTTGTACGGTCTGATCTGGTTCATCGACGAAACGCTGCTGCCGGGAGAAAAAGAGTTTCTGGCCCGGTATCTGCGCCGACCAGAGAACTACCCGGAACTCAGCGAACAGGTCAGCCGCTATTGTTTCCGTACTCTCCGTTCTCAGGCCAAGCAATACGCCAAGGTCACGGAGCGTGTGTTGCTGACCGTGGAGTACACCCCTAGCAAGGCGGAACGGCAGCTCTATGAGCTGCTGTACGCCTACATCAACCAGCCGGAAAAGAAAGCCTTTCCCGAAATGAACCAATATGACCTGGCTCTACGGTTGCTGGGCCTGTTGGGTTCCTCTACGGCGGCAATTTTGCAAACCATCAAGGGTATCGTCAAGCGACTCCAGGGGCTGGAAAGCGCAGCGGAGGAGCTGACCCAATGGCAAGAAATTCAGACCGTAGCCGAAAGCATTCTCCAAGATGCCAAAACCTGTGAGCTGCTGACTGTTCTCAAACAGGGATTTTCCCTGATGAAGAAAACGGGCGCCAGACAGAAGGCCGTTATCTTCACCGAGAGCGTGGAAACCCAGACAATGCTCCTGAATCTTCTTTCAGGCCAGTACCGCACCCTGGCCTACAACGGCAACGCTGATTACTCCGTGATCCGGCAGTTCAAGGAGGATGGCGAGGTGCTGATCTCCACCGATAACGGAGCCAAGGGCTTCAATCTGGAGGAGGCTGCTTTCATCATCCACTACGACCTGCCGTACAACACCTTAAAGCTGGAGCAGCGTATCGACCGCTGCCACCGGCTGGGTCAGGAGAACGATGTGTTGTCCGTGGCCTTCATCGACAAGAACAACTTTGCCGATGTTCGCAAGCTGGAGCTGGTCAGCAAGCGGATGCTGGTGACAGACGGTGTCTTTGGCATGACCGATGATGTGCTGGGCGGTTTTACGGATGATGTAAAAGCGGCCTTTCCGGTCATTGCCCAGCGATTGCGGCCCAGGGCACAGATTGAGCAGGCATACCGCCAGACCCTGAGTACCCACGAGGAAGATAACCGGCAGACCGTCTCCGCAGCGGAGGATATTCTGTTTACCACCTTCACCAAGGAACTGGCCGACAAGGTGAAGATCAACCCCAAGTATGTGAACCGCCGTGGGCAGGAACTGAACAACGACCTTTGGGAGATTGCCAAATCTTTCTTTAACCGCTACAATGAAAAAAACGACGATTGCCGTTTTGTGATCGACGAATCCAACCGTACGATCACGGCCACGGAGTACCGGGAACTGCCGGTGCTGTTCTACTACTGGACGGGGAGCCGGAACCGGCCCTATCGCAGCCAGAAGACGTACGGCATGGCAAAAGACTTCAAGCCCAAGGCCGGACAAATTACCCTGTCCAGCATCATAGGCCGTGGGATTCTCCACGAGTTGGAGTGTGCCAACGAGGGAGTGCTAACCATCCCAACGGTGCCGGAGCCGTGCCGGATAGCCCTCTATACCGTCACCCTTGTGTCAGGCTCCAGCCGCACAGAATACGCCGTGCTGTGCGGTTTGACAGAGAGCGGCAAGGCCCTGGACGATGCAGCTTGCCGCAGCATCTTAGACTTGCCGGTGGAGACCAGCATGGAGGATGAGCGGAAATCTCCCCACTGGTTAAAGGGTAGCAGCCGTCCCCGCCCGCTGGATGAGCTGGTGCCGACAAAGACGCTGCTGGAAGCACAGTTGAAGCGTCTGGCTCCCGCCCAGGCCGAGGAGATGGAGCAGATGAAGCGGCAGGTATCTGCCCAAAAGGCAGCGCTCAGCCGGGAGCTGAACACCCTGCACAGCCAGATGCAACAGGCGCAAGTGGAGTTGGAGGCCGTCACCAGTGATCGGCTGAAACGGCTGGCTACACAGAAGAAAATCAACCAGCTTCGGCAGGAGTACATGAAGCGGCAGGAGAGCCTGTTCTTTGACGCCATGCGGCTGGACATGGAGCTGGAAGAAAAAATGAAGTCTTTTGCCGAAAAGGCAAAACTGACGGCAAAGGTGCAGAGGGAATTTTTGGTGAAAGTTGAGGGATAGCATGGAACAAATATGGCAAATCGTTCTTGCAATCATAGCCAGCATTGGTGGAGCAGGTATAATAATCCTCGGTGTTGTTAAATTCACCTCAGATATGATTGCAGAAAGGCTATCCAAAAGGTACGAAATTAAGCTGAACAAAAAATTGGAAGCATTTAAAGCTGGAATTAACAAAAAGACATATATTAGTCGAGCCAGGTTTGACACGGAATTCCAAATTTACAGAGAGTTGTCTGAGAGTGTTCTTTCTATGATCGAATGCACCTACTGGCTATTTCCAAGCGGATTAGATCATTTGCCTTCTGATAAAGAAGAAGAAAAAAAGATATACATTGAACGGTATAATAAGGCCAGGGATGCAATTAGCCTTGCACAAAAATCAATTCGCGCAAATGCACCATTTATACCAAGTGATTTCTATGCCAAATTTGAAGAACTAAGCAAACTTTGCTTACAACAATATAATATGTTTACATGGTGCGGTGCTTTAGCACCTCGTCAAGACGTTTTTTCTATGGCAAAAGCTAATGCTGAAACGGCTTGTTGGAAAAGAACTGACGACATCTGGGAAAAGAGAACAGAACTGACCGTACAATTACGGGAATACCTCGAAAGATTAGATGTGTTGGAGGATAAATAAAGATGCCTAATACAATGGACGGATTTTCCATGAATATAGAACAAACCAACCTGGACAAGCTGCGCTCGGTATTTCCGGAGTGCGTCAGCGAGGGCAAGCTGGATATTGACAAGCTGCTTTCTCTGTGCGGCGAGTACATCGACAACGACTTTGAAAAGTACAAGTTTGAGTGGAAGGGCAAGGCGGACTGCCTGCGGCTGGCCCAGAAGCGCTCCACCGGCACCCTGCGCCCCTGCCCGGAGGAAAGCGTGGATTGGGACACCACCCAGAACCTCTACATCGAGGGCGACAACCTGGAGGTCTTGAAGCTGCTGCAAACGGCCTACTACCGCAAGGTGAAGATGATCTACATCGACCCGCCTTACAACACCGGCAACGATTTTGTCTATGCCGATGATTTTGCCGACCCCATGGCACGGTACAAGGAAGTCACCCAGCAGACCACCAAGAGCAACCCGGAAACCATGGGCCGCTATCACACCAACTGGCTCAATATGATGTATCCCCGTCTGCGTCTGGCGGCAAATCTCCTGCGGGATGATGGCGTGATTTTTATTTCTATTGATGACAACGAGGTTGACAATCTAAAAAAACTTTGTAATGAGGTTTTTGGAGAGGAAAACTTTGTAGCACAATTCATATGGCAAAAGCGAACTTCTCCTGACGCACGAAAGAAAATAAGCGATGGACACGAATATATCGTGATGTACTGTAAGGTAGCAGAACTACTAAATGATGCCGTGTCGCTTCTGCCATTGTCAGATAAAGACAAGGAAAATTATAAAAACCCCGATAATGATGTACGAGGCCCTTGGGTATCATCGGACTTTACGGCCCAGGGGTATCGTCCTAATCAAATGTATAAAATCACAACGCCCGGTGGTGCTGAATACTATCCACCGGCAGGAACCTGTTGGAAAAATGTTGAGGAAGTATATCTGCAACAAGCTGCTGAGGGAAGATTCTGGTATGGAACTGATGGAAAAGGTATGCCCAGGCGGAAAACCTATTTAGCTGAAAAGCAAGGAAGAAATATGTGGACGTGGTGGCCGAACTCAGAAGTTGGACATACACAAGAGGCAACCAAAGAAATAAAGTCATTGTTTGCTGATACTCCGAACATTTTTGACTTTCCCAAGCCAACCAGATTACTTAAACGTATGGTTTCTATTGCCTCTAAGAATGATGACATTATTCTTGACTTCTTCTCTGGTTCTGCTACCACCGCCCATGCAGTGATGCAGCTCAACGCCGAAGACGGCGGCAACCGGCACTTTATCCTGGTGCAGCTCCCCGAACTGTGCGACGAAAAGAGCGAGGCGTACAAGGCCAGGTATAAGAATATCTGCGAGATCGGCAAGGAGCGCATCCGGCGAGCCGGAAAGAAAATCTTGGAGGAACACACCCAAGTCACCATGGCTGAGGACAATCACCCCCTGGACGTGGGCTTCCGTGTGTTCAAACTGGATACCTCCAATCTGAAAACCTGGGAGGGCACCCCCATTGAGAATGAGCAGCTTAATCTGCTGTACCAGCGGATGAACAACATGATTCATCGGGTAAAGCCGGAGCGTACCGACCTGGATATGATTTATGAAATCATGCTCAAACTGGGTGTGCCGCTGACCTACTCCGTGACACCGTTCTCCATCAATAACAAGACTGTCTATGGCGTGGGCGATGACTGCCTGCTGCTGGTCTGTCTGGGCGAGAATGTGCAGCCGGAAGATATGGAGCAAATGACCGAATATGCCCCGGCGAAAATCATTATCTCCCGTGACAGCTTTGCTGACGATACCGCCATGGCCAATGCCTACTATATCCTGCGGGATCATGGCATTGAGTTGAAGCTGATTTAAACGGGAGGAATATTGATGAGATGGTCAGAAATGAAAGCTGAAAACTTTTATATACCCTATGATGAAAACCAAAGAGCGGTTCGTGGATTTTTTCTCAGAGCTCTTAACCTAGACTTGAATAATATTCCATACATATTCTGGGAACCGTTTACCAAGTTTGAACGAATTCCCTATTCGCATTCAACGGAACAAAAAATATATGTACGGGACATTATTGGAACTGTTCATGAGGATTATGGTGATCTTCCTCTAATTCAGGCATATATGAGACTTAAAAGGGGAGATAAATGGTTACTTCAAGGTGAAGTGACTAGGGGAAAATATTTTTTCCATTTGAAAAAATCCACTGCACAGCAGGAAGCTCCTATCTGTGTTTCTCCTGCCGGAAATGGGAAATATTTTGTTAGTAGTAATGGTAATCATAGAACAATACTCTATAAACTCATGATGATGGCAGACATATACGAAAAAAAACGCTATTGTATCGGTGAAAGCGAATACTTAGATTACAATTGTTTTCAAGATGTATCTGATAAATATTGGTTAAAGGCAATTGTAAAAACTTGACTTACTTCACTAAAATCAATAGTGGGAATGAAATTATGAAACTGAGATTCAAACTTCAAGATTTTCAAACAAATGCGGTCAACGCCGTGGTGGATTTATTTACCGGCCAAGAGAAAACCAAAAGCACCTTCTCCGTGGTGGATGAACGGCAGACTTCCCTTCTCCCTGAGTTGGGCCAGGGCAATGCCCTCTACATCGACCAGGAAACATTGACTGCCAATATGCACGCCGTCCAGAAGCGGAACAACCTGCCTCTGACCCCATCGGCGGAGGGCTGTCAGTTCTGCATTGAGATGGAAACCGGTACCGGCAAGACCTATGTTTACACCAAGACCATCTTTGAACTGAACCGCAAGTACGGCTTTACCAAGTTTGTCATCGTGGTGCCGTCGGTGGCCATCCGGGAGGGCGTCTACAAATCCTTTCAGATCACGCAGGAACATTTTGGCCTGCAATACGACAACGTGCCCTGTCGGTACTTCATCTACAACTCCGCTAAGCTATCCGATGTTCGGCAGTTCGCCACCAGCTCCAACATCGAAGTGATGATCATTAACATCGACGCCTTCAAGAAGGCGGAGAATATCATCAATCAGGCCCAGGATCGGTTGGGTGGCGACACGGCCATGGGCTTTATTCAGAATACTCACCCCATCGTTATCATCGACGAACCCCAGAGTGTAGACAACACCCCCAAGGCCAAGGAAGCCATTGCCACGCTCAATCCCCTGTGTGTGCTGCGGTACTCCGCTACCCACCGGGAAAAAATCAATCTGCTTTACCGCCTGACTCCGGTAGACGCCTACCAGATGGGGCTGGTCAAGCAGATCGCAGTATCCTCCAATCAGGTTGCCGGAGGGTTCAATCAAGCCTATGTGCGGCTGCTTTCCGTCAGCAACGACAAGGGCTTTAGGGCCAGAGTGGAACTGGATGTAAAGGGCAAGACCGGAGCTGTGACCCGCAAGGCCATGACCGTCAAGCCCGGAGACGATTTATTCCTGTTTTGTCCGGAGGGCGGGAACTGTACGAAGGCTACACTGTCACCGGAGTCGACTGTACCCCCGATTTTGAGCATATCGAGCTTGGGAATACCCAAGAGGTCAAGCTGGGCAAGGCCATTGGAGATGTGGACGAGAACATCGTCAAGAAAGCGCAGATTCGACGCACCATCGAAACCCATCTGGACAAAGAGCTGCGGTATCTGGACAAGGGTATCAAGGTCCTGTCCCTGTTCTTCATCGACAAGGTGGACAAGTACCGCCACGAGGATGGCACACCCGGCATCTACGCCACCATGTTTGAGGAATGCTACCAGGAGCTGATGGCGAAACCCAAGTATGCCGTCCTCCGAGAGCGATTCACCACAGATGTGAGCAAGGTACATAACGGCTACTTCTCCCAGGACAAGAAAGGACACCTGAAGGACACCAAGGGCGACACCCAGGCCGACGATGACACCTACAACACCATCATGCGGGACAAGGAGTGGCTTCTCAGCTTTGAGTGTCCGCTGCGGTTTATTTTCTCCCACTCGGCGCTGCGGGAAGGCTGGGACAATCCCAACGTGTTCCAGGTCTGCACCCTGATCGAGCAGAAGTCCACCTTTACCTGCCGTCAGAAGGTGGGCCGTGGCCTGCGCCTGTGCGTGAACCAGGACGGTGAACGCATCGAGGACAAGAACATCAATGTCCTTCACGTCATGGCCAACGAGAGCTTTTCCGAGTTTGCTTCCACCCTCCAGAAAGAGATTGAGGACGAAACCGGCGTCAAGTTCGGTGTGCTTCAGCTCAGTTTGTTTGCTGGGATGACCTATCAGGAAGAAGTTACCCGTGAGCATACGATTGATAGAGAAGAAGCCCACGAGTTGGTGAAAACCTGGATGCAGGACGGCTCCATTGACCAATGGATGGCCGACCCCGAAATGACGGCAGCGGAAGAAAAAATTACAGCGGAATTGGAATCAGGGAAAATCACCGAACCGCCCAGCCCCGTAACGGAAGTCATGCGCCAAATTAAAAACGGTGCGACCGCTGAACAGGCAGCAGAGGCAATTATTGGAATCACCAGTACAATCACTACCGTAGAGGAACACACCGTCACCCACGAGGAAGCTACGGAGCTGCTGGAGCATTTTGAGCAGAAGGGGTATATCACCAGCACCGGCAAGGTCAAGGATACCATGAAGAACGCTTTGAAGAACGGAACCCTTGACCTGCCGAAAAAATATGAAGCTGCCAGAGAGCGTTTTGAGCAGATTATCGCCAATGCTGACCGGAAGCCCCCGGTGCGGGATGCCTCCCGTGATGTGGTGGTACGGCTCAACAAACAGGTCATGCTCTCCCCGGAGTTCCTGGAGCTGTGGAGCAAGATCAAGCAAAAAACTGCTTATCGGGTGAGTATTAACACGGAGCAGCTGGTGAAAAACTGCGTAAAAGCTCTCCAGGAAATGCCCCATATCCCGAAAACCCGTCTGGTGTCCCAGACTGCCGATATTCACATCCAGCAGTCCGGGATCAGCCACATGGAACGGGAAATGCGGACGATGGAGATTGCCAACGATTATCAGGCCCTGCCGGACATCATCACCGCTATCAGCGATGAAACGCTGTTGACCCCGGCTACCGTCAATCGGATTCTGGTAGAGAGCGGACGGTGTGGAGATTTCCTCAACAATCCGGAGGCATTTCTGGAACAAGCCGTAGAGCTGATCCGCAGCCACCGCCACGCCCTGGCTATCGACGGCATCCGTTATGTGAAGCTGGACGGCCAGGAATATTATGTGCAGGAAATCTTCGACACCACTGAATTGCTTGCCAACCTGGATCGAAACGCCGTAAAGGTGGAACACAGCGTCTATGACTATGTGGTTTACGACAGCTCCACGGTAGAGAAGCCGGTGGCGGTGGCCCTGGACAACGACCCGGATGTGAAGATGTTCTTCAAGATTCCCAGCCGCTTCAAAATTGAAACCCCCATTGGCACGTACAACCCCGACTGGGCTGTGTATCTCAATAAGAACGGTGAGGAAAAGCTGTACTTCGTCCTGGAAACCAAGGGTGACACCAGCTTTATGCACCTGAAAACCAGTGAGCAGCTAAAAATCCACTGCGGCAAGGAGCATTTCAAAGCACTGGACGCAGGTGTGGAGCTGGAGACTGCAACCAGTTGGACGGAGCTGCGCAAGCGCATTTGACAGAGATAGAAAGAGCTTTTTATCTCACATCTCGTCCTTGATTCTTGCGCTTTCCCTTGTTGGAAATCTGCTGCTCCTTCTGCGTCTGGCGCACCATTCTCCGCACGGCCAGCCGCTCTGCATCCTCGTCCAGCATCCGGGACACCGCCTTTTTACTGTCAAACATCAGAAGTGGGCTGTACTTCTCAACGTAAACCTGCTGTGCCTGGTTCTCCGCTTCCTGTTCTTTGCCGGGGCGGATGGCCTGTCTTGCTTCATACAGCTGCACTGGGTCGAAGCCCTGGGCCTGCTCCCGAAGCCCAGCATACTCGTTCAGGGCAGCGTCCAGCT
>ENA-OOXJ01001674-OOXJ01001674.1-human-gut-metagenome-genome-assembly--contig:-NODE-1674-length-13353-cov-4.621522_pt1 | contig 13353 bp, 11 predicted proteins | sample MGYA00241587_ERZ501343 | MGnify/ENA primary metagenome ERZ501343 (study PRJEB25962, sample SAMEA2042918) | human gut metagenome | biome: human gut; feature: human-associated habitat; material: faeces... | reverse complement strand
GACGACTTCCGCCGCCTGCAGGATAGGATGTCGCGTATGTTCGGCGTCGAGGGGACGGACGAGCTATACTTTTCCATCGATGCGAAGATACTCGGCGACGGCCTTGACGCACAGCTGGAGCGCTTCGTAAGAGAGCACCCGGAGACAAAGCTGATAGTGCTCGACACGCTGCAAAAGGTGCGCGAGGCTTCAAAGGATTACAGCTACAGCAGCGACTACGAGCTGATGAACCGCCTCAAGCGCTTCGCGGACAGCCATAGCGTTTGCGTGCTGGCGGTGCACCACACGAGAAAGCAGACAGCCGATGACTGCTTTGAGACTATATCTGGCACGACGGGCCTGTTCGGCTGCGCGGACGGCGCACTGCTGATGCGCAAAGAGAAGCGTACGGACTTAACTGCGACCCTGGATGTGGCAGGACGAGACCAGCCCGACCAGAGGCTGCATCTGAAGAAAAACGCCGACAGTCTGTCGTGGGAGCTGGAGTGTGCTGACACCAAGCCATGGAGGCAGCCGCCGGACCCGGTGCTGGAGGCAGTGGCAAAGCTGAGTATCAGCGCCGGAGAGCGGGAGGGCAGCCCAAGCGAGCTGGCGAGGGCGATAAACTCAAGCATTGCGGTAAATCGCCTGACGCAAGTCCCGGTGATAGTCAAGGCGTATGAAGTGACCGCATAACGCAACGCTTGCGACGCTTGCAACGGTAAAACGGATCCCTCAAAACAAGCGTCGCAACCGTCGCACAGGCGCAAGAATCTCCCGACCGCAAGGCCGGGAGATTCTTGTGTCAATATCGTGCAAGCAATGTCCGTGTCCGGACACGATCAAACTTCGTTCGGCGCTGGCGCTTGTTGTTATGGAAATATCAGGCTGGACGTGCTATAATCTACAAAAACCGGGTGAGGGTGTGGAATATGCCTGATGTGACGGATAATGAGCGCATTGAGCTGCATGGTATGCTTGCGGAGTTCAGGCAGGCGCTGGAAGAGGAAATACATAAGGTCAAGAGCAGCGGGCTGTCGTCAACGCTGCTGTTTGCCGGAAGGCGTATAGAGAGCAGGGGCGCTGAATTCTGGTACAGATTCAGGGTCGAATACGCCCCGGCTATGCCGGCGGATACGCCATGCAAGCTGACCATCGGTAAGGAGCAATTCAATGTCACCGTGGTCAGCTTTGACGAAAACTCCATTATCATATCTTCTAAAATCGAGCTGACAGGCGCGCTTGGCAAGGCGCGTCTCGAAAACGGCGCGACAGTTTTGATGGAGCGGCTCATCGGCTGCATCGAGGAAAACGCCGAAAAGCCAAACCCGTCCGGTGACCGTATGCTCCCGCAGGGTGGTAAAGTATACGAGGCCAGAAAAATATTCCGATACGACGAGCCTTCTACATATCCCGGCAATACCGAAAGTCAGAACCGTGCGGTGGAAGCCGCGCTTACCAACGATATCACATACATCTGGGGCCCGCCGGGCACCGGAAAGACCACCGTCATCGGCCAAATTATTGACGGACTATATAGGCATGGACGCTCTGTATTGGTCGTATCCCACACTAACACCGCCGTCGATGGCGCGATAGAGAAAGCGGACAGGACGTATTTCAGCGAGCACGGTTTGGATGAGGGCGGCATCTATCCAATATTGCGTTTGGGCATCCCGTCAAGACCTCTGCCGGAGCGCGTGCTGCTGAAAACGCACACAGACGTACTGGGACGGGAGCTGTATGAAAGAGAAGCTGCTCTGAAAAACCAGCTTGCGTCGTTGCAGAGAAATCAGAACGAAATACGGCTTCTACTGAGCAAAAACACTTGGCTTGAAAAGACGAATCTCCCTCTCTTTCCGGGAGATATGCAGATGATAGAAGCTCTGAAAAGGGAAATTGCCGCGGCGGAAAGTGAGGCAGAAAAGCTTGACGGCGAGATTAAAAAGGAGCTGTCGGAGCACCCGGAGTATAAAAGCCGTGCCTCATTGCACAAGAAAGCCTCGGCGCAGAGAAAGGAACTCGAGTCACTCTGTCAGAACACCCTGTGCGCGGAGAAAATGCTCGATGAGGCTCCGCAAAAGATCCAGCGAGCGCGCGATGAGGCCAGGAAGCACGACGTCTATAGACAGCTGAGGCAGCAAAAAGAAAAGCTCATGTCGGAGCAGTTTCTAAATGAGCAGCTGCACAGCTGTGCGGAGACCATCGCAAAGCTCAATGCGGAGCTCGATTTCCTTGCGTCACAGGCAAAGACTGCGTCTCAAGAAATGGCAGAGTACGAGGGCAAGAGTTCCATAGGAAAATTCTTTTCCGGCAAGGCCTCCTACCTCAAGGCAAAGGAACGGGCGGAGCAGATAGCCCTGAGGGTGCCGAAGGCAGAGGAGGAACTTAGATGCGAGGAGATGCTCGAGGAGGAATATAAGAACCAGCTCGACGAGGTTCTGCTTCTGAGTGAGCAGCTAAAGAGAGTGATACCCAGCCAGAGCGCGGAATACTGGCTTGGCAAGGCCCAGGAATTCTCGGCAGCCGCAGAAAAAGCCCGGGCGGTGCTGCCTCAGCTCAGGCAGGAGAGGGACGACCTTACCGTTGAGCTTCGTGAGATTAATGAACAGCTCGCCGCAATAGACGCCGCGACAGGCAAGCTCAAGGAAAAACAGCAGTTCTGCGCTCAGCTGAAAAACTCGGCTCAGAAAAAGCGAGAAAAGCTCAGTGAGCTTGAGTCAGCCCTGCAGGAGGACATAGCACGCGAGCGCTCGCTATGCCTGGCTTTCGACTACGAACTCGAGGCTGAGGATGCAAAGTCGGTTTATGAAGACCTCAAGGCGCTTGAGGTCACAATTAAAGCTGAGCTTTCCGGCTGTGATATTCCCGCACTTGAGGCTGAGAAGTCAAAGCTTATTGAACAGCAGACGGAGACAATCAAAGAACTGGACGAGGTCGAAGCAAAATTACACGAGCTGGAGCGGCAGGCCGTACTTAGCGCACAGATAGTCGGCACTACGCTGGCAAAATCATACCTGAGCGACACACTCAGGTCTCGCACGTTCGACACGGTAATACTCGACGAGGCGTCCATGGCCTCTATCCCTGCACTCTGGTGCGCTGCGCTGCTGGCAGAGAAGAACGTCGTAATAGTGGGCGACTTTTTACAGCTTCCGCCTATCGTCATGGCCAACACGCCCGTGGCGCAAAAATGGCTGGGTCAGGACATCTTTTTCCACAGCGGGATGCTTAAAGCCATAAAAAACGGAAGGCCGCAGAATTTCATAATGCTTAACGACCAGTTCCGCATGGAGTCTGAAATCGCCGGTATTGCAAATATCTATTACGGCGAATATGGTGGACTCATATCCCATGACAATGACGAGCAACGTATCAAGCAGCGGGCAGAGTTTTATGTCTGGTACTCCGGCAAACGCACAAAACACAGCATACACCTCGTGGACACGGAGAGCCTGCACGCTTGGGTCACAGGCGTACCGCAGGGCAAGAGCCACAGCCGTCTGAACTGTTTTTCGGCCGCTGTGGACGTTGACCTGGCCTTTAAATGTCTGGAAAACTTGTTGTCCGAACTTGATCCGAATACAGCAAAACCCGTTGAGCAGGCCAGTGTGCTCATAATTGCACCGTACAAGCCCCACACCGCAAGGCTCAACAAACTGATAGCTTTGGAATACAGCAGCCGAGGGTTCAAGGAAAACTTGAATTATATCAGGGCCGGCACCATCCACAGCTTTCAGGGCAGCGAAGCCGACATCGTGATATTCGACCTCGTTATCGACGAGCCTCACTACAAGGCGGGGCTGTTTATGCCTGAACCTGAAGTAAATGCGAATCTGAGGAAAATGTTCAATGTGGCGGTGACAAGGGCGAGGTTCAAGCTGTACGTGGTCGGTAACTTTGCATACTGCCGCAAACGAGCAAAGAACAATGCCCTCTCAGAGCTTCTGGATATGTTGTTAGATAATCTGAAGCTCAAAAAGGTTGACGCAAAGGAGTTTCTGCCGGGTCTCACATATGCAAAGGGTACCTGTGATGTTGTCGTAACAGGGAATACGGGTCGCAGCATGGTTTGCAGGGAGGACTCATTCTTTGAACACTTCCAAGGCGATCTCGTAAACTTAAAGAATAGGTTGATAATATACTCGCCATTTATTACCGAGAATCGTCTGGCAGAGCTGCTGCCCTATTTTGCGGACGCTGTAAACGCTGGTAAACGTATCATAGTCGTGACAAAAGCGCTGAGTGAGCGGGGTAAGAGGGAGCTGTATTCGTATAAGCTCTGTGAAAAATCCCTGTCTGATGCCGGAGTGAGCATCGTCCACAAAAAGGGAATGCACGAGAAGTTGGTGATAGTTGACGATGATGCGACATGGATAGGCTCTCTCAACGTGCTCAGCTTCAGCGGTCTAACGGGTGAGGTCATGCAGAGGCACGAGAGCCGCGAATTGACAGCTGATTTTGAGAAGCTCTACGATATCGGACACATAAGCGAAGCCGTAGAAAGCCGCGTTGAGCTTGCCTGTCCCATCTGCGGCGCCGAAATGCTGATAAAAGAGGGCGACAGCGGCGGCATATACTGGAGCTGCTCGTCCTGCGGCTATACGAGGCATCCGGAGCAGCAATACCCGGTGGACGGCGTGTTGCGCTGCAAATGTGGAGCGCCATATGTATTCGCCATGAAGAACCAGCCGCGCTGGGTGTGCTCGCAGAACCAGAGCCACTACCAGATCATGCGCGAGAGCGACCTGAAACTCGAAAAAATGGCCGCCCTCATCCCAACGAAAAAGGCGCTCAAAGAAGTTGAGAAATACTTTGCGGAAAAGAAAGCAAAGAGCGGGAAAAAGTGATGAAGTGACCGAGGAGAATATGCAATGGGATATATTGAGGAGAACAATACCCTGTTTGCGGAGTGGAAAAAGCTCACTGGTTCTGTTCCAGAATGCAAGGAATATGGCATTGCCGCGACCGAGATAAACCACGCAAATACGGTGTTCATCCGTGACGGGGTGGTCTGCCCTGAACTGTGGTTCGCCCAGCGGACACGTCCGCTTTTCCTACTCAAGGAGGCGTACAACGGCAAAGGCGACTGGGACCTTGCCGGTGACCATTTGCTGACGGCCAAACCCGCCTCGAGGATGTGGCGCAGGGTCTCGCACTGGACATACGCTCTGCTCAATACCACGGCAGAGGAGCTTGCACCATATGATCCCGGGCTGGATGTGTCAAAGTACGGCAATGAGTACCTAAGGCGCATAGCTGTAGTAAACGTCAAAAAGAGCGGCGGCAAGAAAAGTTCAAATATGGACGAGATTCGCAGCTACGCCGGGTTCGATGCGGAGCGGCTGTGGAAACAGCTTTCTCTCTGCAATCCGACCGTCATCGTCTGTGGCTACACCGGCTCGGCGCTGGATATAATCACAGAGCGCGTGACCGGCAAAAAGGTGCGCGATACGTACAACGAAAACCTGTACTACACGATGGAGCTAAATGGCCACAAGGTGCTTGTCCTCGACTATTGGCACCCGGCAAATCAATTCCCGGAGCAGCTGAACTATTATGGCCTGGCCGCTGTATACCAGCTGGGACTGAGGCGCTGTGTATTGGGAGAATAGATATGAATGACACACTACAAGCGCTTAACGAAATAGTTTGTATATTGGATGAAAGCCAGAATCCAACCTGGCTATTATATCTGAGCGCTCTTGGGCCTCTGATACTAACGGCGATTTCGGTGTTTATCGCTTGCAGGCAGCATAGACAAAACCAGGCTCTGCAAAAGCAAATTGCCGATCGTGATTATAAGAACATACTCAGGCAAAACTTACTGGCAATATACAACGATTTCTTCAATGGGCTGAGGGTCGTCGATCAAGCTTTTGGGAATGTCGCTGAAGTCTTTTCGGTGCCAAAAGTTTTGAGCAAATGGGCGCTGGAGTTGCAGACAGCCTATGAGCAAATGACAGCTTCGTATAACCACGCAAGACTCATGCTCGATGATGATAAGCTAATTGAGGTGTTGAAGCGTACATATAACTGTTTCGCGGAACTTTTTGACGAGTTCAATTCTTATTGTGGCAGCGGAGAGGTTTATTCGGTCATCGGCAATGCCTTTAGAATAGCATCATCAAAATATGGTGTCAAAAATGAGCTTGAGTTATTGCTGAATCCGGCAGCGAAGGAAGAATATTTGAAGCTTTGCGACACCGATAACGCCAAGAAGATACACGACTTGATGCAGGCATATATAGAAGCAATGGCTGATGACAATTTTGATGTTACTTTAAGAAGTACGTACAGCTGGAAAAAGCAAAATAACATAGCAAAACCGGCGTCCCATAATGGACGCCGGCTTTATTTCAGCTCCTGCTCTAAGCCCCTGAACAGCTCCGAGTGAAAGAAGTACTCGATTGAGATGCCGAGGCCGTCGCAGAGTTTTTTGATCGTCGATACGGTCGCACTATGGTTGCGGCCGCTGACTATGTTGTTCACTGTGGACTGCGTTACTCCGCTCATGCTGCACAGTTTGTTGATGGAGATGTTCTCCTCGCGGCAGAGCTCCAAAATGCGCTCCTTTACCGCCTCTCCGATGTCCACGGGCATCACCTCGTTTCAAGAAAATGATACCCGTTTGCTCTTGGAAAGACACAGTTCGTGGTAGGGCATTACGGCAGCTTTGATCACCTTGCTGCTGAGGCAGTCATAAAGGCTAAGACCATGCACAAGGGCATGGAACTCGTGCTCCTGTTGCCGCATCATCCTGCTGAGAGGCCGTTAGACAAGCCCGACGGCTTTGACTACACATATTACCCGTTTACATCACGGAACGTGCAGTTTTGAATTGACTGATAGATGGAGTTTGCACCAATAATATCCAAAGATATCAAACTGATGGATGCCCGCATTTTTTCCCCGGAGTTGATGAACATCGATTAGTTTGCCACAAAGCACAAGCTCGTCTGACCGACCGGTCAGACGAGCTTGTCGTCGTTTTATAAGAGCGTTAGTCTCTTCACTTTTTGTCTCGCATACGTGCGAAATAGTATTCCCAAAAGGCCGCTATTGCAGAATTATCGGCGTCACACTTTCTTACGATCATGTACAGCTTCCATGTCAACCTGTCATCGTCTATTGGAATAGCTGTGATCGCGGGGTTCCTGTTTGTTTTAGCTATGTTGTTGATCGCCATCGCGTAACATGCGCCCGACATCACCGGCTTGTCCAGATTTATCACTTCGCTGGAGGTGAACACAATGTTAGGCATGATGTTATCTTGCTGACACGCGTCCATGAGTGACCAGTACGACTTGAACTCTTTGCCGACACATGCGAGGTCGATCCTGTCAAGGTCCTTAAGGGTAAGCCGGGCCTTTTTTGCAAGGGGACTGCCTGTGTTTGCCAGAAGGTAAAAGTCCTGGGTCGCTATGAGCCTGGCTTTAAAGATGTCATCTTGTATAGGCCCGGGACAAAATGCGATGTCAGCCTCTCCATTGAGGACAAGGTCCTCACAAATGTTGTCAGTATAATCGGCAAACTGGACCTTTATGTGGGGATTTGCCTTCATAAAATCGCTGAACAATTGATAGGGCGCATATGGCATGCTCCCGTATGACAAGGCAATCACGAGCTTGGCTGTTTCAGCTTCCTTGAAACTGCTGAGCTCTCTGCTCATGTCGTCATATTCATCTACAAGGCTTTTGATCTTCTCGTATAGGTACTCTGCGTATTTCGTGGGAGCCGTTCCTTTTTTCGTTCTTGTAAACAGTGGGACACCAAGCTCCTTTTCCAGCCTGCATATCGAAGCGCTCAAACCTTGCTGTGAAATATGAAGCTGTTCCGATGATTTGGTTATGTTGTGGCTGTCGTAGACTGCAAGGAAATGCCGCATCATATCTGTTGTCATAGTGTCACAACCTTACATTGTGGATAGTAAAACTATATACTGTTTCCCTGCATTATTCAAGACTGATAATATATTAACAGACATTTGAGGCCATTTGTAAGACAACATATGAAAGGCAGGCGGAAAATGGAGAAAAAATATGAACACGTATTCACACCGCTGACCATACGGGGACAGACCTTGAAAAACAGGATCGCTGCGGCGCCATTTGTATCGTGCTTGACCAGCCCGGACGGAGCTGCCACAGCGGAAACCATACGTTTTTTCGAGGAGATGTCGAAAACGGGCGTGGCGTATGTAACGATTGGCGACACACAAATCGACCACGTCCACGGTGCGGCGTATGCCGGGGAAGTAAATGTCACGAGTGACCTATATAATGGCAGCCTTTACAGCATAACCGAGGCCATACACAGGTATGGTGCAAAGGCGTCTATCGAGCTTTCACACAGTGGCCGAGGGGCGGACAAGAACTTGATAAAAGATGTCGCTTTTGCCCCGTCCGACTTGCCGCTCCCAAATGGCCCGGCAGTGAAAGTTATGGACGAGGAAGACATGGAATTCGTGAAAAACAAGTTTGTGGAGTGCGCCAAACGCTGCGAGAGAGCGGGTTTTGACATAATTATGTTCCATTGCGCACACAACAATTTGTTTGCACAGTTTCTGTCGCCTGCGAGCAACGTACGAACTGATGAATACGGAGGGAGCCTTGAAAACCGTATGCGCTACCCGTTGTCGGTGATAAAGGCCGTTAGGGAAGCGCTGAACCCTGCCACTATCATGGAAATGCGTATCAGCGGGGATGAGATGACGGAGCCCGGACTCCACTTCGACGAATCGCTGGCCTTTGCAAAAGAAGCGGAGAAATACGTTGATATCGTGCACTTTTCACGCGGTAACATTTTTGACGTGAACGTCATGCGTTGGACCATGCCCAACTATATGATGAAGCCTGGATATAACGTAGAATTTTCCAGCGCTGCAAAAAAGGTGCTGAACTGCAAGGTTGCTGTGGTCGGAGGTTTTGAGACGCTTGAACATGCGGAAAAGGTGCTCGCTGACGGAGACGCAGACATCGTCGCTATGGCTCATGCGCTGATTGCCGACCAGGACTTAATCCATAAGTCCGTTGCAGGCAGGGAAGAGGATGTGAGGCCGTGCCTGCGCTGCCAGGAGGGATGCGGCATACATCCGTACTACGGCTACCCTGTACGCTGTGTTATCAATCCTGCCTTCGGGAGATGGCCGTCTTTTGACGGAGTTAAGAATGCGGCTGAACCCAAAAAAGTCGTCGTTGTAGGCGGAGGTCCTGCCGGCATGACAGCTGCACAGACTCTAAGCAGCCGCGGGCATAAGGTGGTGTTGTTCGAGAAGAGCGGCGAGCTGGGCGGTATGCTGCATGAGGCGGGAGCCACTGAGATAAAGTTCCGTATCGAGCGCTATGCAAAGTGGATGGCCAAGCAGACTTATCGCTGCGGTGCGGAAATACGTCTGAACACCGTGGCCACGCCGGATCTTATCATGGCGGAAGCTCCGGATGAGGTGGTCATCGCTACTGGTTCCGTACCCATCAGACCTCAGGTCCCTGGAATTGACCTGGCCAATGTGCATATGTTTTCCGAGGTGGACCATGGACGCGTTGAGATGGGCGACAGCGTTCTCTTCTGCGGCGCCGGACTTACAGGCATGGAATCCGCTATCCAGCAGGCCATATATGGGAAAAAGGTGAAAATAATTGACCTTTTGCCGCTGGAACGTTTCGGAGAGGCGTTTATACCGATGTATCCATTCTATATCCAGCCTCTTATTAAGCAGTACGGTATTGAACTCGAAGGCGATTGCCGGGTGATAGGTTTCACCGAAGAGGGCGCCATGGTCCGTGGCGCAGATGGGAAAGAGAAGCTGATAAAAGCGGATGACATTGTGATCTCGATGGGATTGAAGCCGGTCACAGACCTGTTTGACGAGGTGGCGAAGCTCTTCCCGTTCCATACACACATGATAGGCGATTGCGCGGGGATCGAGACGATACGCAACGCCACCAGGGCGGCATACGAGCTGGGCAATGCGCTTTAATGTCTTCAAGGAGCGTGGCTATGATATGAATAGGGTATCTGATAAAGTGACAATTATAACCGGAGCCACATCCGGCATCGGCAGAGCTGCGGCAGAGCTTTTTGCAAGGGAAGGTGCCCTTCTGGTGCTTGCAGGGCGCAGGCAGGACAGGGGAGAGCAGCTGACAGAGAGTTTGCGCTCCAAGGGGGCTGACGTTGATTTCGTTCAGACCGATATCAGCGAACCTTTGGAGATTGACAGACTGGTCAAATTTGCCTTGGACAAATATGGGAGAATTGACATACTCGTCAACAACGCGGGTTATGGCGGCAAAAACTCGTATCTTGCCCATGAGTTTGACGATCAGGTGAGGGAAAAATACTTTAAGACGAATGTGTATGGGACGATGAATCTGTGCAGGGCGGTTCTTCCTGGCATGGTGGAACGGGGCTGCGGCAGCATTGTCAATACCGCGTCTATCGGAAGCGAACTGGCTGTACCCATGGACAGCATTTATGCGGCTACAAAGGGAGCCATTCGTCAGCTGACAAAGACAATAGCAGTTGAGTATGCGCCGATGGGGATCCGGTGTAATGCCGTGTGCCCAGGGCTGACGAGGACAGAGATGATACCGGATGACTCCGGTGACATTGAGAAGGCCGTCCTTCCAACCATTCCGATGCACAGGATAGGGCAGCCGGAAGAAATAGCTGCGGGCATATTGTTCCTGGCCAGCGACGAGGCTTCTTTTATAACAGGCCATATGCTCCTCATTGACGGCGGGCAAAGCTGTAACTAAAATAAGGAGGCACTAGTATGCAAGAGAGAGCGGAAAACAAGAAAACGGGCAAAGGTATTGGCATTTGGGCGGCAATGAACAAAGTCCCGGGCGGTTTGCTCATCATACCCCTGGTGATAACAGCAGTAATCAACACGATCTTCCCGAGCGCGCTGGCAATAGGCTCGCTGACCACTGCAATGTTCACGTCAACAGGTACGCTGACCATTGCCGGTCTGCTGATCTTCATTGCAGGTACGCAGTTGAAGGTAGAGCAATTGGGCGCAGTCATTAAAAGGGGCGGCGTGCTCATAATTGTCAAGCTGCTCATATGCATAGTCACGTGCACATTGTTCATTAAGTGGTTTGGCCTGGATGGCGTTCTTGGCATATCTGCCGTGGCATTTTGCGCAGCTATGTGCAGCACAAACCCCGGCGTATATATGGCGCTGGTGTCCAAATACGGCGATGAGACTGACCTGGGTAACTTTGCTGTGCTGAATATCCTGAGTATGCAGGTCATCCCGATAGCAATAATAGCCTCTGCAACGGGCACTTCATTCAATGCCATGGAGATCGTGGCAATCCTTGTACCCTTCATTCTCGGCATAGTACTCGGAAATCTCGATCCGGTCATCCGCAAGGTGATGGGCGCCGGAACGCCTATCCTCCTTCCGTTCCTCGGATTCTGCTTCGGTTCCACCGTCAATCTGATAAGCGCTTTCAAGAACGGCCTGGCAGGCATAGCACTTTCCGTCATTGTCCTTGTAATCAATGTGGTGATCCTGGTCGCTGCTGACAAGCTGATTCTCAGAAGGCCGGGTTATGCTTTCGCGGCGTCTTGTGCGATCGCCGGCATCGCCTGCTCTGTGCCTCAGATGCTGGCCGCTTCCAATGAGGAACTGTATGGCCAGTATGTGAGCTCTTCTGTTGCGACAATAGCTCTGGCAATGCTGATAACGAGCCTCGTCGTACCCTTCATAACTAAGTGGACAGTGAAGAAGTGGGGCTGCGCTCGTCCCGCGGAAGAGGCTGAAAAAACCAAGTGACGACATATTGATGGAATATGAATCTTAGGAGGTAACAACATGAATAAAATATATGACGCCCACAGTCATTTTGTACCTGCCGTATATCTGGATGCGCTGAAAAAGCACAACGCGGTTCTGGAGGATGGATTTCCGCCCCCGGTGTGGAATGCCGATGCGCACCTGAAGTTTATGGAAGAGGCCGGTGTCAGTACTGCGCTGGTTTCGCTGTCCTCCCCTCATCCCTACTGGGGCGACATAGGGGAGAGTAAGGAGCTCTGCCGCGCAATAAACGAGGAAACGGCGGACCTCGCAAAGAAGTATCCCGGCAAGTTCAAATTCAATGCCTGCCTTCCGCTCCCTGATGTCGATGCCGCAATTGCTGAAGCAAAGTATGCCCTGGACGAGCTGGGGGCGAGCGGCATAAAGCTGGCGTCAAACAGCCGCGGACAATATCTTGGTGCACCGGAAATGGAGCCGCTGTTTGCCTATCTCAATGAAAAGAATGCGGTCATCAATATACATCCGCACAGGCCCACGCCTCAGCAGGAGGGCATATTCACAGCCGGGGCTGTGTCCTTGTTCGAATTCATTGCAGACACCACCAGGGCGGTCATGAATCTTATTGCTAACGGCTGCCTTGAGCGCTACGAGAACCTCAAAGTGATTGTGCCGCACTGCGGTTCTTTCCTGCCGAACATCTATCAGCGCTTCCAGGGCATTATCGCAGTCCTCGGCCCGAAGGGGCTCATGCCCAACATAGACGTGAAGGGCAATTTCTCCAAGCTATACTTTGACACGTCTGGGCATCCGGTGCCATATCTGTTCGATATGCTGATGCAGATCACAACTCCGGATCACGTCCTTTACGGCTCGGACTTCCCGTATACCCCCACGCCGGAGATCGTCGGCACTCAGAAAAAGCTGAAAGAGAAGCTGGATTCCGAAGAGCGTTATGCCGGATTCAGCGAGCAGATATTCCAGAGCAATTTTGAAAAGCTATTTATGGAGTGATCTGTTCAGCCTCGGTACTGCTTGATGATCACTGTGCGCACTCAATTTCAATAGCAATAATTACATCAGCTGAGCTCATGTCTGTGAGCTCAGCTGATGTTGCCTTACAGTGTACTCTAAATAACCAATATAGCGTCAGCGCCGCCGCCTGGCTGTCAACCGCATTTTTCCCTTGACAACATGATGGAACGCGAGTATAATGCGATGCATCAAAAATATTTGATGTGAGGTGAGAGCATGGACGGGACGTATCAGGAGCAGGCGAAGGTGTTCAAGGCGCTGTGCGACCCAAAGCGGCTGGCGATACTTGAGCAGCTCAGGAGCGGCGAAAAGTGCGCCTGCGTGCTGCTTGAGCCCATGGACCTGACGCAGTCCGGCCTCTCCTACCACATGAAGATACTCTGCGACTCCGGCCTCGTCGTCAGTCGGCAGGAGGGGAAGTGGACACACTACCGCCTCAGCCCGGAGGGCAGGGAGCGCGCGGTGGAGCTGCTCAAGGCGCTCACCACCCCCGCGGCGGAGCAGGATAAGGGCTGCTCCTGCTGCGGAAAATAGCACGCCATTCCCGCGGGAATGGCGTTTGCTCGGGGAAACAC
>ENA-OOXJ01001670-OOXJ01001670.1-human-gut-metagenome-genome-assembly--contig:-NODE-1670-length-13371-cov-3.129243_pt1 | contig 13371 bp, 7 predicted proteins | sample MGYA00241587_ERZ501343 | MGnify/ENA primary metagenome ERZ501343 (study PRJEB25962, sample SAMEA2042918) | human gut metagenome | biome: human gut; feature: human-associated habitat; material: faeces... | reverse complement strand
ATTTGGCGTCCGGCTCAAAGAATAAGATGTACTTTTGTTGAATTTGCAGGTGGTTCTGTGGTATACTGGTCGAAAGACGTGACAACGAGGGAGGTCAAGCCGCCATGGCAGACGTTTACAAGCAATCCTTCAAACAGAACTACACGAACAACATCGAACTTTCCATCTTCAACTGCGGCATTGAGCGCTGCGCCCCGTCCAAGACCTGGGGTCCTGGCATCCGTGACCATTACCTGATCCACCTGGTGCTCTCGGGCAAGGGCGAATTCGAGGTAGGCGAGACCGTGAAGGTAGCCTACGTGGATCAGCAGCACAAGGATATCGATCCCAACAAGAGTGTTTATCAGGTTATTTCGGGTGGTAACGAGCTGATCCGCATGGGTGGTCGCGATATCAATGCCCGTGCCTACCTCTCTCGTTTCAACTTCTCGGGAGCCGATCAGGAAAAGCTTTGTGGTGTGCTCTCTGGTGGTGAACGTAACCGTCTGCATCTGGCTATGGCACTGAAGGAAGAAGGTAATGTGTTGCTTCTCGACGAGCCCACCAATGATATCGATGTCAACACCCTTCGTGCGCTCGAAGAAGGTTTGGAGGACTTTGCCGGCTGTGCCGTGGTCATCAGTCACGACCGTTGGTTCCTCGACCGTATCTGTACGCATATCCTGGCCTTTGAAGGCGATTCGAATGTGTTCTTCTTCGAAGGTTCCTATTCGGAGTACGAGGAGAATAAGCAGAAGCGCCTGGGTAAGGAAGAACCTAAGCGCGTGCGCTATCGTAAGCTGATGGAAGACTGATTATAATCGTCTGTTTGCAGTATTATATTCGAATTTGAATGGCACGAAGCCCTGATAAATAGATTTTCTATTTGGGGGTTCGTGCCGTTTCGTTTTTAGTTGTAGATGTTTGTAGCCATGTTTCTTTAAAAAAGTCTTTCTCTTCTTGAAAAAATGTAGTGTAGATGTAATATTTATATGGATTATATTCTTTATATTTGCAGGAAGAAACATAAATTAATGTTTAATTAACATGATCTATTAACTAAAAACGGAATTATGAAAAGAAATCTAATTCATTTCCTGTTGATTGCAGTAATGTCTGTGTGCAGTATGTCTGCTTTTGCTCAGACCACTACAGTGAAAGGTCAGCTTGTAGACTCTGAGACAGGCGAGCCGTTGGTTGGTGCTGCCGTTATGGTAGAAGGTACCACGCAAGGTTCAGTGACCGACATTGACGGTTATTTCAAGCAAGCGGTTGCTCCCAATGCGACTTTGGTTTTCAAGTATGTGGGTTATAAGGACCTGAAACAGAAAATTACTCGTAAGGGTGCTTCTGTAGACTTGGGCGTTATTCAGATGCATGCCGATGCGGTGATGCTGAAAGACGTGGTCATCACTTCATCTATTGCCGTTGCGCGCAAGACACCGGTTGCTGTATCTACAATTGATCCTGTTTTCATAGAAGATAGACTTGGATCGCAAGAGTTGCCTGAAATCCTGAAGTCTACTCCGGGTGTTTATGTGACTAAAGACGGTGGTGGATATGGAGACTCCAAGATAAATATTCGAGGTTTTAAATCGGAAAATGTGGCTATGATGATTAATGGCGTTCCTGTCAATGGAATGGAAAATCAGAAAGTTTACATGAGCAATTGGTCCGGCTTGTCTGATGTTGCCAGCAGTATCCAGGTACAGCGAGGTCTTGGTGCCAGCAAGGTCGCTTCACCTTCTGTAGGTGGTTCTCAGAATATTATCACGAAAACAACCGATGCTAAAAAAGGTGGCTTTGTTTCTTATGCGATGGGTAACGACGGTTATAGCAAAATAATGTTTAGCGTTTCCTCTGGATTGACGAAAGATGGATGGGCTTTTACCTTGTTAGGAGCCAAGGATACGCGTAACGGATATATTCAGGGAACGGAATCTGAAGGATATACTTGGTTTGCCAGTTTGGCAAAGCGCATTAATGATAATCATCAGTTGTCATTAACCGCATTCGGATCACCTCAGTGGCACAATCAGCGTAACAGTGCAAATGGTTTGAATATTAAAGAATGGCAGCGAGTAAAACAATATATGGGTGAGAAGAGCCCTTACCGTTATAATTCGACCTTCGGTTATCGTAACGGGCAGGTTTATAATTCTTCACGCAATGCCTATCATAAGCCTCAGATTTCGTTGAACCATTTATGGCAGATTGATCATAAATCAAGTTTGAGTACTGCATTATATGCATCTATTGGTCGTGGCAACGGTTATAGCGGAACGGGAGTTACCGGTTATAGTAGCAGTTGGTATGGAACAGCAGTGGATGGTACGGTAAATACCCAATTTCGCAGACCGGACGGAACATTCGATTATGATGCTGTTGAAGAACTGAATGCAAGCAGTGAAGATGGTTCAAAAATGATTATGAGCAAGTCAATGAATAATCACTTCTGGGCTGGTGTAATTTCAACTTACACTACTAAAATTGGAGATTACTTTGACTTCTATGGTGGAATTGACTATCGTTATTATAAAGGATTACATCAAAATGTAATTGTTGACCTTTTTGGAGGCAACTATTATGTGGATTCATATAATCGTAAGGCCGTACTTCCCGGGAACAATCCTGTAGGTGGTAATCCTGCTTATATAAACGAAAAGCTAGGAGTAGGGGATGTAATACGTCGCGACTATGATGGTTTTGTGATGTATGAAGGAGCTTTTGCTCAATTGGAGTATAATCGCGAGAAGTTAAGTACCTTTATTTCAGGAGGTATGTCCAATACAAGCTATTGGCGTTACGACCGCATGTATTATAGCAAAGAAAAAGCAGAGTCGACCAAAAAGCATTATTTGGGAGGTAATGTGAAGGGTGGAGCAAACTACAACCTTGATGACAAGAACAATGTTTTCTTTAATTTAGGTTTCATCAGCCGTGCTCCCATTTTCGATAATACATTTATCAATTCACAGAATTCACATGAACGTAATGCGGATGCCAAAAACGAGAAGGTCATTTCGTTTGAGTTGGGTTATGGCTTCCGTAGCCGTATCTTCTCTGCCAATGTGAATGCGTATTATACCCGCTGGACGGACAAGGCCTTGTTCGATAATGGCTCTTTTACAGATGATAATGGCATTACTGAGCATTGGGTAATGAATATGTTGGGAGCAAATGCAAATCATATGGGTGCAGAACTTGATTTCTCATTCCGACCTCTTCGCTGGCTGGATGTAACAGGTATGTTCTCGTGGGGAGACTGGCGTTGGAATGGCGAAGCTACCGGTTTTATGTTGAATAACCAGGGTCAGATTCTGGCAGATTCACGTGGTACGGTTGTAACGGATATGACGAATGTGGAGCAGTATAAATACAGAATCAAGATGGACAATGTACATGTAGGTGGTTCTGCGCAGACTACTGCCGCGTTGGGATTGAATGTCCGTCCGATGAAAGGTTTGCGCCTGAGCATGGACTGGAACTTCTTTGCCCGTAATTTCGCAGACTATGATATCAATGCCAGCCAGGCTACCCAAAAAGAACCCTATGTGGTTAAAGACCCCTGGCAGATTCCTTCATACAGCACATTCGACCTCAGTGCAGGCTATACATTTGATTTTGGTAAACTGCGTGCTACGCTCAGTGGAAACGTATTTAATTTGTTCGACCAGGAATATATTGCAGACGCGCGTGACGGTTCTACTCACGACTGGGATTCGGCTACCCGCGTATTATATGGATTCGGACGTACTTATACTGTAAGATTGAAGTTGAATTTCTAAATCAGACTTGATTATGAAGAAATATATATTATTAGGAAGCATATTCGCTTCGGTATTTATGCTGGGCTCCTGTGATTACAACGAGGATAATTTTCCCGGATATGATGAATATGATACAATAAAGGATATACGTAACGATACTATAACACTTGAGGCCGCTGATTATGCGACTATAGCGAAGCTGCAGGCCAATAAGGATTTAGCTTTGTCTAAAGATCCAGAAGCAGAGTCTTATCTCAAAGCTTTGGAGGCTGTTGGAAAGAATCAGTTCTTTACGGATATGATTCTGCCTGAGGAATTCTTGCCGGCTTATATAGCCAACCGTTTCCCTTATTTGAGTGACAATTCGAAGGTGTTGGTAAACTATCGTTTTGCGCAAGATTTGCCTGCCTATTTGTCCCAGTTGAGTACAGCACGTACTTATCAGTTTGAAACGGAAGACTATAAGAGTGTGTGGGGAGATAAAGTAGATGCAAAATATTTGTCGCCATCTACGATAAGCAAGATTCCCGCCATTCTGAAAGCTGCTAACCAAACTGCAAAACAGGGAGATGTACTCATGGTTGAGTATGCTTTCTCTGAAACGGAGCCAAGTATTGGCGGAGGTGGTGTTACCCCCGAACCTACCTATACTCCTATATCGGAAATTATCGCTGGCGGTGTCGGTGAATATACAGCCAAAGGTACGGTAGTAGGCACTTATGGAAGAGGTTTTCTGCTGAATGATGGGACAGCTTCAATTCTGGTGTATTTGAACAAGCCTGCCAATTATTCGATAGGTGATGTTTTAACCGTAGCTGGTACAACTTCCATTTATTCAGGTTTGTCTCAATTCCCACAATCATCCGAAGTGAAATTGCTGGAACGTAGTAAGACATTTGCCTATCCTACAGCAGTTTCCATGAGTGGCGCTGAAATGGATAAATGGACTGAGAATGCAGCTATCAAATATGTGTCGATTACCGGTAAACTGGTTATTAGTGGTAAGTACTTGAATCTGGAGGTAGAAGGAGCTACGCGTCAAGGATCTATCTCATATCCGGTTGCAGGGTTGGTTGATGAAACCTTGAATGGACAGAATGTGACCGTTACCGGTTATCTTATCGGTTATAGTAAGAGTTTTGTGAATATCATGGCAACGTCTGTTGTTGCTGAAGGAACAGAAAATGCTTATACTCCCATTGGTGTTGTTGCTCTTTCGAATGCAGGTTCATATACAGTAAAAGGATCTGTGGTTGCCACATATGATAGAGGATTTTTACTGAACGACGGTACAGGTTCCATTTTGGTTTATCTGAACAAGAACTATACAGAAAAACGTAAAATAGGTGATATTGTGACTGTGGCCGGGCAGACATCCGAATATGCAGGGCTCAAACAATTTACAGACCAGTCTATCGTTACTCTGATTAAAGAAAGTACGGACTGGGTATATCCCGATTTGTTACAATTGAAAGGGGAGGACATGGATGCATATTTGGAGTCTCCTTATGTGGCTTATGTAAGTTATGAAGGAGTCCTGAAGATTGATGGATTCTATTACAACATAACAATAGAAGGTGCAGAAAAAGCTATAGGTAGTTTGTCTTATGTACCGGAAGGAGTTGTAGATAATACCTTGAATGGAAAGAAAGTACGTGTGGAAGGTTATTCTATCGGTGTGAGTGGTGGACGTTATGTAAATACAATGGTTGTTTCTGTAGCAGATGCTTCTACCGCTGTTACCAAATCAATGTTGGCTACCCGTGCTGTAATAGAGCCCAATACTTATGCTGTATATCAGTTTAATGGAAGTGCTTGGAATGAGTATGAACCTGAAGATGAAACCGTCAGCCTGGCTGTCATGCAACCTGCTGATTATAAACCATTGGGCTATAATTCTATTAGCAATCCATCGGAAGTGCTTCCAATCTATCTGAAGAATTGCTGTCCGTATGCCCAAAGTGGAGACAAGAAGGCTGTTGTTTACTATTATTATGCTGATAAGGTAACTTCAGTAGCTGCATCAGAGTATACATTTGACGGGGCAGTTTGGGTTGAAACAGTCAATTCAGTTCCTGCTGCAATGATGTTTATGCAGGTAAACAACAGCTGGAAAGAGGCGGTAGAATATTATGCCAATACTTTTGCCGGCGAATTACATGGAGATGCTGTTATTGTAGATGTAGAATTGGGGGGCAAAGATTATGTTTGGAGTACCCTTGCTACCTCGGCCCATATTCAGGCTTCAGGATATTATCAACAAAATAGGGTAACGGAATCTTGGTTGATTACGCCAAAAATTAATTTGACAGAAGCGATAGCTCCTAAGATGGTATTCGAGGCTGCCATTTCTTATTTGTACTCTGGTAAAATAACTGATCATATCCAAGTCTGTGTATCTACTGATTATGTTCCTAATGCTGAAAAAGCAAAAGAGGCTGTACAAGCTGCCAAGTGGGATGTCATTTCGTTTGACAAGTGGGTGAGCGGCAGTACATTCGAAGAAATGCAGGCTGATATGGCCGCTTACAAAGGGCAGCAAATTTATGTGGCATTCAAGTATTCAAGCAATACAGAATGTGCTCCTACACTCAAATTGAAGAATTTTGCAGTCAAGGAATAACGGTAAATAAATGAAAGAATCCATGAAAAAGATTTCTTATTTATTATTTATACTGATAAGTGTTTGTTTCGGAGGGTGTAATCCCTCCGAAACTGACCCTTATGGGTATATTGCAACTACTGTTAACGGTTCGTCTACCTTTGTTCTGAAAGGATATGAAAATGCCAGTGAGGGATATAATGTGTTCAAGACTGGTAATATTGATTATCCATTTTATATCCAGCAGAAGAAGTTTGTCGGAAAAGCATGGACATTTGTGCTTGCGTCTGAAACTGGCTTGGATAAGATGACACAAGTTCCATCGGCTGATCAATGGATACGGGAACTGGATATTGTAAACGGAATGTGTTTTTGGGCTCGTTGCCAAGGGTTGACTCAGTACGATTTTCTGAAAATTCGAGTAGCTTATGTGATGGGCAACAATGTCGGCCTTGAATATGTGTCGGCAGGCAGTGAAGAACATGACCTGAATAAAAATGATAATGCCAATGTGATTGTAGATGGAAAAACATCTTTGACGGCATTACAGACGCCCCATTATTCGGGTGAGGATTATTATGTAGACTATTATGTAAATGAAGCCGACAAGCAAATCTTGAATTTTGCTCTTCAATGGAATGCAGAAAAAAAGCATGCGGCATGGGTAGCTTTCAGTTTTGACGAACTTACTTGTCAGGATTTGGTGAAACGTAAAAATGAATGGGAGCAAGTAGATCCTAATCTTCCGATAAATGTGCAGGTGAATGAGTCTATGCATCGGAACGATGGATTTGATAAAGGACACCTTTGTGCATCAGAGGATAGGGTTTATAGTGAAGCAGCCAATAAGCAGACATTCTACTATAGTAATATAAGCCCTCAATTGAATGAACTGAATACAGGATTTTGGCAATCATTGGAAAATAAGGTACGTAGTTGGGGACGTTCTGTTCCAAATACTTATGATGAACTATTTGTAACGAAAGGTGCTTCTCTGAATGATTTGTTGATAAACTTTATCGGAACGCCTGTGTACGATTCGCCTCAGACACCTAAAACTGATGGAAATGGATTTACTGTCAATGGACTGGCTTGTCCTAAATATTATTTTATGGCTGTCCTTTCAAAGAAAGGGGAAATTTATCAAGCTATTGGTTTCTGGGTAGAACATAAAGAAGGATTACCTAAAAATCCTTCTGTGGAGGAGCTGAAGGCATGTGCCCTTAGCATTGACGATTTGGAAAAGAAAACAGGTATTGACTTTTTCTGTAATCTTCCTGACGTCATAGAGAATGCTGTCGAGAGTTCATGGAAGGAAACAGACTGGACCTGGTAATCGGAGTGTGATAACACTTGCTGAAACAAACAATCCCTGGTATCTTCGGTAAAGAAAGATGCCAGGGATTATTCGTTTGATGCAATGGGCTACTTGTTTACTACATGGATGGGCTTTCCTTCCATATATGCTTTCAGATTGTCCAGCGCAATTTGCATGAGGCGTTGGCGGGCTGCCGTGCTGGCCCAGGCAATGTGCGGGGTGATGTAGCAGTTACGGGCGGTGAGCAGCGGATTGTCAGAGCGGGGAGGTTCTTGTGAGAGAACATCGACGCCGGCGGCATAGATGCGTCCGCTGTTCAGTGCGTCGGCCAGATCTTGCTCGTTGATGAGTGGTCCGCGTCCTGTGTTGATGAGGATGGCGGTGGGTTTCATCAGGCTGAGGCGACGTGCGTTGACCATCTCGCGAGTCTGCTCGGTGAGGGGGCAGTGCAGGCTGACGATGTCGCATTCGGCAAACAGCTCGTCCAGCTCCATCTTCTTGATTTCGGGCGGCAGCTGGAAGTGTGACTTGGAGGTATAGGCATGCACCTCCATACCAAAGCTGATGGCGATACGTGCGGTTCGCATTCCTGTGTTGCCCAAACCTACGATACCTATCTTTTTGCCGGCCAGTTCGATGAGCGGTGTATCCCAGAAACAGAAGTCGGGACTATTGGTCCAGCGGCCTTTGTGGACTTCTTCCGAGTGATGTTGTACTTGTTGGGCGATGTTCAATAGATGGGCAAAGACCATTTGAGCGACAGAGTCGGTGCTGTAGGCTGGAATGTTGGTGACGATGATGCCGCGTTCTTTGGCAGCTGCCGTATCAACGATGTTGTATCCGGTAGCCATGACGCCGATGTATTTCAACCGGGGCAGGGCAGCCATGTGTTCACCTGTTATGACGACTTTATTCGTCAGGAGTATGTCGGCCTCTTTGGCACGTTCCAATAGTTCCGAGGGAGCAGTGCGGTCGTAGACAGTGCATTCGCCCAAGGTTTTCATTTCATCCCAGGAGAGATCTCCGGGATTGGCGGCATAGCCGTCGAGTGCTACAATTTTCATATGATATTTTTTATATTTAACATAGGTATTCAATAAAATCTTTCAGCTTTATACTTAATAATTAAAAGCGTTCTTTTCCCCAAAGCGCCTGCATCCGTTCCTTATGTTTGGCTTCCGCTGCATTCTCCTGTGGATGCCAGATGCTGTGGTCTTTCAGTTCGTCGGGCAGGAACTGTTGGCGGACGAAGTGGCCCGGATAGTCGTGGGCGTACTTGTAGTCTTCGCCGTAGCCCAGCTGCTTCATCAGTTTGGTAGGGGCATTGCGTAGATGAAGGGGAACAGGCAGGTTGCCGGTCTGTCGAACCAGCTCCAAGGCGTCGTTGATGGCCATGTAGGCTGAGCTGCTCTTGGGGCTGGTGGCAAGATAAATGGTGGTTTCGGCCAAGGGAATACGGCCTTCGGGCCATCCTACCTTCATCACGGCGTCAAAGCAGGCGTTGGCCAGGAGCAGGGCGTTGGGGTTGGCCAGTCCGATGTCTTCCGAAGCGGAGATGACCAGGCGGCGAGCAATGAAAGCGGGGTCTTCGCCGCCTTCCACCATGCGGGCCAGCCAGTAGATGGCCCCGTCAGGGTCGCTGCCGCGGATGGATTTGATAAAGGCGGAGATGATGTCGTAGTGCATCTCGCCGTCCTTGTCGTAGGCCAGCGGGTTCTGTTGCAGGCGTTCGGTCACCATGTCGTCGGTGATGACGACGGTGCCGTCTGTTTCCGACTCGACAACCAGTTCCAATATGTTGAGCAACTTACGGGCGTCTCCTCCGCTGTAGCGCAACATGGCGGTAGTTTCCTTCAGCTCGATGTGACGTTCACGCAGGATATGGTCGGTGGTCAACGCTCGCTGTAGCAGTTCCAGCAGGTCTTCCTTTTCGAGAGACTTCAATACATAAATCTGGCAGCGCGACAGCAAAGGGCGGATGACTTCGAACGAGGGATTTTCTGTGGTGGCGCCGATCAGTGTCACGATGCCCTGTTCGACAGCACCCAGCAGCGAGTCCTGCTGCGACTTGCTGAAACGGTGGATTTCGTCAATGAAAAGGATGGGGTTGGCCTGGGAAAAGAACCGGTTGTTCTTGGCACGGTCGATCACGTCGCGCACGTCTTTTACGCCGCTAGTCACGGCGCTCAGAGTATAGAACGGGGTTTCCAGCTTGTTGGCAATGATTTGTGCCAGTGTCGTCTTACCCACTCCCGGAGGTCCCCACAGGATGAAGGAGGAGATGCGTCCTGCATCGATCATTTTACGGAGCACTGCTCCCGGTCCGACCAGATGTTTCTGGCCGATGTATTCGTCTAATGTCTTGGGCCGAAGCCTTTCTGCCAGTGGTTGCACGTTTGTTTTATGGATTAAAATATCATCAGAATCATGAAGCGGATACCGTCTTTTTTCACGCCGGGAATGTCGGTGTAGGTGAGACGCCGCACGTATTCGATGTGCAGCAACTTGAAGATATTATAGATACCTACACTGGCCTCCACGTAGGGCGTCTTTCCCATGACGTAGCTGGTAGGCATACCGTTGCGGGTCGGGAAGAGGAAGAGGTCGGGATCGTTGCTTTTGTACGGATTGTTCTTATCGGTCAGTGTACCCCACAAGCCACGGATGCGGAACATCTCACGCCATTTCAGTTTCTTCAGCAAGGGGATGCGGTTGAAGAGCTTGCCGTTCATGTCGTAACTCAGCGCCAGCGAGCCGTAGCGGTCATTCAGAAACTCCATGTTGTTGATGAGTGAGAACGATTCGTTGTGCTGGGTGATGTATGACAGGTTGGCCATGGGCAGGTTCAGGAACGGGAATGGTACCTTGTTCCACTGGGCACCCGCACGGGCTGTGATGTCGATCTTTCCCCAAGAACCGAACCAGAAACGTTTGCGCAGGCCTATTTCCGTGAGGTTGAAGTTGTATTCACCTCCCAATATGCCTTTGAAACCGACTGTATGCGAGAGGGTGAACTGAGGAGCATCCAGCGATACGGGTACACGACGCTGCTTGGTATTGACAAATGTTTCGCCCGGGGCATAACGCAGGGTTACACCCAGTTCAGTAGTGGTGATATCATGGACCAGCGTATTGTTTTCGCCCAATACACCGGGAGTCTCACCGTCGTTGCGCCAGTATTGCAGGATGCCGGCCGGCTGGTCGTTGCGGTGGCGTAGCATGGCTTTGACGGAAAAACCGGTATTTGTTTCCAATTCGTAGTTGAGGGTAGCGTCACGGATATAGGACATCTGGTCGACGGTTGTCCATTTCCAGCCTACGAACATGTTATCCTTGTCTGTTTCCAGGTATTTGTCCATAGGCGACATGACATCGTAGGTGTATTTGAAAGACAGATAGTGTTTAGGAAACTCCCACAACACATATTCGCGTTTGTTGAACGAATAGGCCACCTGGCCGGAGTAGAACCACTTCTTGTCACGTGTACCATACGCACCATATCCACTGAAGTTCCAGTGGGGATGCAGATTACCGGTTGTCATACCACTGAGACGGAAACGGGCTCCGTTCACGTAGTTGCTGGTGATGATGGTATTGATAGGGCCGAAGTCAAACTTACTGGGATGGTCTTTACTACCGGTTTCCACGAAGTTCTCGATCAGTGCCTTGGCGCCGAAGATGATGATTTTGAATCCCGGTATCTGTTCAATGCGGTTCATGAAGAGGTCCATAGTACTCTCTTTCTTTGTGAGGGGGACCTGACGCACTTCTGCCCAATACTCGTCGCTCTTGGCCAGCATGTTGGCCTCTTTGATAACTTTTCCTTTCAGGCGGAAGAGACGGGGTTCTATTTCGTCAAAGTTGTACTTTGAGTATTTAGTTGTGCGTTGTACTTCCAATCCCTGTATACCTTTCATTAAGGCCAGTTCTACGGTCATATCGTCGTCGGTCAGTACCCAATTGCTGTCGGGCAGCTGTTCGAACTGTTGTACGATGTCCAGACTTTCAACGAAGTTTACGCCTGTTTTTTTAGGCAGGTTCATGGTACATTTTTTTACGGCATAGGTCGAGTCTTTCACTACATACAAATGGCCTGTAAAGCCGAAGTCCTGCGAATTGTTGGGGACGAACGTCAAGTGTACACATTCATGCTGGTCTACCATGAGTGTATCCATCAGGTAATATCTGTAGAACGAGATGGCTCCTCGCCCGATGGGGCTTACGAAGCGGCGTTGCAGCAGGCGGATGTCGTCGTCGTAGATGTTGACGTCCGAGAAAACATCGTTCAGGATCGTACCCAGCATGTCGCCCGTACTGAAGAATTCTTCAATACCCGTCGAGTTCATACCTTCGATGATGGTTTTCTCGCTGCGTGGATCTTTGCGGTAGATGGTTCGCGAAGCTGTCTCTTTGATGGAGATGGGCAATATTTGCTTGCCGGTTTTAGGCGATGTTTCTACCTGATCCTTGAAAAAGGAGAACTTCTTGTACAGTCCTTTTTCCATCTTTTCGGGGGTGACATCGTTTAGCGACATCTTCATCTTTTCGTACTTCTGGTATTGGTAGAAGTCGTTTTCTTCCAGTTTCAGCTGTTTCTTGTGCTCGATGACTTTACGCATAAAGTCCACAGCCGGATTGTTCTTACGGGAGTATTTTTCTCTTTTGGGTTTGACTACTACTTCGGACAACATGATGTCGTCGGGCGACATTTTGACATTCAGTACTTTCTGTCCGGGTTTGATCTTGACTTTCTTGGTGACGTAACCGATTGTAGAGAAAGTCAGTTCGTCCCATCCCTTGCGGGTCTCTACCTTGTATTCTCCGTCTCCGTTGGTAATGGCTCCCACGCCTTTGCCTTCGTACTGGACAGTGACATACAACAAGGGTTCGTTGGTGATTGAATCTGTAACGGTACCTCTGATTTGGGCGGATGCTCCTGCTGAATGGGCGAAAAGGAGCACTGTCAGAAGAATGAGAGTTGTATATAATTGCTTCATATCTATCATAATCGAACTGCAAAGTTAGTAATTTGCAAGCAAATAAGAAGCAAATTTTGATTATTTGGGAATTGAGAACTAAAAATATGGAAAAATTGAAAACTATTATTTAGTTTTCATCCTCTTCTTAGTCCTCAATTCCGGACAGGTATAGTCTGTTATTTTGTAAGCAGGACTTGTACGATACGTTCTGCCGTACGGCCGTCCCAACGTTCGGGTAGGGTACTGTGCTTCCAGTCGCCTTTTAGCATTTTTTCCAGTGAGGCCGAAAGAGCAAACGTGTTTTCACCTACCAGTTCGTTGGTTCCGATACGCCAAGTTTCAGGGTGTTCGGCATACGTATTCAGCGTGATGCAGGGTACGTCGAGGAAGGTGGCTTCTTCGGCGATGTTGCCCGAGTCGGTCACAATACCTTGTGCCTGGTTGATGAGGAATCCGAAGTGCAGATAGCTTTGCGGCGGCAGGATATGCAGGTTGGGGGCACTGATGCCAGTGGCTTGAATGGCTTGCTGTACGTATGGGTGCAGGGGGGCTACGACGGGAACCCCGCCGGCTCTGTCGAGAATTGTTTGTAGCAGGGACTGGAGAACCTGGCGCTGTTGCAGCAGCTCGTGTCGGTTCAGTGTGAGCAGCAGGTAACAGCCTTTCTTCAGACTGAGCGTAGAGAACCACAAGGGCTGGAGCAGGCGGTGGCGGTTGTAGCGG
>ENA-OOXJ01001659-OOXJ01001659.1-human-gut-metagenome-genome-assembly--contig:-NODE-1659-length-13436-cov-3.482101_pt1 | contig 13436 bp, 16 predicted proteins | sample MGYA00241587_ERZ501343 | MGnify/ENA primary metagenome ERZ501343 (study PRJEB25962, sample SAMEA2042918) | human gut metagenome | biome: human gut; feature: human-associated habitat; material: faeces... | reverse complement strand
GTTTTTTCAAGACTTTAGTCTGCTGGGCGCGCAGCGGCCAGCTTTAAACCACCCGCTACGCGGGTGGAGACAAACGGCTTTACAAAGCCACCCCTCCGACCGATATTGACGATTGTTCAGGCCGTCAAGAATTCGAGTCGAAGGGGTGGTCGCCATGGCCCAGAAGGCCTACAGCCTTTCCCACACGAAGTGGATGTGCAAGTACCACATCGTGTTCACGCCGAAGTATAGGCGCAAAGTGATCTACAACCAAATCAGGAGCGACATAGGGGAGATCCTCAGGAAGCTGTGCGAGTACAAGGGGATCGAGATAATCGAGGGGCACCTGATGCCCGACCACGTGCACGTGCTGCTGGCGATCCCGCCGAAGTACAGCGTCGCGAGCGTCATGGGCTACCTGAAGGGGAAGAGCTCGCTGATGATATTCGACAGGCACGCCAACCTCAAGTACAAGCTCGGCAACAGGAAGTTCTGGGCGGAGGGCTACTACGTGTCCACCGTCGGCCTGAACGAGGCGACGATCGCCAAGTACATCAGGGAGCAGGAGTCCCACGACATCGCGCTGGACAAGCTGAGCGTGAAGGAGTACGAGGACCCCTTCAAGAGGGGGTGATCCCGCCGGTTCGACCGGCGCGCCACGGGTCAAGATGCACTAGGCCTGGACGAAGTCCGGGCCCGCGCCTTTAGACGCGAGCCCGGGGCCCGTGGGTTATACCCTAAGAGCAAACCACCCTTTTTAAGGGTGGTTCTGATTGCGTGCCATGGGTGCTTGTGCACCGTGGTGTATGTGGTGCATGCAAACCAGCTACGCAATCTCTCAAGCTGCTTGGCTGGGATAATTGTTTGCTGGTACGTTTTAAAGTGCTTTCAATTACCGAAGCAACGCCATCAATTTATTTCTAATTAATGCTGACCGGCAGATTGCTTTTGCTCGCAAGGGATCGCTCGGGGTGGTATTCAAATTGTACTCACGACGTTTTGAGTATCGATTGGCTGGTGTTTATAGACGTCGGAAATGGGCGCTGACTTCGGGGATTTCGTTATCGCATATTGCATCTAACCCAAATAGAGGCGCTCTTCATTAGGCGTAATGCAAATGAGGAGCGCCTCTGGGCTATTGCTTGCTGTTGGTGCAACGCCGTCCAATGCGTGCCTTGGGTGGATGCCCGCCAAGCAGGCTAGGTTTGTCGTAAGCGGAGGCGACGTGGGTGCGGGCTCGTGGCCGTGCACGAGCTATTGGTTTTACGGGTTCTCGACGCTTGCGCCGGTGGATGGTATGAGCGCGTTGTGGCGCACGGCGTGGATGTAACACGCGTTCAACTCGCACTCGGCGCTGAAGGAGGCCACGGTCGGCACTTCGTGGGAGCTGTCGTTGAGCGGTGCTACCGTTTCGGGCACGTTCCGTAGCCCCAAGGTACTTATGAGCGGAAATGGGAGCAAATGAAGCTCGGGCATCAGCTTCGCGACGACGGGGGTGGACGCCGTGGGGACGTCGGGGCATCTGATGACAGGCCAGTTGGTTGGATATGCCGAAAAGACGAACGAGCTGAATGTGAGAGTGCGTACAATAGCCTAAACGGGAGTCATAGTGAAAGTGTGGATACTGTGAGACACGTATTCAAGGTCAAAAAGCTCGGCTGGGGCGATGATAAGACCGAGGGTGTTTGGTTCGATGCTGACCACTACACCAAAGAAGAGGCTGAGGCGGAGTTCAAGCCTTATCAAGGGGTTACTCAGAGAGGTTATGACTACACTGGGTACGAGTATGATGGGGAACGCTATCACCATTACACCTACCTTGGTGAATTCGAGGATGATGATATGCCTACCAGTGATGCCGACCTTTGGAATCGAAAATAGGCCTTTTCCTTCTATATAGCCATCGGTAGCTCCGGCGCTTTGCTGTTGATTGCTTTTCGCTCTCCCCTATTAAAGAACAAAGCGGAGCAACGAGAAGTGCGCTTCCTTTGTGTTGTGGCTTGATGGCCTTGTGGTAGTTCCAGCATGTTTGAGGCATATTGGTGAGCCGGTACATGGCGTCGCGGCTGATGCGCAGCATCGCGCACGCCTCGTCGGCGCCGAATATCGCGTTGGTCGATGCGATGAGCCTCACCTGGCTCCTGCTAATGCTCTTGGTCATGGTCGTCCTCGAGCTCCTTTCGTCTCGAGGCCCCCTCGCGTGCCCGGCGCGGGCGGCTCCCGGGGCGGTCGCCGCCGTCATTTCCTGCCGCTCCTCGACTCGATGTAGGCGTCCACTGACGCCCTCGACACCAGGAGCTTCCTGCCGAGCCTGTACGAGTCGATCTCTCCCGACCAGATGAGGTCGTACGCCTTGTTTCTGCTCGCCCTCATGTACTCCTGCATCTCGATCACCGTCATCCATTCGTCGCGGCCCTGGTTGTTCTCGGGCGCGGCGCATTCGGCTGCGCGTGCCATGGTTCCTCCAATCTTCCCGTGCGGCACCGTGCGGGCACCCCGCGCGGCACCGTGTGCCTTTTCGTCTGCGCGACGATTGAACCGCCTGATGACGCGTCGCGCGCACGACGGGGACGGAGACGGGTCGAGGTGGGTCGAGCTGGTCGGGCCTCCACGAAACGGCCATGAGCCGCATGCCTTAGCTGCGAGCTAAGTCCCTGAAAAGTAAAAGGCGCCCATGCGGGCGCCTGCCTAGGAGCGATGTTCGTTCGGTTGTGTTTGGAATGCTCGTATTCCGCGGTGCTGTCGTCCGGGGTCCGGCATCTGTCGTTCGCCTCTTCTGTCGTGTTTGCTGTTGCGTATTCTGCGAGCGACCTTTCGCGGACCTGCCGGCCCGTTGCCCCAGGTGCACCCGGGTAAATGGTACCCATCCGTTGGGACACGGACATTGCGGGAGGGCTTTCTGGGCAAGCTGGGATGGACGAGCGGCGGGGTTCTAAATGTAATAATTCGAGCTAGAGGGCCTTGTGCTCTATTTTGCAAAACGCGAGGGACGCAATCAACTCGACGATTTCCCCGAACCCTTTCTGAACCAATGGGGAGCGAATGCGGAAGCCATTGAGGCATGCAAGAAATAGGGGCAAAAAATAGGGCAGAATCGCTTTCACGATCCCGCCCCGCAAACCCGAGGGTTTCTAACTGGAACCTATTATGCAGCTAAGTGGCGTCTTATCAACACCCCCCCCGCGTAACAGACTCCATTGTCGGTAAACGCTCCGCCAAGGGCCGATCGCCTCTCTAGACGAGCTTCTTGCGCGTCTCCTTCAGTATGCCCTTCTTGAAATCGGACCACTTGCCGAAGAACTTCTCGTCCGTCGCGGTGGCGGTGTGCTCCGCGTATTTGATTGCCGTGAGTTCCATGGTGCAGATGTAGTCCGCCGCCTGCGAAAGCCGGTACTCGGAGGGCTGCGCCGATCGGTAGACGACGGCGTCCTTCGACAGCGCGTACTCGATTGCGCGGTGCAGCGACTCGGCGATGGAGCGCTGGCCGTTGTCATAGTAGACCTTGACCATATCGTAGGATTGCAGCTCCGCGAGGTTGTCGAACAGGAAGTTCACGATATCCCTTCGCATCGCCCCCGCGAGCTTGTCGAGCGAGGCGAACTGCTTGGTCGCGTATGCGAAGGTGTGGTACTTTACGGGCATGTGGCGGAAGAAGACGCGGAACGAGCCGAGCATCATCTTGCGCGTCCTCAGGTCGAGCCCCGAGTACTGGTCCTTGCCGTTCATGAGCGGCGACGCATGGAAGGGTATGTCCGGGAGCCCCTTGGCGCGAAGGGCGCCCTCATATGCCGCGATCGAATTCGCGATGTTTTCGGATTGGTCGTGCATGACGACGGTGAGCAGGTAGTGGCGGTCGGAGAGGCCGTCGCTTCCCGACTCGTCGACGAAGATGCTGAGTTCTCGCATTGTTCTCCTGGATAAGAAAAAAGCCGGGGAAAACGTCCCCGGCACTTGGAAGCCTTCCTAACGGAAAACCAATTACCTTATATCATGTACTGTCCGGAAATTCAAGGGAGCTCGAGGCGTTTCCAGACGTCGGCGGAATCTCAAAGCCCGCTCGCCAACTCATGGGCAAGCCACCTGAGACTACTCACTTTACCCGCGGACGACGAAGAGCTGCGACCTGCGGTTTTTCAACCAGCATGAAAGCCGCCCGCGTTAATTCACTTGCGATTGCAGCTGGCGGCTTGCGGGCAAAAGGGCGATTGAGTTTCAAAACGGGCGTTTTCGGCAATATTGAGCTTGCAAAGGCGTCCCGCCGCGCCCTTTGGGACAAAAACAAAAACTCAAAGCCCTGAGTTTGAAAAAAGTTTTTAGAGTTGTCCCAGCTTTTGTCCCCAAAGCCGACGAAACGCGACATGGTGTCACCTGGCGGCACTCGGCTCGAGGCGGCACCGAAAACTGGGTGCAACTGGAGTGACGGAACGCTAGAACCGAAGCCATCGAGTGGGAGTAGGCTGACAGGGTCAGCGAAACACAAACCACCAGGTAGAAGCTCCTTACGTTCCCGTGAGGAGCTTCTTTTTTGCGAAGTTTGGTGCAAAAGTGGTTTTGGAGATGGCGAGAGACAACTTTTATTCAGAAGTGAGCGTCAGCCCCTACAAGAGGGACGGTAAGCAAGTCGGATGGAAGGGAACTCTCCACTATCACGACATGGGCGAGCTGGATTTGTTCGGCAAACCCAAGAGGAAGACAACGTCCAAGGCAGCTTCTTGCCAAGGGGAAGAGAGCGGCCACGGCTGAGCTTAAGCAGTGGCGCGATGACATGGAGAAAGAGGTCGAAAGCCCCGAAACGCACGATTCGGCGCGGGCGGATCGGGACCCACCGTCGATCTAGAGGCACTCGGTCAGAATCTGGAACACCTCGCTGCGCTCCAGTTTCTTGGCGCAGCCGCCGGTGAGCACGCAGGTGCCCGCAACCCTGTGCAGCGTCTCGTCGGACGCGTCGGAGCCCATCTCGGCGAAGCTCGTGGGAAGCCCCATCTCGCCGATGAACGTCTGCAGGCGGTCGATGCCCTCGAGCGCCACCGTAAGGTCGTCTTTGCCCTTGGCGTCGACGCCCCACACCTCGCGCGCCCAGCGGGCGAACTGCGCGGGCGCCTCGGGGGCCAGGTGGCGGTAGAGCGCAGGGTGGATGACCGCGAGGCCCATTCCGTGGTTGGTGTGGGTGTACGCGCCGTACTGGTGCTGGATCATGTGCGCCTGGAAGTCCGTTGACTTGCCGATCTTGAGCACGCCGTTCTCGGCCATGGCGGAGTCGTATACGAGCTCGCTGAGCGCCTCGAGGTTCTGATTGTCGTCTGCGATGATCCGCATGTTGCGGATGACGTTACGCTGGATGGCGAGGTTGATGTCGTCGGTGACGTTGCGTCCGCGCGGGCTTCCGAAATAGCTCTCCATGCAGTGCGAGAGCGTGTCGAACGCGCCGCTCATGAACTGCGCGTGCGGTACGGTGAGCGTGAGCGCCGGGTCGAGCGCCGCCCACATGGGCATCGCGCCCACGAAGGCGCCCTTCACGTGCGTCTCCTCGTTGGTGATGACGGCGCCGTTGTTCTGCTCGGCGCCCGTGCCGGAAAGCGTCACGATGCAGCCCATGGGGATGAACGAGCTCGGCATCTTACCGTCGGCGTGCTCGAACGTCTCGATGTCCTCGTCAAGCATCGCCTGCGCGGAGACCACCTTGCAGCAGTCGAAGACCGACCCGCCGCCGACGGCGAGAATGAAGTCGACCTGCTCCTCGCGTGCGAGCGCGGCGCCTTCCTGGCACTTCTCGTAGGTGGGGTTGGGCATGATGCCCGCAAAGTCCACCACGCGCTTGCCGGCGCCCGTGAGCTTCTCGACTACGTGGTCGTAGACGCCGGTCCGCTTGACCGAGCCTCCGCCGTAGGCGAGAAGGACGGTCTCTCCCATGCTCTCCATCTCGGCGTCGAGTGCTTGGTCCACTGCGCCCTCGCCGAAGTAATTCTTGACCGGGTAGTCGTATGTGAATGAGTTCATCGTTGTTCCTCCTTGTCAAAGAAAGGGAGCGGGCCTTCTCCGCGCTAGACGTTGCGGGCCAGCCCGCAGATCATTTCGACGGTCTTGGGGTCGTGATGGCTGAAGAACGCGCTCTCGTGCTCGTCAAGTGCGGCGATCTGCGCCATCTCGTCGTCGCCCAGCGCGAAGTCGAAGACGTCGAAGTTCTGCTCCATGCGATCGCGGTGCGTGCTCTTAGGGATGCAGACCACACCGCGCTGCAGCAGCCAGCGCAACACGACCTGGGCGACCGTCTTGCCGTGCGCCTCGCCGATGCGAGCGAGGACCTCGTTGCGGAAGAGGCCGTTTCTGCCCTCCGCAAAGGGCGCCCAGCCCTCCATGGCCACCTCCTTGCCGGCCATGTACTCCTGCGCCTCGCGCTGCTGGAAGAACACGTTGCACTCGACTTGGTTCACGGCGGGGGCGATGCGGTTGAACGAGATGAGGTTTGCGAGGTGATCGGGGTAGAAGTTGGCTGTCCCTATGGCGCGGATAACGCCCTGCTCGTAGAGCTCCTCCATGGCGCGCCACGCGCCGAAGACGTCGTCGAACGGCTGATGGGTGAGGTAGAGGTCGATGTAGTCGAGCCCCAGTCGCTTGAGCGACGCGTCGAAGCCGCGCTTGGCCCCCTCGTAGCTCGCATCCGACATCCACAGCTTGGTCGTCACGAACACCTCGTCGCGCGGCAGGCTGCTTGCGCGAATGGCGGCCCCGACCGCCTCCTCGTTGCCGTAGCTCGCGGCCGTGTCGAGCAACCGGTAGCCGACCGAGAGCGCGTCCTCCACGGCGCGCTGGCATTCCGCGGCGTCCGGGATCTGGTACACGCCGAAGCCGAGCTGCGGCATCCTGACGCAGTTGTTCAGGGTGATGTAGTCCATGGTGCCTTCCTTTCTCGCAACTTGACGTATCCAGCGTACGAGGGGCGCCACGCCGGCGGAAGTTTCCGTTGGTGAGGGTTCTATAACGCTGGGGTGCGCACGGGGTTATAACTTGCGGGTTCAGGGCACCGTACCAAAGGGAGCTTCCGCCGAGCGCTCCGCGGTCGTACGGTTGGCGATGAGAGAGCACAAGCCACCGACAGGGGATGTGCCTAACGGAGTTCGATGAACGGGCGGACGTGGGCGCGCGGTCCGGCTTCGCAAACAAATGACGGACATCATAGACAGGGAGAACAGGAATGGACAAGCGCGTTCTGGGAAAGAGCGGCATCGAAGTCAGCCCGCTCGGCATGGGCTGCATGGGCATCACGCACGCGAGCGGAGACCCGATGCCCGACGACGAGGCCGTGAGCGTCATCCGTCAGGCCCACGAGATGGGCTATACCTTCTTTGACACGGCGGAGTGCTACGTTGGCACGTGCGCCGACGGGACCGAGGCACACAACGAGGACGTGGTGGGCAAGGCGCTCGCGCCCGTGCGCGACGAGGTTGTCATTGCCACCAAGTTTGGCGTCACGCACGCCCCGGACAAGACCATCCTCGTGGACTCGCGTCCCGAGGTCATCCGGTCTTCGGTGGAGGGGAGTCTGCGCCGACTGCGCACCGATCACATCGACCTCTACTACCAGCATCGCATTGACCAAAAGGTCGAGCCCGAGGTCGTCGCCGGCGTCATGGCAGACCTCATCAGCGAGGGAAAGATCCGCGCGTGGGGCATCTCGGAAACGACGGAGGAATATCTGCGCCGCGCGGACGCCGTGTGCCCCGTCGCGGCCGTTCAGAACCGCTATTCGATGATGGCACGATGGAATGAAGCCCTGTTCCCCGTGCTCGAGGAGCTGAACGTTGCCTTCGTGGCCTTCTCTCCCATGGCAAATGGCTTCCTGACGGGCGCGTACAGTCATAACACCCGCTTCGAGGGTGCCCAGGATTACCGCGACGGCATGCCGCAGTACACCGAGGAGGGTGAGAGGCGCGCCGAGCCCCTCACGCGATTCGTTCACGAGCTGGCCGGACTGCACGCGGCGACGCCCGCCCAGATCTCCCTTGCCTGGATGCTCGAGAAGAAGCCCTACATCATTCCCATCCCGGGCAGCCGAAAGCCCGAGCGGCTGCTCGAGAACCTCGGCGCCGCCGAGGTCGGGCTCACCGACGATGAGGTTGCCAAGGTCGACGAGCTTCTCGACGGCCTCGACCTCATGGTCTTCGGCGGCCACGCGGTCCGCTAGGAGGCGCGCATGAACGAGCGACCCTACGTCATCTGCCACGTCTTCGCAGGCCTCAACGGTCGTATCGATGGCGCCTACATGTTCGATCCCGCGGCCACCGAGGCACGCGCCGCCTATGGGCGTATGCAGCGGGAGCTCGGGGCTAACGCCGTTGCCTACGGAGCCGTGACCACCAAGGGCTTCGTCGGCGACCGGACGCTCAGGCTCGACGCCTACGACACGGTGCCCCAAGACGACTACGTGGCGCCTCATACCGAGAAGAGCTTCTACGTGTCAATTGATCCCGTGGGGGAGATTGCTTGGCAGGACGGCTCCTATCGCCGGCCAGGATGCCCGGACGCGCACGTCATCGAGGCCCTCACCGAGGCGGCGTCGCCGGCGTATCGTAACTATCTGCGAGAGCACGGCGTCTCATACGTGCTTGCCGGCCCGCGCGAGCTTGACCTTCCTCTCGCCTTGCGCAAGCTGCACGAGCTCTTTGGCATCGAGCGCCTGCTCGTGTGTGGTGGCGGCAAGACGGATATGTCGTTTCTTGCCGCAGGTGTGCTTGACGAGCTAAGCCTCGTTCTCTCCCCGACGGTCTCGGGGGAGCCCGAAACGGCTTCCGTCTTCGACGAGATGCCTCGCTCAGCCGGCGGTTCGCACGCATTCTCGCTCAAGCGCGTCGAGCGCCTTGCCGGCGACGGCCTCCACCTCGTCTATCAAGTGCAGCGATGATGTCGCGCCGTTCGTTTCTGGAGGCTGCCGTGTGGTTGGCCGCTGCGGGTAGCCTTGCCGGCTGCTCGTCGGACGGGACTGCCGGGGTCGCGCGCGGCTCCGCTCCGGGCCCGGTCACGGCGGATACGCCCATCTACGACGTCATCAACAACCCCTTGCTCGATGGCTACGGGCGGCTGCTCCTCCCCACAACGCTCCATCCGCCGACGGAGGATATGACGCTCGATGACCTTCCCGCTTGCCTGCCGTGGTACTCGGAGGTCCATACGAGCACCACGGTCGATGTCGTCAGCTATCTGCTATCTGAGTGCGCAGCGGAACGGACGGTCTTCTACGACATCTACACGGATGCCGAGAAGGCCGCCGACCCCTCGCTCGCCAACACGGGGCTCTTCCGCTTTGCTGCCGAGGGAGTAGGCGGCGCGTCTGCACCGTTTGCCGTGGTAAGCGCGGGCGGCGAATTCGCCTACGTCGCTGCCATGCACGACTCCTTCCCGCACTGTCTGCACTTGGCTCGCGCCGGCAGCAACGGGTTCGCAGTGATTTACCGTCCGGATGCACAGCTTGCCTGCGAGGACCTGGCCCGCGCCGTCTCCTTCATCTTCGAACATGCCGATGAGCTCGGCGTGGACACGGCGGGCTATTCGCTGTGTGGCGGCTCGGCCGGTGCGCGCATGGTGGCATGGGTCGGCGGCTACGGTCCGGCTGCCTTTGGCGCCCCGGCAGGAACGCCCCAGCCCGCGGCGGTCATCATGCAGTACGCCGGCATGAGCGAGCTGACGGATGCTGACCCTGCGACCTACACCTGCGTGGGTGATCGCGACGGCATCGCCAGCTGGCGCACAATGCGGGGACGCATCGACGCGCTCGCCAAGACGGGCGTACCCACGGAGTTTCATGTTTACGAAGGCCTGAGCCACGGCTTTGGCCTGGGTGTCGACGCCGTGGCAGAGGGCTGGATCGACGATGCCCTCGCGTTTTGGAAGGCGCAGCGATGAGGATGACAAGACGTATCTTCCTTGCGGCGGCGGCCGGCGCAACCTCCGCCCTACTTGCCGGGTGCGGCTGGGATAGCACCGGCGAAGAGCAAGGGTCGGACCGAGGCCAGGCGTCGCTCGTCGGCGTTGCGTGAGGGTTGCGGCGGTTGTGTCAGCGATGGAGCCGATACGCCGGTGGTGGCCGGACCACACCCCACGGTTATAAGCTGCCTACGAGCAGGAACTTCTCGCCGGATCTTCTCACGCCTATGGTAAAGGCGGTATCAGACAATACGTAAGGAGTGAGACATATGATTCTCTTCATCAACGGAAGCCCCAACAAGGATGGCAACACGGCGCGCCTGGCGCGCGAGCTCATCGGCGATCGCCCGTACGAGCAGCTGAATCTTGCCGAGCACAAGGTCTACGGCTACGGTCAGAGCTACGACGACGATGACTTCGAGGACGTGCTCGCGCGCATCGAGGCGGCGGACACCCTGGTCGTGGGGTCGCCCGTCTACTGGCACAGCCTCTCCGGCATGCTGCGCAACCTGCTCGACCGCTTCTACGGTCCGGTGTGCGAGGGCAGTATGAGCGGCAAGACGCTCTATTTCGTGTTCCAAGGTGGCGCGCCCACGCGCGAGATGCTCGATTGGGGCGAGTACACCATGAAGCGCTTCGCCGCGCTCTACGGCATGACCTACGGCGGCATGGTCGACAACACGCACGAGGCAAGGGCGCTCTCGAAGAAGCTCGCGTAGTCCCGACTTGCGTAACCCAGTTCGGCGGCGGTGGGCCCGTGAAGACGGAGGCCCACCGCCCCTTTTCGTTCGCCTAGCGTATGATCGGACGGGTGCTGCGGACGACTACCCGCATGAGCAGGGCACCCAGAAGTGCGAAAAGCGCCATGACGCACGTGTGCTCGAGTAGGTAAACCAGTAGCGGGGCGTCGGCGGGGAGCACGAAGGGCATGCGCAGCGTCACGTAATCCCATATATGCAGTGAGAGGAACTCGTAGATGCCAGCGCATGATGCGAGCAGCCACGCGGTAAGCCCCAGCTTCTCAGCAGGTTTCGCTACGTTGCTCGTCAAGCGGTTAAGCGTTTTGGCTGCGTGGAGCCCGGCGTGGAGGGGGAGGATGAGCAGCGCGAGATAGGATGAGCTGAGGTGAGCTGCACGGGCGAGCCCGTCCAGAGGGCGCAGCGCCGGTAAGATACCCGAGAGAACCAGACCGCTCAACGCGAGCAACGCTATAAGGAGCAGAGATGCCGCCGAACACGCTGCGAGAAGAAGGCGTGCGGCGCCCCAGCGCCCCTTCCCGAGCGAGCGGATCCACGTAATGTTGAACCAGAGATGGACGGCGGCCACGACCGTCATGACGACACCCAGAAGCGCATGGAAATCCTCTGGTAGCAGCTGGTAGCACATCTGAACCAGAAGCAGGATCGCAAGTGCCACGTCGACCGTGCGGCGCAGTGTCCTTTGCGCTGCGCCCTTTGCTTGACGCGTCATGAGAACAGCCATCCCATGATGTCCTCGTCATGGGCAAAGAGGTAGCCGCCCGCCCCGTGCTGGCCCGCGTCCGCAGCAAAGCCCCGCTCGGTGAAGTAGCTCGTGGGCTTGACATCGAGCACGACCAGCTCGCTGATGCGCTCCTCGGAAAGCCCGCGAGCTCGATAGGCGGCGCGGATCTCCTCGTACGCCTCGCGCGCGGGCCCGGAGCCGTAATAGTCGTCGTTCTCGCCGATAGCCATATATACGGGAACTTCGGCTGCGGCGAGCGTCTCGATGCCGCCGTCCCAGCGCGAGATGGTGTGAAGCGCGCGGCGGTAGAGCTCGGGGTGCGTTCCCAAGACGATGGAGATGGTCTCGCCGCCGCCCGAGCATCCGCTCAGGTACACGTGGTCCGCATCGATGCTGTAGGCGCCGAGCAGCCATTCGGTGAGCTCCACCACGTCTGACGCCGATTGCTCGCCCCAGTCGTCGAGCTGGGGCGAGGCCACGATCATGTCGGCGATGTAGTCGTTCGCCACGAAGGGGTAGTCCTCCTGAAGATTCGCCCCCACACCCTGGAAGTAGAGCCCCTCCCAGCCGGGGCAGGCCACGTAGAGCGCATAGGGCACGGACCCGTCGTAGGAGTCCGGCACATGGAGCGAGAAGTGCAGCGTCCTGCCCGATGGCGTCTGCAGGGCGTCGTCAACGACGAAGCCGCGGTCTGTCTGCGATCCCTCCGTGAGGACGTAGCCGCCAAGCTCACGGACATCCGCGGCCTCCCCGGGGTCTGAATCGCCACCTCTCGACGCCACCGAATCCTCCACTGCAGAGCATCCGGCAAGAGCAAGGGGCGCCGAGGTGGCGAGTGCAAGGAAAGTCCTTCTCGTGACATTCATGCCCCAACCTCTACGAGCCGGTAACCGCGGCTGCCCAGCCCGATCTTCTCGGCGTGTTCGAGCACGTGCTCACCGCCCAGGCTTTCGATGCGCTTGATGAGGTCGGCCGAGTCGTCGTCCGAGCTGTAGACGAGGTCGACACAGGCCTGATCGAGCGCCACCGGGTCGGCGCTCGCCAGGATCCCGATGTCGGCCATCTTGGCGGGCGCCGGGTGAGAGTCGCAGTCGCAGTCAACGGAGAGGTGGTTCATCACGCTCACGAAGAGCATGTTGCCGTTCGTGGCGTCCATCACGGACTTCGCCGCCTCAGCCATGCACTCCTGGAAGGCGCTCGTGTCGCCGCCCCAGGGGCTTCTGCGGCTCCGGCCGTTCGTGTGGATGAGGCACTTGCCCTCGCGCGACGCCATACCGATGGAGATGTTCTTGAGCGCGCCGCCAAAGCCTGCCATCGCATGACCCTTGAAGTGCGAGAGGACGAGAAACCCGTCGTACTCGGGAAAGTGCGCGCCCACGAGGTTCTCGGTGAGATGGGTGCCGCCCTCGACGGGAATGGAAGTCGAGCCATCCTCGTCCATGATCTGGACCTCGGCGATGTCCGTGTAGCCGTGCTCGGTCGCCACCTCTAGGTGGTGCGCGGTCTCGCCGCGCTCGCCGCCGTAGGCGGTGTTGCACTCAACGATGGTGCCGCCTACGGCGTTCACGAGGTCGGCGATGAGCGCCGGGTCGAGCGGGTTGCTTCCGGGCTCACCTGTGGAGAGCTTCACGCCGATGCGCGGGCCGGTGAGGCTCCGTCCGATGGCGGCGTAGACCGCCTGGATGGCCTGCGCGTCGATGGCGCTCGTGAAGTACACGTCGGGAACCGCGGGTGCGCTCCCCGTCGAAGCCTCTTCGGATGCAGCGTGGTCCTCGTGCGCCGTGTCATCGACCGTGCCCTGCGGCATTGCGCCGCCCGCGCAGCCGACCAGGCCTCCCCCGAGTACCAGCCCGCCCGCAGCGAGCGCGGCAGCCTCGATAAAGGACCTGCGTGAAAGATGACTTACGTGCATAGTTCCTCCTTCTGAATGAATCAAGCCGAGGCCGCAGGCTTTCGGCATGGCGAGAAGCGCATCAGCGGCCGCTGTTGGCCTCTTGCAGCTCGGCAAGGGTCACGTGCTCGTTGCGGAAGCGTGCCGCGGGGTTCTTGTCGCCCGC
>ENA-OOXJ01001656-OOXJ01001656.1-human-gut-metagenome-genome-assembly--contig:-NODE-1656-length-13446-cov-3.374953_pt1 | contig 13446 bp, 8 predicted proteins | sample MGYA00241587_ERZ501343 | MGnify/ENA primary metagenome ERZ501343 (study PRJEB25962, sample SAMEA2042918) | human gut metagenome | biome: human gut; feature: human-associated habitat; material: faeces... | reverse complement strand
GCGGCGGCGTTACCTGCACGGTCACGGTGCCCTCATTCCAATCCGTCTGATCTGTGGACACACCGTACCACCACATTGCCCCGCCGTCCGGCTGGTGGTACAAAACGGCATAGGCCTCTCCCCCATGGAGCGCCATGGGGTAGTTGATCTCCGGGAGCTGGTCACCGGTAGCCGACCACGCGGAAAAGGCGTCGTATCCGCCCTCCACGCGCCAGAACTCGCGGCTGGCGTAATCACTCCAATCGGATATATCCTGCTCTCCGAAGTAGGCGGCTTCGTATGCTTCACCGGCGATGGTCAGTGTGTCCGTGCGGAGCGGCTCCAGCTCCGGTTTTTCTTCCCGCGCCAGATTGGCACAGGTCAGCGTCACCTTGCTGCCGTAGTGCGCCGCGATTTGAGCCGCCATGGAGGGTACGGTGCCGGTCTGGTGATCCATCCCGTTGGGGTCGGCGTGAGCGCCGCCGCAGAAGGCCATCACGCTGACACCGCCCAGTGCGTCGAAGGCGGTGCAGAAATTGGTCGCCAAGGCGTTCTCCCGCTGCACGTCGGCCTTATCGTCTGCGCCGCGCCGATAGTACATGGTGCCCTGCTTGATGCTCCGCTCCACCTCGCGGTATACGTCGGTGTCGGTCTTTCCCTCGTCCTCCAGAAGCTGGCGCGCCTTTTCGCCGGAGGTGGCATACTGATGCTCTATATCAAAGCCGTGGAATATCGTGTCCGGACACGTCTCCTTAATCTGATGGTAAAAATCCGCCACCACCTCCGCATGGAACAGCGTCCCCTCGCAGGCGCCGTACACCATATCCCAATAGGCATCGTCCTCCGCCGCCATCCAGCGGTTCAGCAGCAGCGTGGAGCCTGCGCCCATCTCTATGAACATGTGACGCATCCCCTGACCGTAGCAGGTCTGCCACAGCGCCAGCTCCTTATCCAGGCAGGCGGCGTTGGCGTGCTCCTCTCCGTAAATGAATATCTCCCCTGTGGGCGCACCCGTTTCCGCCGGTGCGCCGCAGGCCGTCAGTCCCAGCAGTGCCGCCAGCAGCAGCGCTGATATCCTCTTTTTCATAGACTGCTCTCCTTCATCGCAGCAAAAAACGCCCTGATGCCATTGCTGACATCAGGGCGAACTAAGCTTTAGTCCGTGGTTCCACCTGAATTTGGATCGCTCCACACTCTCTTGCCGGTAACGGGGCATCCGGCGGGCATTTCCTCCCGCAGCTCCGGGCAGCCACGCCCTTCATCGCCGATAACAGGGAAAGCATAGCATCTTTTCGCCCGCCCGTCAAGGCCTATTTTTCCCCGTCCTCCGTCGCCCTCTCCCGGTAGAGCTGCGGCGCCTCATCGGAGACGGTGCCGTCGCTGTCCACATAGCGCGTCACGGTGTTCCCGCCGCTGCTGTCCTTGGAGAAATCCACCGACCAGCAGCCGGTCTTTACATCGTACCGCCCCCACGCCATGGCGTATGCGCCGTCGTACTGCGCGGCGGCCAGGTCGATGGCCTGCTGCTCCGTCAGGATGCCCCGCCCGATCTGGGCGGTACCCAGAATAGCCAGCACCTCGTCCCGGCAGCCGTCCCACGCGGCGCTGCCCATCGCGCCGTCGTCATCGGGCATACACACATAGCTGCCCGGTACGCCCTGAAACGCGATATTGACCCAGACGGTACTCTGCCCGCCCTCGGTGTACTGCCACACCCTCTGGCCACCGGACAGCGTCAGATCCTGCTCCGTCACGCCGGTGCCGCAGATGCCGTAGCCGTCCAGCCAGCAGGTCAGCCGGAAAGCAACAGACCTCTCCCCGGTCTTCCCGAAGCGCAGGCCGGACTGTCCTTCCTCCTCCAGCGTCTCCCACCACCAGCCATCGGGGATGGTCAGCGCCACGTCCACGTTCCCCTCGGTGTATTCAGCCAGCTGACCGGTGATCTCCATCGGCTCCGGTGGGGAATCGACCGGCGGCTTGTCCCCCTCCAGCGGGACGGCGGACCATTCGCAGGCTACCAGCAGCGCGGCGCAGCACAGCGCCAAAAAACACGTCAAAAATCGTCTCATCCTCGCACCCTCCTTTTCCGCATAAGGTCTTTCGTCTGTACGCTCTTCTGCCTATAAGACGAAGCGGGGAGGGAATCGGTTCCCTCCCCGCCTGATGCGTATGATGTATGCTTACATATCCACCGGTGTCAGATCGCTCTCCTCCACCTGATGCAGCTCCTTTTTGTTGAGGATCTCGTACATACACGGCACCACGAACAGCGTCATCAGCGTGGCGTACAGCAAGCCGCCGATGCACACCAGTGCGATGGGCTGGATCAGCGCCGTACCGGCGTTTTTCGCCAGTGCCGTAACGACAAGACCGAGAATGGTGGTCAGGCTGGTCATCAGGATGGGCCGCAGACGGGTAACGCCCGCGTCGATGATGGCCTCCCGCAGGCCCATACCCGCCAGACGCTGCTGGTTGATGTAGTCCACCAGCACGATGCCGTTGTTGACGATGACACCCACCAGCATCACAAAGCCGATGAGAGACACCACACTCAGCTCCACCCCGCTCACCAGCAGGATGATAAAGCCGCCGGTGAAGGCCAGGGGGATGGTGAACATGACGATAAACGGCGACTTCAGAGACTGAAACTGGGCCACCATCACCAGGTACACCAGCAGGATGCCCAGCACCAGCATCAGCAGCAGCTGCTGCATGGCGTCCATGATGGTCTCGTTTTCACCGCTGAATTCCGTGGTCACTCCCTCAGGCAGGGTAAGCCTCTCCACCGCCCGGATGGCCTCAGCAGACACCTTGGTCACATTATGATCCTCGTCCACCTGAGCCGTCACGTTGATGCAGCGGCGCTGCTCCTGGCGGTTGATGGTGCTGAGGCTTACAGTGCGTTCCATGGTGGCTAACTCTCCCAGCCGAAAGCTCTCGCCGGAGCTGCCAGAGGATATGCTCCCCAATGTGGATGCCGAGCTGCCCATAGCACCGCCCGTCATGGAGCTATCCATAGAGCCACCCATGATGCCGCTCACGGAGGAACCGGGGGTTATCTCCAGGTCCAGCAGGTGCTCCAGGTCCACCGTTCGCTCCTCCGGCAGGGCGATAGTCACGCCCATGTCCTGGCTGTCCAGGGTCATATCCGATCCGCTGGTAGCAGTGGACAGAGCCGATGCCACCTGCATATATACCTGCGCCACGGTCATACCGTGCTTCATGGCCTTAGCCCGGTCCACCGTCAGGTGGACGGCGGGCACCGCATCGGTCAGGCCATCGGAAACTGCCTGCACGCCCTCCACGGAGCCGATAGCCTCCCCCACGGTTTTGGCTGCCGCCTGCAGATCCTCCATCTTCTCGCCGTAGACCCGCAGGGAAATGCCGCTGCCGGTCATCATCTGGGTCATGTTGTCCGCTGCGCCGGCATAGGTCACCTTGCACTCCATATCCTGGCACAGCTCCATGATCCGCCTGCCGGCGGCATCGCCGCTCTCCCCCTCGGGAACGATGACATAAGCGGTGACATCGTATGCGCCGGAGCTGCCGTCCATGCTTGTCACGGGCATGCTGGAGTCTGCGGACATGGCCGCCCCCACGGTCTGTACATTTTCAACGGTCATAGCCCGGCGGGCCACCTCGTCCGCCAGCTCCGCCGCCTTTTCATAGCTGCATCCATCGGGCATGGTAATAGTGACGCTGACGGTATTCAGGTCGACCTTCGGCATGAACACGAAGCCCCGCTGCAGCGTCAGCAGCGCAGAGCCCACCAGCAGCACCACCGCCACCCCCAGCACCACAGCCTTGTGCCCCAGGGACCATGACACAGCCCTGCGGTAGCCGGGATAGATCTTATCCAGCAGGCCGGGCTTAATGGGCTTATTCTTTTTCAGCATCCCTGCCGCCATAGCCGGCACCAGGGTCAATGCGATAATAAGGCTGGCCAAAAGCGAAAAGGTCATGGTCAGGGCCAGATCCGTAAACAGCTGCTTGGTGATGCCCTCCACGAACACGATGGGCAGGAACACACACACGGTGGTCAGGGTGGAGGAGGTGATGGCCCCCAGCACCTGACCTGCGCCGGCCACCGCCGCCTGGCGGACGTTGGCCCCCTTGGCGCGCAGGCGATAAATATTCTCAATGACCACCACGGAGTTATCCACCAGCATGCCCACCGCCACGGCCAGGCCCGACAGGGAAATCATGTTAATGGTCACGCCGCAGAAATACATAAGCACCACCGCGAAAATAACGCTGATGGGGATAGACACCAGGGTGATGACCGTGGGACGCAGGTCCTTTAAGAACAGGTACAGGATCAGTATGGCAAACAGCGCACCCCAGGCCAGGCTGGATAAGATAGAGTCAATGATGATGCGGATATAGTCCCCCTGGTCCATAAGGGGTGTGAGCTCCAGGCCGTTATACTCCTGCTTCAGCTCCTGGAACCGGGTGGCAATATTCTCCGACACCTCCGCCGTGGCGTAGGTGGACTGCTTATTGAACATCACGATGACGCCGTTTTCCCCATTGAGCTTGGCGTAGATCTCTCCGGAGTTATCCGTGACGAAAACCTCCGCCACGTCCTCCAGCCGAATAGGCTCCACGCCCTCCATGCCCAGGTCGAACAGCACCAGCTGCTGCAGCTCCTCCCGGGTAGAAATACTATCTCCCACAGAGACCATGTACTGCACGCCGTCCTGCTCCACATAGCCCGCCGGCATAGAGAAATTCTGCGCCGTCAGCAGCGCGCTGATGGTGCTCAGCTGCAGGACGCCATCCAGGTTCGTCTGCTCCAGGGCGGAGGAGCGGCTCTGCTCCAATGTTGCAAGGCCTGATTCCACCTGGGTCAGGGCGGTGTCGATCTGTACATTTCCGGAGACGACCTGCTGGGCGCCGTCGGCCACGGTCATGACCCCGGAGGTGATTTTCTCCACCAGATCTGCCACGGCGCCGTTATCCTCCTTAAAGCGCCGGATCTCCTCCTGCAGGTCCCGCAGCTGCTGGGCGGTCTTTTCGATCTCCTCCTGCAGCCGGTCCCAATCGGCGCCCAGAGCGGCCAGGCGCAGATCCAGCTCCGCCAGATCTGACTCCAGGCGGATATAGCCACTCTCGGCCTTGATGGCGGCGATCTGTTCTTCTTTCTGCTCCTGGGTCAAAAGCGGGTCATTCTCGACGGCGGCGATGCGGGCGTCATAGACCGCCTTTTTTGCGTCCAATTCTGCCTTGCGCTGCAGGACGGCCTGCAGTTCGTTCAGCTTTTCCTGCAGCTGTGTTTTTCGGGCATCCATCTGACGAAGGCTGTCCCGCAGGGACTCCAGTGCCCGGGTAGCCGCCTGGGTCACGGCGTTTTCCTCCGCCGTGCGGATGGCGGACTTGGCCTCCAGCAGCTGGCTGCGAGTCTGCTCCAGCTGGGCCTGGGCGGCGTCCAGCTGTCCATTCACCGCAGCGGCCAGCTTCGCAGACAGGGCATCCAGCTTCTCCTGGCTGAGGATCACATTCATCTGCCGCTGCAATACGCCGCCGACAGACACACTGGCCACCCCTGTGATACCCTCCAGCTTGCCGGCCAAGGTCTCCTCCACGAATTCCGACAGCTCCGCAACATCCATGCCCTCCCGGGACACGGCGGCAATCTCCACCGGCAGCATGGCAGGGTTGATTTTCAGCACATAGGGCGTACCCACGGAATCATCCCAGCTGCCCTGGAGAGCGGCGATCTTCTGCTGGATGTCCACGCCGGTGGAATCCATGTTCACCCCCTGCTCAAACTCCAGCACCACCATGGACATACTGTTCTGGCTGGAGGAGGTGATGTGTTTAATCTCATTCAGCGTAGCCATGGATTGCTCCAGAGGCTTTGTTACGTCCGCCTCCACTGTCTCCGGGCTGGCCCCCATGTCGGTGGTCACAATGACCACATAGGGGAAGTCCATGTTGGGCAGCAGATCCGGTGTCATCTTTAGATAGGCTACCACGCCCAACACCAGTATAGCCAGTACCGCCACAAATACGGTGAGAGGTTTTTTTACGCTGAATTTCGGCATCCGGTCCACTCCTTTTCAGGGATATATTTTATTGAGGAACATACTGACCCATATTACATCATTGCAAGCAGTTTAGCACGCCGCAAAAAAATTTTCAAGCGCCGGTGCTTATTATTCATGAATCCGTTACAAAAATCATATCAACGCCAGCGCCTCCGGATCGCTTTGCAGCCACTGGGTATGCTCCGCCGCAGGAGCAGGGCGCCGCCTGCAGCGGCAAGCTCTGCAGGTTTTTTAATGCATTGAGACGGCCCGTCTCTTAAAGAGGGTACAGGGAAAGCTTATTTCTTGGCAGCATCGGCGGCCTTGGCCTCCTCCTCCGCGTCAATGGTGGACATATGATCCAGCATACGCACCACCTGGCAGCTGTAGCCCCACTCATTGTCGTACCAGGCAATGAGCTTGACAAAATCGTGATCCAGCATCAGGCCCGCTGTCTCGTCAAAAATACTGGGGCATGGATTGCCAATGAGATCCGTGGACACCAGCTGATCCTTGGTATAGCCAATAATGCCCTTCATATTGGTCTCGCTGGCATGGCGAATCTCGTAGCAGATCTCGGCATAAGTAGTGGGGCGGGAGAGCTTGGCGGTCAGGTCCACCACGGACACGTCGGCGGTAGGCACCCGGAAAGACATGCCCGTCATCTTACCCTTCAGAGAGGGAATGACCCGGCCCACGGCCTTGGCGGCGCCGGTGGTGGAGGGTATGATGTTATTGAGGATGGAACGGCCTGTGCGCCAATCGCTGCCGCCCCGGGAGTCCACGGCCTTCTGCTTGGCAGTGGAGGCGTGTATGGTGGACATAAGGCTCTGCTCAATGCCGAACACCTCGTGGATCACATAGGCCAAGGGCGCCAGGCAGTTGGTGGTGCAGCTGGCGGCGGACACCACCTTCATATCCGGCCGGTAGAGCTTACTGTTGATGCCATAGACGAAGGTAGGCGTGGCCTCATCCTTAGCCGGGGCGGTGAGCAGCACCCGCTTGGCGCCGCCCTTGAAGTGGCGAGATGCCTTCTCGGTGGTGTTATTGGCGCCGGTACATTCCAGAATATACTCCGCTCCGCACTGGCTCCAAGGGATCATGGCAGCGTCGTTCTCGCTGAACACGCGAATCTTGTGGCCGTTGACCACAAGGTTGCCGTCTAAATTCTCCACAGTGCCCTCAAAATTCCGGAACACGGAGTCATACTTCAGCAGGTACACCATGTAGTCGATGTCTGCCTTGCGCAGATTGATCCCGCACACGTCGAACTTCTCCGGGCTCTTCATCAGGATCCGCAGGAGCACCCGTCCGATGCGCCCAAAGCCATTGATGCCGATTTTAATTGCCATACACCTAAACCTCTCTTTATCCTCAATCTTCTGCCCCAAAAAGGGCCTGCTCTTTTCTAAATCCATTATATCATGGCTATGGCGTTTGTCTTGTGCAATTTCCAAAAATCATTGACGAAAATAATCCATTTCCCCTTTCTCTTTTATAGAAACTGCACAAAAAAATCAAAAATCATACCCTAACATTCCATACATTTCAAATGAGCAAATCCAATTTTTAGCTCCAAAAAAAGCCACCCCGCACAGTGTGCGGGGTGGCTGATAAATTCTGTTACCGGACGGTCCGGTTGAAGCTCATGCTGTTTTTCTGCATATGTACATCCAGGGTCACTCGATCGGCCCGGATATAGCTGCAGGTATACTCATAGATGCGGCCATCCTCCGTCCTGGTGCGGCGCTGGTGATAAAATGCGCAGCTGCCCTGGGGCACATGGAGCAGGTTGGCCCGTACCTCGTCCAGCACCACTGCCTCATAGGTATCCTCCGCCGCGGCGGGAGCAATGCCCACGTGGTACAGGAGGCTGTATATGCTATGGGTCTGCACCAGCTCTCGGGTGAGGTTGGGGTAAAGGTACTGGGGGTAGTAGCTGGTCTCCAGGATCAGCGGTTCTCCATCAACATTACGCACACGGGTGAAGCAGTACACCGTGACGCCCTCCTGAAGCTGCATTTTGCGGCTGATCTCCGGGGGCGGCACAATGATGCCGAAATCCACCATGGTGGATGAGGGCACCTTGCCCATGGAGGAGATCTCCGTAGTGAAGGAGTAGCGCACGCACTTGCCCCGGGCATTGGGATCGGCCACAAAGGTTCCCTTGCCCCGCTTGCGGACCACCAGCCCCTCCTCCTCCAGCTCGCCAATGGCCTGGCGCACCGTGTTGCGGCTGATGCCCATGGTCCGGCACAGCTCGGCTTCCGATGGCAGCAGGTCGCCCACGTTCAGCTCACCGGAGGAAATATTCTGCTTGATGATGCCCACCAGCTGTGTATACAGCGGAATATCGCTGTCCATGCTCAGGCGGCTGGCAAGAATGGTATGGTTCTGCATAGGGGTATCCTTTCCTGCGCTTATTGCTCTTGGTTAAAGGTCATTCTATCATAGAAAGGGAGGGCGGTCAAGCCGCCCTCCAGCTTGTCAAAAAGCCTCGCAGAGTTCACGTCCGCAGACGTGAAAAAGTAGGATCATTTTTCACCGCGACCTGTGCGTGGGGAAAAATACCTCTCAGGCTGCCAGTGTGGAATTTTGAGCCTTCGGCTCAAAATTATGCGCGCGGCAGACTGCGGTCTCTTTGGCAGAAAAATCGAAGATTTTTCGCCAGAGGTCTTACTTATGATCCACGGAATACATGTGCTCAATCAGGCACAGGAGCTTATCGGAGTAGCCCATCTCGTTGTCATACCAGCTGACAACCTTGACGAAGGTATCCGTCAGCGCGATGCCGGCCTTGGCATCAAAGATAGAGGTGCGGGCGTCCCCCAGGAAGTCAGAGGAAACCACGGCCTCCTCGGTATAGCCCAAAACGCCCTTCAGCTCGCCCTCGGAGGCAGCCTTCATGGCCTGGCAAATCTCCTCATAGGTGGCAGCCTTCTTCAGGTTCACGGTGAGGTCCACCACGGACACGTCCAGTGTGGGCACACGCATGCTCATGCCGGTGAGCTTGCCGGACAGCTCCGGGATCACCTTGCCCACGGCCTTGGCAGCGCCGGTGGAGGAGGGGATGATGTTGCCGGAAGCAGCGCGGCCGCCCCGCCAATCCTTCAAAGACACGCCATCCACAGTCTTCTGCGTGGCGGTGGTGGAGTGGACGGTGGTCATCAGACCGTCGGCAATGCCGAAGCTGTCGTTGAGGACCTTGGCAATGGGTGCCAGGCAGTTGGTGGTGCAGCTGGCATTGGAAACGAACTTCATGTCGGAGGTGTACTTATCCTGGTTCACGCCCACCACAAACATGGGGGTGTCATCCTTGGACGGGGCGGACATGACCACGTGCTTGGCACCGGCGTCAATGTGGCCCTGGGCCTTCTCCTTGGTAAGGAACAGGCCGGTGGACTCAATGACGTACTCGGCGCCCAGCTCCTTCCAGGGCAGGTTGTGGGGATCGCGCTCGGCGCTGACGGGGATGCTCTTGCCGTTGATGATGATGTTATTGCCCTCCGCCTTCACCTCGCCGTCAAACTTGCCGTGCATGGTGTCGTACTTCAGCATATAGGCCAGGTAATCGGCCGGACACAGATCGTTGATGCCCACGATCTCGATTTCAGGGTGGTGAATGGCCCGGCGGACCACCATACGGCCGATGCGGCCAAAACCGTTGATAGCAACTTTAATACTCATTTCAAAAGTTCTCCTTCCAGATGGAATATATCAAACATATGGTATGTTCTGTATTATACCCTTTTCTCTTGAATAATGCAATATCATTTTTAATAGTTTTCGCTTTTTTTCGACGCTAATTTTTTCGCCTATTAACCAGTATTTTTTAGCATTCTTCTTGTCTTTTCGATTTCTTTCTGATATAATAGCGTACCGGATTTTTGTTTTCGTCGATGTTAACAGTGGGGATAAATTCCCATTTGCAGCAAATTCTATCGGTGAAAGGAGATTCCGCATGGATCATTCACTTCAAGAGGCGCGGCTCCTGACCCAGGTGCTGCCCAATGTCGCCGCCCAATTCCGCACCACCTTAGGCAATATGCACGCTGCCCTATCCTCCGGGGACGATCCGGATGCCTGCATCTTGCGTCAAAGCTACTACCGTCTGCTGCGCACCGTTACCAATCTCACCGACGCTGTTATGCTGGCGGAGGATACCCCCCTCCCCCGGCAGGACACAGACCTGACGGTCTTTTTTGACGAGCTGTGCCGCCAGGCCCAGGAGCCTCTGTCCGTCTGCGGCGTGACCCTGGAGACCGATCTGCGTCCCCGGCAGCTGACGGTGGGCATCAACCGGGAATACACCGCCCGAATCTTCTGGAACCTGCTGTCCAATGCCGCCAAATTCACCCCCACCGGCGGCAGTGTGCGTGTAACGCTCACCCAGCAGGGAAACCGGGCGCTGCTGCAGGTGGCGGACACCGGCTGCGGCATCCATCCGGACCTGCAGGACACGGTGTATGACCGCATCCTGCACACAGAGCGCATGGATCCCCTGCCCCACGGGTTGGGCCTGGGGCTGAGCCTGTGCCGGTGCTTTGCCGCGCGCCAGGGGGGCAATCTGCTGCTGCAGTCCGAGGTAGGCAAGGGCACCACCGTCACCGTGTCCCTGCCGGCGGAGCGCTGCGGCGTACACCGGGTACAGGACGTGCCCTTCCACTATGCCGGCGGGTTCCAGCCGGTGATGATGGAGCTTTCAGACGCCCTGCCCTATGAGGGCTACAAGGAGAAATATTTGGACTAATACGCATGATGAACGGAAAGAAAGTTTTAGTGGCCATGTCCGGCGGGGTAGACAGCTCCGCCGCTGCTGTGCTGCTGCGTCAGCAGGGCTACAGCTGCGATGGGGCCATGCTGCGCCTATATAACGGCGAGGTGGAGGGTACCTGCTGCTCCGCCGATGATGCCGCCGACGCCCGGAGCGTGGCCTACGGCCTGGGCATGAAATTCTATGTTTTCAATGAGACAGAGCGGTTTGCTCGGGATGTAATGGATCGCTTCGTGGCCGAATACTGCGCCGGGCGCACCCCCAACCCCTGCATTGATTGCAACCGCTGTCTGAAATTCGGCGCCCTGCTGGAGCGAGCCCTGCTGCTGGGGTATGATTACCTGGCCACCGGCCACTACGCCCGGGTGAAGCTTGACGAAGCCTCCGGCAAATACCGCCTTCTCCGGGGCCGGGACCGGAGCAAGGATCAGAGCTACGTTCTCTACCAGCTGAGCCAACACCAGCTGGCCCACCTGCTGCTGCCCGTGGGCGAATATGACAAGCCCTCCATCCGCCGGAGCGCCCGTCAGGCGGGCCTCATCAACGCCGACAAGTCCGACAGTCAGGACATCTGCTTTGTGCCGGATGGAGATTACACGCGGTTTTTGCAGGAGTACGGCAGCGTAAAGATGATTCCCGGTGATTTTGTGGACCGAGCGGGTCATGTGCTGGGCCGGCACAAGGGGCTGCCCTGCTACACCACCGGCCAGCGCAAGGGCCTGGGCGTCGCGATGGCGCATCCCGTGTACGTAACGGGCGTCGATGCCGCCAACAACATTGTGCATCTGGGCGAGGCCGAGGACCTGACGGCCACAGCGCTCACAGCCGACGACTGGATCTGGAGTGCCCCTGCCGACCGCATGGAGGCAGAGCTCACGTCCGGCGGCATTCGCGTGGGCGCCAAGTACCGCTACCGTCAAAAGGACCAGGCAGCAACCCTTACACGTGGCGCCGACGGGCAAATGCTGCTGACTTTTGACGAACCGCAGCGAGCCATCGCCCCCGGCCAGGCAGTCGTTATCTACCGCGGCGACGTCGTCTTGGGCGGCGGCACCGTGACCGGCGCCATCAAATAACAGCACTCCTCGATAAGTTGCGGTGAAATAGGGACTGTTTAAGCGTTTAAAACCGCCAAACAGTCCCTATTTCACCGCAACTTAGGGGGCAGTGCTGTTATCTCTGCACGTGACGTAGTACCTCAACGGCGGCGCTTACCTCTATCATGCGGCGCTCGAGACCGCGGCGGATGGCCTTGAGGCGATTGCCTGCTGTTGCCCATGCGCTTTGTGAGAGGATTTCGACTGCCTCGTCGACGAACCCATCGAGATGCGACGCATCGAACCAATCGAGCGAGTCAGCAAATGCTAGCTGAGCGGAAGGATCTGGACCAAACGGTTTGGCGGCAAATCCAAACTCCCCGGCAACGAGCACGGCGGTTGGCACGTTGTACCACAGGCAATTGCCACTATCGAACAGCGGTGCAGGCCGCATTTCCAGCGTGTCGACATTGCGGATGATGCCGAAGTTTCGCCAGTGGCGGTCGCTGTTGGCCAGGAGGGCATCGCAGACAATCATCTGCGACATGGATTTTCTTACCGCGGCTTCGTCAGCCCCGTGTCTGCCAAGATAGCGACAGTATCGATCGTACGTTGAGTTTCCTCGCTGGCCACCGAGTGCGTCCCTGATATAAGCGGCCGGCACGTATTCCTCACGGCCATTAAGAAAGTCATCGCATAGGCATACGGGCCCGTCGAACATGCGCTCGACCGTATAGGGAACAAACTCACCTTTGGATAGCAGACGCCGATGTAGAGCTGTTGCAACCGCCTCGTTAAACGGTCGCTGATCGTCCATTCCGCATCCTTTGACCAGGATGCGAACACCATTGCGGATCATCCAAGATTTGGGGAGCTCACCCTCGGACGTATTGTCAGGATTTTTGAGTCCGATGCCCTCAAGCCAGCCTGAACGATGCTCGGGTGCCGACCGTTCAAAATCGTTTTCGAAGTAATTGAGGTGCTGCCAATCGAGTCCATCGCAGTCGACCGGTCTTAGCCAATAGCAATCCGAAAGCGAAAAACCCAGGCAACGAACGGGCACTTCAATTCCGCTGTCAATTCCCAGCTCGCGATAGCGCGAGATGAGTCCGGGGCGGACGTCGGGCACCGACCGGTGGCTCCACCACGTGTTGAGCGCTCGTTTATTCACCGTTGGAGAAGAACTCGAGCACGTGCCAAACGGCATCCTTCGTGCATCGAGTATTTCGGCAATTTCAAAGGAAAACTCGCGCGTTGGATCAAACGAGACATGCGCGACCTCGTGGTCGGCTGACATCAACGTGAACTTGCGCCCTACGTCAGCTGCGGGACGGCGCCCACGCTTACGGACCTTTTGATAACCAATCGCGGAATCGTACTGAACCATTTTCCGCCCACCGACGATATCGAACGCGAGCGTTCCCGATGCAGCCAGTTGCGATATACGGGCCTTCGTAACGCCCAGCAGGCGCGCGGCGTCACCCATGGTTATATAGTTGGAAGTACTCATCTGCTGCATCACCTCGTTAAGTATTCTAATCGTTAAATATAGCAAGCACAAACATCATAATACTTAACAAAGTTGCGGTGAAATAGGGACTGTTTAGCGGCTTGAAACGCTTAAACA